>Ga0208297_1000059_pt1 | contig 309078 bp, 272 predicted proteins | sample LMS_cellobiose_e_FD_187367 | JGI IMG/M metagenome (GOLD analysis project Ga0208297, IMG submission 187367) | Rumen-fistulated moose microbial communities from Alaska, USA - LMS_cellobiose_enrichment (SPAdes) (version 2) | ecosystem: Host-associated > Mammals > Digestive system > Stomach >...
CAATCAGTTACTTTTCAGCAACTATTCTTGCTTACTCTGTTTCTTTATGTCAGCAGCTCGTCAGTGCTTTATTACTATATCATAGTGCTTATTGTTTGTCAACATTTATTTTAAAGTTTTTTTATCAGTTTATTTCAGCAGTATTCATAATTTTTTACGCTTTATTAATTGTATGATTATTTAATACAATAATATTTATATTCTGAAATTAATCTAAAATAATGTTATGTGTTTTGCCACTTTATAAGCAGCGAAGTTAATAATAACATTTTTACAATCATATGTCAACCGCAAATTATCACTTTTTATCAAATTATCATTTATTTTGTTAAGTTATCGTATTGAAATTCTATACCACTCCTCATTTTACTATAAATATTACTCTTTCCATTATTCCTGTAGGTTTTATTCTTCATTATTTTAATGTGTCAAGTCATATGATTGGTATATGAAGGGGAGTATATATATCAATAAGTAAGTCCCTTACTTAACATGAACGAACTATGATACAAACAACTACAATAACTCTAACTCATTTTAATCGATTGATCGTGAATAAAAATGGCTCTAAATATAATAATGGAGCGGGATTCAAAAATCCCACCCCAACTATTTGTACTCAGAGCCAATAAACATTTTTTTATATGTATTATATTTTAAAGTCTTTAATTTATCCGTCTGTTTTCATTGCTTCGATAGCACTTATTTTTGTAGCTCTACTTGCAGGATAGTAACCTGACAAAATTCCTACCAGCATTGACAGTCCTGCTGCTACTAAAGGCAACCATAGGGGAATATCTGAAAACTTACTGTTTTCCGGATTATACATATAGTTAGTAGACATAAGTGCTTGGAACAGCGGTCCGCCAAACTTATTAATCGCCCAAGAAGCTATATAGCTTAAGGTAATACCTACCACACCTCCTATAAGACCAATCATTCCGGCTTCAAATAAGAAAAGCTTCTTTACATCACGTACCAGACATCCTAATACTTTCATAATACCTATTTCCTTAGTTCTCTCATAAATAGACATTATCATGGTATTAGCTATATTGATAGCGGATACAAGCATGGATACCGCACCAATTGCCCCAAGTACCATCTGCAGCATATTTGCAGTGCTTAGCATAGGTGCCATCAGTTTTGCAAGACTGTCCGTCTGATATCCAAGAGCATCTATGGCTTCCTGCACCTCTTCCACATTTTTAAAGTTATCAACTGTTACTTTTAGATTACTGTAGTTAGCAACAGCTGCTAAGGCCTTCTTTCTTTCTTCTGCCTTTAATGTACTGACATATTTCTGATATAAATGTCTGAAATAATTAATATCCATATAACCGTAGTAATCAAACTCATAATTATTTGATTTCTCTAATACAGCATATTGCTCCACTTTAACGGAAAAGGCTTTTTTCTTAGGATCCATTTGGTATTGATAAGGATTAAATCCAAAGTTTACCTTATCTTTGGTAATATCAATCTGCTTCGAATCATAATTTCTTGAATATGGATTATAAAAATTCATTAAGGCGTCACTTCCGAAAACAATAGGCTTATTATTTTCAGGTGTTGGTAAAGCTCCCATTGTAACTCCGGGAAATTCCATGGCCGGCATATGACTGCTGTCAATTACATACAGCTGTATATTCGTTTCATATTTACCGCTGGTTAAGTAAGCTGAAGTAGATATAAGTGGTACAACAGTCTTCACATGAGGTATAGCCATTATCTTATTGACTAGTTCATCATTCATAGGTTCTGTCTTGAAAGAGGTATAATTTCCCTTATCATCTACATAACCGCCTGAACTGTTAACCGTAATCGTTGTCAGACTTCCAAGCTCCATAACCTGCTGGGTATAATTCTTCTTCATACCGATACCAATTGATATCATAACCACAATGGAGATCGTTCCAATAACAACACCCATTACTGTCAGAAGTGTTCTTGCTTTTCTGCGGTTTAGATTCCGTAAGCCTATCTTGATTAAATCACTAATCTTCATAAAGCTCTATCCCTTTTTTTATTTTACGCTTTGCCAACAGGATACCAATTGTTACACTAACAGCAAGAGTCAGAAAAGAAATTCCGATTACGAAAGGCCAGCTGGAAAGCAGCGGATCTTTGGCTCCATCTCCCATTCCAGTTCCCATATCTCCTGTTAAATCGCCGTTATATCCTCCATCAGAACCGCTAACGGCTATTTCAGATGTTGCCATGAGTGCAGTGCTATTTGTTAAAAACACCTGTACTCCCAGGTCTTGATTCATTTCTATTATCATGGCTAATCTCCTTTCTGTCTTATTCTGCTTCTTCCAGTTTTCTTAATTTCTTTTTATAAAGTCCAATTTTAATTTTTCTGGCTCCAACTATACCAGCAACCAATACCACACATTGTATGATGATAAATAACCATGGAGGAAGTATAGGGCTCTTAGCAGTGTCAATTACTCCACCGTCAGGAATAGGGTTCGTACCCGGGTCCGGCATGTATACGCCTTGTATGGTACCTTCAAAGTCTTTTGTTAAAGTAACTTCCTGACCGGTACTATCCTCAAAGATAACGGTCAATACACCTTTTGCCTGGCCTTCTATTGCAGGGATTACTTCCATCTCACCCATTTCCTGACCACCGGCTTCTACATTACCAATATAAAGATTATCACCTGTACTGAGTGTAAAGTCACCGGATACACTGGCCCTAACATTGTTAAGAGGTGATTTACCCATATTATAAAAATCAAAAGTTAAGGTTGTTGCCTGGTTTACAAAAGCACCATCCCAGGAACCTACTGCAATGTTATCCACGACAGGTCTTGAATTTTCAACTGCCTGTAAATTTATTATTTCCTTTGCGGTCTCTCCTATCTGACCTGTAGTAGGGTTTGCCTCTGCTCCTTCATAATCATAATCCATAGTAATTTCTAACGGATACGCTTTGGTAACGGCATCAGATTTAACTCTAAGAGTCAGTTTGTTCTGTACAGCTTCTCCTGCTCCTATTGAGCTGATATAAAAAGTATTGCTCCCCTTATCCATGGAGAAGATATTATCAGTCTGATTTATAGTTACTTTTATATTTCTCGCATTAATACTTGAGTGTGTGTTCTTGATATCAAATACAAAATCAAAAGTACTTCCAGCTCTTAATTCCTCTGTGCTTGTGGAGAAATCGCTGATAATTAATTTGGGTTTACTGGACCCTACACCACTATTCTGAACATTTAATATATAAAGTGTTGCGGAATCACCGGTATAAGTTTTACCATTAGCAACAAAGGAGTATTGTAATGTCAGGCTGTTCGTACCTTCCGGTATTGTTTCTCCAGCCATAAAGGACATGCTGACCTTGACCTTCTTACCGCCTTTTATGCTGTCTATGTAATAATAAGGTTCGGAACTAAGAGGTGCAAATGCAGCTGTGCCTGTAGCAGCAGGTAAGGATATCTTAATATCGCTGATATCTAATTTGCTCTTATTCTCTATATCAAAACTCACATCAACTCTGGCTCCTGCATTGGGTGCATCCGGGCTCTGGCTTACATTTGTAATTACAATGTTTGGTTTTCCCTCTGCATCAACACCTTCAGCAGTTTCAACCTCTAAATAAAGTGTAGTTTTAGCAGTATATTCTGTTCCGCTTTCATCTTCATAAGTAAAGGTTACAGGAACTTCTTTTAATCCGACCTTTGCCATCTCAGAAACAATAAGCGGTATCTTAACATCTGATTTTCCATTTACTGCAAGATTCTTAACTGGGAAAGACTTACCGGTATACCCGGGAAGAAATCCTTCAGAACCAAGACCTTCAATTGTAACTTTTATATTATTTGCTATACTTTTTCCGGTGTTATGTATAGTAGCTACTAGGTTGAATTTATCACCTGCAACCAATTCGCTAGCGTACTTTGTGCTTACAATTTCAATTACAGGTGCATTGGAATTTGCGGTTACTGTTATGTAAATCTGGCTGGCACTGGTAAAGGAGTTACCGTCTTCATCTTTATATTTCATGTTGACAGTCAGTTTCTTAAGCCCTGCTGTAGCGTCTTTCTGAATTTTTAACGGCAGGCTGACACTGTAAGTGTCTCCGCCCTTTAATACTCCTGAATTTCCTATCTTCTGCTCCAGTTTGGAATATTCAGGTGCAATCTTTGCTTCCTCAAAGCTTTTATCATCAATGCTGAAATAAGCATTTCTTGCTGTAATCTTACCTTCATTTTTGATTGTGAATGTAAGATCGATACTCTTACCGATCACCGCATTCCCATAATCAATATTGTCAACAGTAAGCTGTGCAGGTTCAATTTCATCAGAAATGATAAAGTTAAGTTTAGGAAGGGCCAGTGACACAGAATCATATTTACCTGCATCAGCATTATAATAGGAACCGTCAACTGTAATTTCAAGTTTTGTAGTACCGATTTTAGCCGTTTCTTTCACTTTTAGATCAAACTCTATAAAACTTTTTACATAGCCTATATAACCGTCTTTGACAATAGCATTTTCATCAGCTGTTATCTTAATATTACTAACCGCATAAGGTTTTCCTTCTGTTGCAACAGTTACTCTTGGCTGTTCTATGATAGAATATGACCCTCCTGAAGTTTTAACAGGCAGTTTAACATGAACTGACTCTCCCGGTTTTCCCTGAATATCACTTACTGTTTCTGCAAATATAATACTTATATTGCCGCTGCCTTCAGAAGCATTTGCAATTGTCCCTCCGGATAAATTAGCTGCCATTAATGCAATTATCATAACGACAGTAAAGATTCTCTTAACCTTTCTCATCCTTTAACCCTCTTTTCCTCTATGATACTTTCTTCACTATTTACTTCTACCGTAGTTATATTCTCCGGAGAGTCTTCTATAGCAGGTATTTCGTCTGCTGTTTTTATAACCTCTGCTTCAGGAATATCCAGCTCACCAGCCTCTGGCTCATTGGTCACAGCAATATCCATCGAAGCTGAGTCCTTTACTTCAATGTCCTGAATCTTACCGTCCAGGATATGTATAACACGATCTGCAAAATCTGCTAATCGTCTGTCATGAGTAACCATTACAATTGTCTGGTTATGTTGTTTTGCCATGGTTTTTATTAATTTCATGACATCCATTGCAGTTCTTGTATCCAGGTTACCTGTTGGTTCATCGGCAAACACAATTTCCGGATTAGCAACAAAGGCTCTGGCGATACCTACTCTTTGCTGCTGCCCACCACTCATTTCCTTGGGTTTGTGGTTTAATCTGGACTCTAATCCTACCTGCTTAAGCATATCTTTTGCCATCTTTTTTCTCTGCTTTGTTCTGACTCGCTTGAAAATAAGAGGGAATTCAACATTCTCCAGTGCTGTCATGGAACCAATGAGATTATAGGATTGAAAGACAAAACCCAGATACCGCTGCCTGAACTTGGCAAGATTGTTCTCATTCATTTTATGTACTTTTTTTCCTTTTATAAAAATCTGGCCACCGGATAGTTTCTCAATTCCCGCCATGAGATTTAAAAGGGTTGACTTACCGGAACCGGAGGTACCTAATAAGCAACAGAACTCACCTTTTAAGATATCAAAACTTACATCGTCTACGGCAAAGATTTTCTCTTGTCCCATCCGGTAAACCTTCTTGACATTTTTAACCTCTATTATTTTTTCAGACTGGTTTGCCACCTTAATTGATCTCCTCCCTATTATATAAATTACTGTTTGATTTGCTTCTGAAGGGCAATAAAACAGCAGTCAATCAGCAACTTATACATCGCCTGTCTTACTACAATCTTACATGATATATCTTAAATAAATTCTAGGTGATTTCTTACGTTTTTCTTACAATTTTAGCTGGAGATTGAGACAAAGCATGCGCTGTCTCGGAAGCTAGTATGTCTTATTTGATGAAAGCCTGTTACTGTCTTATTTAAGATACTTCAGTTTCTTATCATACCTTCTAACTCTTCTAACACTTTCTTGCACTTCTTAAACTTTCTTGAACTTTTCACACTTTCTCGTACTTTTCAAACTTTCTCGCATTTTCTTACTTTCTCGCTCTTCTCAGCTCTTCTCACAGATTCTCGCTCTTCTTCTCATAATTTCTCGTACTTTTCATACTTTCTCGTACTTCTTCTCATTATTTCTCACTCTTTTTACACATTCTCGTTCTTCTCACACATTCTCGTTCTTCTCACACTTTCTCGCTCTTCTCACACTTTCTCGTACTTCTTCTCACCCTTTCTCTCTCTTCTTCTCATATTTCGCGCTCTTTTCACACTTTCTCGCTCTTTCATACTTTCTTGCTCTTCTTCTCACACTTTCTCGTACTTCTTCTCTACAGCAAAATTAATTAGATCTCCTGATAGAAAACAGGCCGCAAAAAGCTTATTATTAAGCCCTTGCAGCCTGTGTTTATTTTATAATGCCTTCGGATTTAGGTTTAACCGGCTTTATCAGTGCTTTTTCTTTCGCTTCTGCTTCTTTGTCTGCTTCCTGCTTTTCTTCCAGTCTTGTTTCAATAAATCTTGTAAACATCAGTTTCAGCAGAGCACCTACCGGAACTGCAAATATCATACCAAACAGACCGCCGATTGCACTACCAAAAATCAATGAAATAATAACCAATACGGGATGTATCTTAATACTTTGACTCAGTAGTTTGGGCTGAATAAGATTACCATCAAGCGCCTGTATGATCAGCAATGCAATCAGCGCAAAAATCAACTTTCTATATTCTCCGTAAACCAAACAACTAATAGCTGTTGCTCCATAAGCAATAAAAGGTCCAAGATAGGGTACAAGGTTACCCAGTCCGGCAATAATACCGATTAGAAGCCCATATTTTACACCTATCAGTGACAGTAATACCGATATGGAACACATCATAACTATAACGTCCAGCATCTGCCCTCTGATATAACCTGAGAATACATAATCTGCATCTTTAATAAAAATACTGATTCTTGTGTTCATTTTATTGCTGAAGATCGCAAGTCCCACACTTCTTAAATAACTTTTTATCATCTTACCATCTATCATGAAATAAATAGAAATGATCAAAGCAAACAGCAAGGTAGTCAGATAGGAGGATATATTCGTCAGTGACATGACAAATGAGGTACCGAAATCCTTCAGAACACCTACTATTTTTGTTCCTGTTTCTATCACATAGTCATTTACAGGACCTGATTTAATGTTAAGATCATCTAATCTGTGCAGTATTGAACTGTAGAATTCATTGGAGCTCTTCCACATATTCTGTGCCAGTGTAAAGATATCATCCAGGTTGGCAAGCCTTAGCTGATTTGTAACGTTATAAACTAAGATTGAAATAATAAGTACGATGATAGCCAGGAATATAAATACCGTTGATATAACCGCCAGGGTTCTGCAGGATTTGAGCTTCCATTTCTTTATCTCCACCTTTTCAAACAGATTCTCAAAAAAATTAACGATGGGATCCAACAGGTAGGCAAATACAAAAGCAATTGCTATTGGCTTTGCAACGCCCATTATCCAGTTTAATCCACTCAGTATAATTGTTAGAAAAAAAGGTGCATTTTTTGCCAGGAGACTCAGAATATAAATAATACTGGCTGTTATAATCACGTAAATAGAAATCAATGTATAGCGTTTATTCATTTTGTTACTGATTTTCATTAATTACCCATACCTTTCTGTCCTATATACAGTCTGTAATCCAATTTTCTGCCATTCTTAAGGCACATTATAACATACAGATCAGTTCCTGTATACATTCAGCCTGCACTTCTAACCTTAATTTAATCTGTGTTCCCTGTATTTCTCAGACTGTATCTGCTTACGGCAACAGCAATACCGCATAATCAGGGTGCGAACTATGCTTTTCTTTCATTTCCATTTACACCAATTCATACCATAGTCCCGTTTGAGGTAACTCTCAAATAGGAAGTGCTAAATGTCCTTCATTTCATATTAGCTCCCGTTGCATCCTGTATCTGACTGCGGACGTTGCACTGCTTCCTAATCAGGGTAAATTAAGCTTTTTAATTAGTAGAATTACTTCAGTGCCATAATTAAATCTTACAGCCGGAACAATTCATAATACAGCCGCTTTATCCGCGGAATACGCCCATATATCTGTCGTTTAACATTGTGATAAAACTCCTCAGCTGCAGATAACTCTTCTTCTGTCATAGGTGCATATCCAAACCTGGCCTTTAATGCAAGTTCTACAAATCCAGTAAATTCCTCTTTCTTCCGGTTCTTAAGTTTACTTTCCAGCTGCCATGCCGTCTTCTGATACTCCTCCTCCAAAAGTGAGATTCCAATCGCTTTAAGCAGGTGTCTTACCTTTTGGTATAGAATAATGATCTTTTTCGCTTTATCTGCTTTTCTATACCTGATCCCTCTATATATCTTTAGCAGAACACCTGCTGCAATTATCAGTACTATAAGGAGTATTACTATTGCAGCAAAAAACGAGACCACATCAATTGCTCTTAAATCTTCTTTCTCTTTTGTATTCTTTGTTGTATCCGTTACAGTATCCTTTGGTTCAGCCTTAGGTGTTACAGTTGGTGTCGGCGTACTGCTTGGTGTTGGGGTCCCAGTGGGGGTTGGTGTCGTCTGAAGTTCCTCATAAGCCGAATCCTCTGAATCCTGTTGAAAACCAGGCGTCATTTCAACAGGCACCCAGCCCCAGCCATCTTTGTATACTTCAACCCAGGAATGAGCACCGGCATCACTTATTCTGACTTCTCTGATGTTATAATTTTTCTTATTTCCCCCCTCCTCTAAAGCAGAATAAGAGCCCAACATCTTACTTTTCTTAATCTCATCCGGTTTTGCCACATATCCTTCTACATATCTGGCCGGAATTCCTGCCAGTCTGAAGGCAAGTGTTGCCGCACTGGCATAATGGGTACAGAATCCTTTCTTTTTCTCATATAGAAAGTATTCTACAAAATCTTTGTTTCCCGGCAGGGTACCCGGTGACAGAGAATAGGCAGTATCCTTCTGGATATAGGTACGAATATAAGAGGCTAAAGCACTCAGGGCTTTTTGTGTACCAAAACGGTTTACCATCTCCTCATATTTTCCAGCCATATCTGACTTTAGTTGTTCTAGTCCTGCAGCCGGTACCTGTGTATAATAATTATATATAAATGTTCTATACTGTTCTTCAGCACCAGAATATTCCGCCAATTTATTCCACAGCTCTTCGGGATTTACTGAGCTGTAGCTGAGACTTTTACTGATATCTCCAATATAAGTTACCAATTCTGTATAGTCCTGATTCAGCAGACTTCTATCTTTTTCACTGGGGACATAATTTACAGTATAATCCTTATCAAACCTGACAACCTTTATATATTCCGGATTACTGGTATCAATACCGCTAATATCATTGATATAAGTATAATAAGGTGTATACAGATATTTTCTGTTAGCATCAAGGTTCTGTATATCCATGGTATAGCTGTGTAATCCAGCCTCAAGGGTATAGCTTCGTCCTATATTCGTCAGCAGCTCTAAAAGCTGACCGGTCTGATTTCCGGCAGAAAATCCTGCCTTCTGCCACTCAGACTTATAGTGCTCAAAATCAGTTACGGCTTCATCACTCAGGTCATTCCAGGAGTCTCCATCATAAACACTGCCGGTAAATCCTTTCAGATAAACAGATGTATCATTCTCCAACGCACTTATTATAATATCCGTTTTATTATCGTATTTTATCTTTCCTACTCTGCCAAGTTTCCCTTCATTTAATCCTCCCCTGGAATTGGAGTACTGAAAGATCACCACTTTTCCATTATTTAAAAAGCTGAAGTAGTCAGCCAGGTCATTTACCTGAAAGCGTTCTACCTTTACTCGAATTTTATTCTTAACGCCCGGCACATTCATCTTCTGCTCATATGTCTCCAGGGTTAAGAAACGGGAAGTCAGAAAAAACAGTAACAGGACACCTGTAAACATAAAAAAACTGCTTCTTAAATTAATGTAATAATTATTTTTCTCAAACTGTTTGCTGCGGTGAAGCCAGCGCTTCTTCTCTTCTTTGGTACCTTTTACAGAGGGCCTCTTCATATGGCTGCCAAAAACAAACATACTGAACGTAGCAGCTATGTATATGGCAAAGGGGAAAGTATCCGGTATCATACCGACAATAAAAGGTATTACGATAAAGGGAATTGTAAGGACATAATAAATCACCGGATAGATTTTATTCATAATGATCAGTGTAATTAAAAGCCCAAGTGGTATGGTGAAAAATATCAGAAAAATTGTTACAACCTTTTCCGGATCAAAATCATCCACCAGAAAACGATAAGCATTTGTTCCATAATAGCTGTTCATCAGCACAATAAATCGGTTTTCAATATGCCAGAATCCATTCTGAAGCTCAAGCCACATACGGTAACCTGCATATACATAAGTAGCAATAAAAGGAAGCATTAAGCCCAGGCTAATTTTAGGAACTAAAAGGAGCCCGAAACTCACCGCTCCGGATAAAAGAACAGCACTAAAAAGCCACAGGACATTAATGCTTAATCCCAGTCCCGTCACCAGGCTAAATACCACACTATAAAGAATTACTTCTATTAACAATAATTGTATCAGAGAGTACCACAGGGAATTTCTCTTACTGACATCTGCAAGTACGGTTTCTTTTCCCCTGATATAAATACCATCATGAGACTTTTCTTTTCTTCTTCCCATTTAAACCTCTTTCATTTATTGCCTGCTGCATCAAGCCGTTATACCCAGTTTAAAGATGGTTTCTTCCATCTTTCTAATATCAATCCGGTAACAGGGTATTAAGGAGGCAGCCAGAAATTCCTCCATGCCTGTACCAATGGGTGCCTTTTCCAAATCATTTATATAGACTACATAAAGCAGACGATTGCCCCCTCTATGCCATTTGATAATCTCTTCTTCCTTAATCTCATTTGTAATGTATAAAACATTACCACCCGTTTCCAGCTGTCCATACTCTTTCTCCGGGAATCCCGTCTCATAAAAGGCCGCACCAAGTAACGCCATCTGTGCTTCCCTGCTGCTGTCAGGATTAGTAATCTCCTGTTCCATATACTGATTTATATTTCTGTCATACCAGACCATCCTGTGTTCATGTCCTTTTCCCAGTATCCCTTCTGAAACTGACATTACAGCTTCCATAAAGCAATCGGTACTTTGCAGCTTTTTCTCCCCTTTATCACTATTCTTAAAGGAAAGATATAGTATTGCTCTGTCCCTTAGGGGCTGGCTGTACTCTTTCATTATAAGCTTCTGATTCTTTCTGCTGAGCTTCCAATGTATCTGATTGGGCCTGTCCCCTTCTTTGTATTCTCTTACTCCGAATATTTCAGACGGGTCATTACCGGGCTTGTGTTCAAGATAATGATTACTTTCTTCCTCCATCTCCATATCAGCGGTTTTCTTTATAAGATCTCCTGCCATAGGATGAATGGAAGGCATTACTGAGACGGTTGCCCATTTCTTTAACTTCCTGGATGTACGAAAAATTCCCAGAAAATCATAACATCTTATACGTTCAATCGTAACCTTGATATTTCCGCAGTGTTCAGATCTTAAACTGACCGTTGAATATGCAGAACCCTTCTTGTCCACACTCAGGTACAGCCTGTCTTTCTTCACGGCTCCTGAAATTTCATTACGATAGGTATAACAGATTTCAAGCCTGATTACAGGTATGGCAGATTCATTCACTGCTTCAAAGCGAATCTCTGCCTCCTTATTTTTCTCCGTGATAACTGGGTCCGCAGTAATCTTAACACTCAATTTCCGCAGGGACATCCATGCTCCAAGGAGCAGCAGGAATGGAAGTAAGACTACAGCAAAAAAGAATATCATAGTAAAATACACATTATAAAATATGGAAAACAGACCAACGAGCAATAAAAAAATAATATATGCTATCCTTTTTCCTGCCACCGGTTACAACAACTCCTCTCTGTACTTACCCTAATTTCGGGGCTTGTACCTGTTTTAAGATTCCCTGGCTTACCTGTTCTATGTTCACATTATTAACACGTGCTTCCGGTTTAAGTATAATACGGTGGGACACCACATCAAAGAATACATTGCGTATATCATCAGGAACTAAATAGTCCCTTCCGCTCACAAAAGCATTGGCCTTTGCCATATTAAGAAGTGCTATGGTACCTCTCGGACTCACACCAAGTTCTATATAGGAATCTCTTCTGGTCATTAAAATTAGTTTTACCAGATATTCATAGATACTGTCATTTACATAGATTCTTTCCGCCTGCTGCTGCATGGCAGTAATATCCTCTGTGGTTACTACAGGCTGGACCTGAAACAAGGGATTAGACCCGCTTCTGTCCTTTAACATCCTGATCTCCCCGGCAACATCGGGATAACCCATGGATAACTTTATCATAAATCTGTCAAGCTGAGATTCCGGCAGCATATGGGTACCGATGGAGCCCACCGGATTCTGGGTTGCTATTACTGCAAAGGGTTTCGGCACCTGCATGGTCACACCATCCACGGTTACATTTCCTTCTTCCATAACCTCTAATAGTGCTGCCTGGGTTTTAGAAGAGGTTCTATTTATTTCATCAGCAAGGAACAGGTTACAGACAACCGGTCCCGGCTTATAGTCTCCAAGTTCGCCTTCTCTGGTAATAACGTGGTACCCAATTACATCCGTAGGAAGAACGTCCGGAGTAAACTGCATACGGTTATACTCTAAGTTCATTACTTTTGAAAATGCCAGGGCCAGAGTTGTCTTACCTACACCCGGAATATCTTCTATTAGAATATGTCCTCTGGCAATGATAGCAGTTAAGACTTTTCTCACGATATGTTCTTTTCCGACAACTGCTTTATTCACTTCCTTCATAATGTTCTGTGTTAACTCAAAATTCAACATAATTTACCCCTTTACTTTAAACTTCTTCCTTACTATAACTCAATTCCCATTTATTTGCAAGACAACACTACTGGAAACATCTGCTGAATTGCTATACCTGGCTAAATCAAAGTTCTGTTTATGAAAGCTATATTATTTTATATAAAAAAGGAATACAAGTATCCGCAATCAGCAAATACAGGTATTCCTTCCGAGTTTCTCATATGTTGATATTTAATTTAAAGCTTTCCTAATAGAATTATTGACATATATTAAAGTGCTATACAATGCTGGCATTCCATTGAACATAATTGTCAATTACTCCTGTAATTAGGAGTTCTTCATTACGATGCTTTCAATTTCATTTGCAACGTCTTCGCAGGCATCGCAGCATTTCTCAAGTTTACGGTAGATTTCAGTCCATACCATTAATTCTACTGCATCTGTTGTGTTCTTGTACAGGTTTCTGACACCGTTGATGTAAAGTGCATCTCCTTCTTCTTCCAGACGGTTGACTTCTACTACCTCAGAATGAAGCTTCTTGGATTTCTTGAAGTTGCGCAGTTCTTCAACCCCCACATACATTGATTTACAGCAGTCCACGATTGTATCTGTAAACTTGGGTATTTCGGGACGAATCTTCTGTACATTAAAGATATCGATACACATCAGTACATCTTCTACTGAATCTGTTACATCATCAATCTGCTGAGCAACACTGATAATATCTTCTCTTTCAATAGGAGGCAGGAACTCTTTTACGAGGTGCTCAATCATATCATGCTTTGCAATATCGGCGGAATGCTCGATATTATGCATTTCCCTGATTTTCTCCTCCAGGTTTTCTACATTGAAATCAGAGATGGTCTTCTTTAACAGTTCCGCTGCCTGTAAAGAAAATTTAGATAAGCCATGAAGTGCTTCAAAATAATCGTATCCTCTTTTATTACTCATGTTATTTCCTTTCTCTTAAAAGATTCTCATAAAGATATATGCCATCAAGAAACCAACCAAACCGCAGCCTGGGAAGGTCAAAATCCATGCCATAAGCATTTCTTTTACAATACTCCAGTTAACGGAAGACAACCTTTTTGAGGCGCCGACACCCATAATAGCAGTTGTCTTGGTATGTGTAGTACTTACCGGAATACCGGTAGTAGATGAAATAAATAGACTGATTGCCGCTGCAGTGTCTGCTGCGAAACCCTGATAAGTATCAAGTTTAACCATTCCCATTCCTACCGTTTTAATAATACGGTAGCCGCCAATTGAGGTTCCAATTGCCATTACCACAGAACATAATACCATGAGCCAGATCGGAATTGTAAAATTCGTTACCTCACTCTGTCCTTTGGCTAAGAACATTCCTAAAAGGAATACTCCCATGAACTTCTGTCCATCCTGTGCACCATGCATGAAAGCCATGGCCGCTCCACCGAATATCTGAGCATTTTGAAAAACCGGTTTTGTCTTTCTTCTGTCACTTTTCTTAAATAATGCTTCTAACACACGAACTACTATAAATCCCAGTACAAAGCCCAGAACCGTTGAGATTACAAGACCATACAGAACTTTTATCCATTCGCTCCCATTGATACCTGAGATGCCTCCCTGCAGGGCAATTGCTGCACCGGAAAGTCCGGCAATCAGGGCATGGCTTTCACTGGTAGGAATACCAAAAGCCCAGGCTCCGGTCGCCCATGCTACGATTGCAACTAAAGCTGCACACAAGGCAATTAAGGAATTCTTGGGATCACCACCGAAATCCACCATGTTGTAAATAGTCTGTGCTACTGTGGCATTCACTGCTGTCATTACAAAAACACCCAGGAAATTGAATATGGCAGCCATGATAATTGCTTTCTTAGGATCCATAGAGCGGGTGGATACACAGGTTGCTATGGCATTAGGTGCGTCCGTCCATCCATTTACCAATATAACTCCCAAAGTAAGAATAACCGTTATAAGCAAAGCCGGGTTATGAGTAATCTGTTGGAGGAAATCACCAAAGTAAATTGTCATAATGCTCTCCCATCTGCGATATTTCGCTATTTTCTAATATTTCATATTATTTTTTGTTTAAACCTGGCGAACCAGGCCAAAAAAATCTTAACATGAACTTTACATATACGCAATGTAATCTTAATATATTTACACTTTCTTAACACTTTCTTAACTCACTAAATTCCTATAGGTTTAAGGTAATCTGCAGACATTTCATGGATTCAAAGAGTTTTTCTGTAGTATCAACAAATTCTGACAGCACTTTCCTGTAAAGTACACATTAATTTTATATGGTATAGATTATAGAATTGTATTATAATCAATTTGATAAATTATTATGACCATATCTTAATCGGAGAATTATATGACTAAAACCAACTTTTCAGCCAACCTGTGGGATATCCTAAAAACCGCATCATTGCTGCTAATCTCTGCTCTAATTTCCTATTGGGTGCTGGGATGGACAAAGGAAAGCAGTAATGTATATATATTTTATATTCTATCCGTAATAATCATTTCTAAAATCACAGAAGGCTATCGTTATGGCTTTACAGCTTCTTTTCTGGGGATAGTCATTGTTTATAACTGTTTTTCCTTATCCGGCATTCAGTTTCTTCCGTCTCAGACAGGTTACCATCTGACCTTGGTCGGCATGTTCATTATTGCTGTAATTATAAGTGCTGCTATGGCCAACCTGAAAAGCCACGTAAAAGAAGCAGAGCGAAGAGAAGCCAAAACGGTTCAGCTGAATGAAATCAGCCGCAAGCTCCTTTCACTTAACAGCGGTGAAAATATCGGAGGTCTGGCTCTGGAATATGTATATTCACTGACCGGCTGCTCCTGTATCTTCTATAGTAAATCTCCTCAGCAAGGGGAGGAAGGGCTGATACGCAGTCTGGACACAAGGCATACGAATATTATGAACTCCAGTCACGAACAATTTGTTGCTCACTGGGTATTTGAAAATAAAACCATTGCAGGCTTTCAAACGGATTTCGGCAATGAATCCAGCTGTACTTATTTACCTCTTATTTCCCATGAAAGAATTCTGGGTGTTATCGGAATCTTTCAGCTGGGTCAGAAACCCTTAAGCAACAGTACCCTGGACTACCTGAGGCTTATTATCTCCCAGGCCGCCATTGCATTGGAGAGACAGTATCTGGCAGATTCCCAGCAGAATATCCAGCTTGAGACCGAGAAGGAAAAAATGCGTGCAAATCTACTGAGGGCAGTTTCCCATGACCTTAGGACTCCCCTTACCGGAATGATTGGTGCCAGTGAGACTATTATGAAGAACAAAGAGCAATTAAGTCAGAAGGAACAGGACAAGCTGATCAAATATATTTATGAGGATTCCAACTGGCTCCTTCATATGGTTGAAAATCTGTTGTCCGTAACACGTATCAAAGAAGGTGTCTCTGCCGTTAACAAACAGCCGGAACTGGTTGAAGAGGTAGTAACAGCTGCTGTCAGCCGTCTTAGAAAACGTTATTCCAAGGCAAATATATCGGTTAAGATACCCTCAGAACCACTCTTTGTACCCATGGATGCTACCCTAATAATGCAGGTACTGATAAATCTTCTGGAAAATAGTGTGAAATATGCCGGAAAGTCAGCATTGATTTCCCTTAACGTATCCGCAGCCAAAAAAGAAGTTATCTTTCAAGTCGCTGACAACGGCAGGGGCCTGGTACTGGCCGATACCGATTCCATATTTGAAGGCATCTCACCGACACCGTCTCAGACAAACGATTCGGTAAAGGGAATCGGCATAGGCCTTTCTATCTGCAAGACCATCATTAATGCCCATGGCGGAACCATATCTGCCCAGAATCAGCCAAAAGGCGGCGCTTTGTTTACCTTTACACTTCCCTTAGAAGGAGGCTATACCTTTGAGTAAGAAAATTAAGATACTGGTTATAGAAGATGAACCAACCATCTGCAAGTTTATTGATGCAACTCTTTCCGCCAATCATTATAAAGTAATCCTGTGCAGAACCGGCAAAGAAGGAATTGCCTTAATATCCTCTCATTGCCCTGATCTGGTTCTGTTAGACCTGGGGCTTCCCGATATGGATGGCCTCCAGGTCATAAAAGAAGTCAGGGAATGGGCTTCCCTTCCCATACTGGTGGTATCCGCAAGAACTGACGAGCAGTCCAAGGTTGAAGCTCTGGATGCAGGCGGGGATGATTATATTACAAAGCCCTTCGGAACCAGTGAACTCCTGGCCCGAATCAGGACAGCCCTCAGGCATTATGTAAAAAGTGAGTCCAAAAGCAGCAAGAATAAAAATTTATATAAAGTCAAAAACTTTCTGATAGATTTTGATAAGCATCTGGTTACGGTAAACGGAAACGAGGTTCATCTTACTCAGATTGAGTATAAACTGGTATCTTTATTAGCGCAGAATCCGGGTAAGGTACTTACCTACGACTCCATTATTACCAAAATATGGGGACCTTATGCAGAACGAGATAATAAAATACTAAGAGTAAATATGGCAAATATTCGAAGAAAATTAGAAAAGAATCCCGTTGAACCGGAATATATCTTAACAGAAATAGGTGTTGGTTATCGTATGGTGGAAGAAGATTAAGATACTTTATCCTCTCGAAAATTGGCAATCCTTATCGGAAATCCCTGGTCTGCTTGCCGGCAACCAGACCAGAGATTAAACACCTGTTATGTTTGAAGCTTCTATGCTATTGTGACATTGACCCGGAACTAATATTCACAATTGATAAGCTCCTTAAGGAGTTCTTCTGATACCTTTAATTCCAAGCCTTTTACAGCATCCTCAAGCTGTGAAAGGCTGCTGAAGGATGCAATTGGTACAGCTGAAAAGGGAGCTGCCAATATGAACCTAAGCGTATATGCCGTAACCTCCAGGGCTGACGCACCTGCCTCTTTCAGTATCTTGAAACGCCTGTCATTTATATCATTGGTATACATCAGCTCTTGTTCCTTCGACAGTGACTTATCCAATATTCTCTTTGTAAAATAACCCTTCGCCATTGACATATAGGCCATAGCAGAAAGCCCGTTTTCCCTGTGGAAACGGTAAGTGTCTAAATCCATGGAAACAAGAGTCTTATCGGCAACCTTATCCCCATTGACCTTTGCCATACTCCACATCAGCTGATTGGTAACAAAACCTTTTAATCCATGTTTTTGGGCATATTCTAAGGCTGCCTCAAGCCTCTCTTTTTTCCAATTGGAGAAACCATAATAACGGATTTCACCTTTCTTAACCTGTTCTTCTAAAAACTCAAGGATTTCGCCTACCGGATGAAGGATATCATCTCTATGAAGGATATATAGATCGATTACATCCGTTCCGAGATAAGAAAGGCTCTCCTCCAGATCTTTCCTGAGTTCTGCAGGTGCTAATCTTCCCTTGTCCATAGAAGCAAAATCCGGATGTCCTCCTTTTGTAGCAAGAATCATCTGGTTTCTTAAGCCTCTGTCTTTAAGCCAGCTTCCAATCAACTTCTCACTGCGGGATTTCTCCCCGGGTATCCAGTCATTATAAATATGGGCCGTATCAATAAAATTACCTCCGGCTTCATGGAAATAGTTCAACTGGCCTCTGGCTGCTTCTGCCGTCAGATCTCCGCCATAAGCCGCCGTACCAAGACATAATTCAGACACCTGAAGTTCTGAACCCTTTATAGTCATCTTATTCATTATACACTTCCTTTCTCTTATAAATACTGTACACTGTATTCCAGCACCCTTTGAATTCTTTGTGCTGCCTGAGGTTATTTGGTTTATATAAATTCCAATATGCTTTACTGTGGTACTGTTAGAGTTCATTTATCAATCGTTCAGATTTCTGATATCTTTCATAGTTTTCTTTGAACATCTTAATGACCTTTCTGGTGACATTCTTAGAAATAGCAGAGCTGTGGGGTGTAAGTATTACATTCTCCAGTTCCCAAAGCGGATTGCTTACCGGAAGGGGTTCCTCATGAAATACATCAAGAAGTGCGCCTTTAATTCTTTTCTCCTGAAGCACTCTGATCAGAGCCTCCTCATCTACCGTATCACCCCTGGCTATATTCACAAATACTGCATTCTCCTTCATAAGTGCAAATTCTTCTTCTCCCATCAGGTGGTAAGTATCACTGTTAAGCGGCACAGCCATGACTACAAAGTCTGCTAAAGGCAATAGACTTCTCAAATGCCCGAAATCATGTACTTCATCAAAATGCTCCAGCTTCTGCGCAGTTCTCTTAATCCCCAGCACCTTCATGTCAAAGGCTTTGGCTTTTCTGCCGATTTCAGCTCCGATATGTCCGGCTCCAATAATACATATAGTCTTCTGGTCAAGGTCTTCCCCGGATATAGGGGCAATCCAATGCTTTTCCTGCTTAAGCGGCAGGTATTTATCCAGGTTGTGATTAATGTAGAGCAGTCCTCCCAAAACATACTCGGCTATGGTAACTGCATGAACACCACTGGTATTCGTCACCAGTATTTTTCGTTCTTTCAGTGCTTCCAGAGGAAGTTTTTCAACTCCTGCACTTACACTGAATACCCATTTCAGTTTATTAGCCCGGGATAACATGTCAGGCTCCAGCGGAATGCTGTTGTACCCGCCTCCGACTGTTATTATAATATCAGCCTCCGGCAAATATCTTAAGGCTTCCTCTCTATTGGTACAGATCTGTACCTTTTCCCCGGCAATATCTTCTACTGCATTTATATAGGCATTTCTCTGGTAAATCAAAGATAATATCATATTTTATCCCCCTTTGCATTTTACTGGGCCAACCCGCAAGAGTCTCAATGGGGCGGCCATGCACCTGGTAAGGTACCTGGTTTCTGATATAATAGGGCAAGAAGCCGCTTAAGACAGGTAAAGCCTGCCTTTTACGGCTTCTCTCTATACTATATTTAACTTACTGTTACGTGAATCCTATTAGAAGTAAAGCTTAGTAAGCTCATCAACAATATTCTTCATACAGCCATCTCTGAAGGGAGAATTCAGTCCGGCTTTGCTTAACATTGGCTCATAGAAATCTTTTGCGGACAGCTTGCATAATTCCAGATAGCTTTCCCAGGCTTTGGTATAATCCTGGTCCATCTTGATACGGTACTGAAGAGCACAGGTCTGTGCAAGACAGTAATCGATATAATAAAAAGGACTTGAATAAATATGCTGCTGTTTCTGCCAGAAGCCGCCCTTTGAAAAGAAAGGATCATTTTCATAATCCATATGAGGTCTGTACTCTTTCTCAAGCTTAGCCCATACAGCCTTTCTCTCATCAGGAGTCATATCCGGATTCTCGTAAACGAGATGCTGGAATTCATCTACCATACATCCGTAAGGGATAAAGATAATAGAATCCTCCAGGTGCATTTTCCTGTAATCTGCTGCTCTGTCTCCAAAGAACATTTCCATATATTTGTCTGTAAAGAATTCCATAGCCATGGAATGGATCTCAGCTGTCTCCATGGTAATATCCCTATGCTCTTCAATCTCATAATCTCTTGTTACATATCCCTGGAAAGCGTGACCGCACTCATGGGTAATAACATCAATGTCAGAGCTGGTTCCGTTAAAATTAGCAAATATAAAAGGAGATTTATAATCAGGAAGGAAGGTCATGTAACCGCCGGCTTGTTTGTTCTTACGGCCAAAAACATCGAATAGTTCATTCTCATACATAAATTCAAAGAATTCTTTTGTTTCAGGCGAGAGGTCGCTGTACATCTCCTTGCCGCTTAAAAGAATCGCCTCCGGTGTACCAACAGGCGCCGGATTTCCGTTATTAAAATACATCTCATTGTCATAATATTTAAGAGCATCAAGGCCAAGTCGTTCTTTACGCAGTTCATGTACTTTTGTAGCAAAAGGTACAAAGATTTCCTTTACCTGGTCACGGAAGTTCTTAACCATATCTCTGTCATAGCTGTTTCTGTTCATACGGTAATAAGCAAGTTCTGTGTAATCCTTATAGCCCATCAGCTTAGCCTGTTCCGTACGGTTCTTAACCTGTTTGTCGTAAATCTCGTCCAGTTCCCTGCTGTTATCCGAGAAGAAGGCAGACAGTTTGCTCCAGGCTTCTTTTCTCACATTTCTATCAGAATCCGTCAGGTATTTTCTCAACAGAGATATATTACACTCTTCCCCATTAAAATCAATCTTAGCACTTGCAATCAGCTTCTGATAGGTTGTTACCAGGTTATTCTCCTCCTGCATCAGGGGAATCAGCTTCTCGTCGAAGGATTTTAACTGGAGTTCGATATTCTTAAATGCAACCTTGCCGATTTTTTCTTCCATAAACGGCCTGAAAGGAGATTCAAAGAGCACTTTTGAATACTGGGATAAGAAATCCTGCAGTTCCGGCATCTTCTCATCATAATAATCATTTTCTTTTTCATAGAATTCATCTACGGTATTGCCGGAATGTCTGATGTTGCAAAGTACCATCTGAGTTGTAACCTTATCGATAAGTCCATAGGCTTTCTTATGGATCTCGAACTGTTCTTCTCCGCTTTTCGCTTCTTTCTGTTCCTTTATCAACTCACCAAAGGCTTGCTTAATCTCATCCATATCTACACGCTTATAAGGCATGTCTTTAAATTTCATATGTTTTACCTCCATTAGCTTTTAACATTTATTATCTTGTTTATTATATCTTAACCAAATTAACTATATTCTGTCAATGTTAGAATATGATAGAAATTATTATAAAAGCAGGCTGTACCTGTTAAGATGTACACCCTGCCATTTAATCTATAGAATATAAACTGAGTGTGTGTTTGAAAACTCATTGTATCCATTCTGTACAGTTTGGGCTGGATACAAGCATTTTCAATATACGCTCCATTTTGTTCTTCCTTTGAAAATTACCAGGATAAAGATTGTTTAAATCAAATCTTTATTATCATGATAATTTATTTCCTCCACACTCTGCACCTTTAGCCAGACACCCATGACAATTGCTGCAGCCATGGCTTTCCTGCCAGAGTCTGTCAGCTACCGGCTCCCAGTTATCAGCTGCAGGAATACATTTCTCTGTCAGGCTCCTTACATCCTCCGGCTTCTTAATATCGGTGGATTTCGCACCGGAATTCTCCACCATTTCAGCAAGCCTTCCCTGATTATCAAGCAAGGGACAGGGCCGCAGGTAATTCGAACTGAAAGGCTGGTTTTTGTGATATTCCATAAATAACGGAGATTTTAAAGCTTCTAAAAGGGTCTTCTTATAAACATTACTGTCCGAATAATGTATAAAAGCACAGGGTTCAATATCGCCGTTAGCATTGATGTGCAGATATCTTCTGCCCCCTGCGATGCATCCCTTCACATATTCTCCGTCATTCCAGAAATCCATGGTAAAGATTGGTTTACTGTTTCTGAATTTTCTGATCTGATGGTACATCAACTCCCGCTGCTCTGCTGTTGCAATCAACTCTGTTACAGCATCAGCACCTACCGGCATATAAGTAAAGAACCAGGCAAATTTTGCTCCATTCTTAATCATATCATCGAAATATTCCTCGCTGGCGATTACTTCCGTATTTTTGCTGGTGTAGCAACAGGATATTCCAAAGGGAAGTTTCTTTTCTTTTAAGATATCCATAGCCTTCTTAACAGAATTATAAGTACCGGCTCCCCTTCTGAAATCCGTTTCCTGTTCAAAACCTTCCACACTGATAGCCGGAACAAAATTCTTGACCCGAAGCATTTCCTCCGCAAATTCATTATCAATAAGGGTTCCGTTGGTAAAAGCAAGAAATGCACAATCCGGATGTTTTTCACATAGCCTGATAATATCTTTCTTCCTTACCAGCGGCTCTCCTCCGGAGTAAATATAAAAACAAATCCCCAGTTCCTTCCCCTGGCTTATGATACTGTCCAGGGTCTCAAAATTCATATTAAGCTTATTACCGTATTCTGCTGCCCAGCAGCCGATGCAATTGAGATTACAGCCGGAAGTCGGGTCTAAAAGGATTGCCCAGGGTATATTGCAATTGTGTTCCTTTCTGGCTTTGTTCTGGCGCTTTCCTCCAAAGAAAACAGCATGTATGATAAAGTTTTCAAACAGTCTTTTTCTGACCCCATCATCTATATCGCTATATAGACTCTTAACTAAAGTGTACCAGTTGCTGTCTTTTCTGTCTGTATAAGCTTTGATGGTTCGTGCCTGAGTTCCAACATATCTGCCGTCCTTATCAATTTTAATCAACCAGTTTAAGATTCTTGGTATATTCTTCTCCGGATTGGAATCTAAAAAAGATAAGATTCTTTTTAACCCAAAGGTCTGTAGCTTTTCTACGATACTTTTTCTGCTCATGTCAACCCTTACGCCTTGACTTTATGTCATTATATGCATCAGGTGTGAAGAAATTTACCGGAGTCTTCCTTGCTGGAAGAAATCCTTACCAGGGAAGTACATTTCCTTCATTGTCAACAAATATCCCTTCACTGTCCGCTGTTAGGGAAGCAAATAGTTTTATAAGCTTATCCGCTGTTTCATAAGGATCCAAATCCGCATTCGGACCGCCCATGTCTGTCCTCATCCAACCGGGTTGAACAGCATAAACAGGAATCTTATCTTCTTTTAAATAGTTGGACAAAAGCTTTACAGCCATATTAAGGGCTGCCTTTGACATACAGTAATCAAACTCTTTCACACGTTTTGCCATACCGATACTGCCGCTTTCCGAAGAGATATTATAGATTACGGCACCATTACTCTTCTTAAGGAGCGGAAGAAATGCCTTAACTACTCTTAAGGGACCAACAGAGTTAATATTATATACAGGCAGGCAGTCATCCAGGTTGGTTTCTTCCAATATCTCAAAGGAACTGTCTGCATGAATGGCAGCACTATTTATAATAATATCTATATGGTCTGACAGCTCTTTTACAGCGGTTGCTGCTTCATTTACAGAAGCAGTACTGTCTACTTCCAGTGTTATGAGTTCAAGCTTCTCACCGTATATTTCTTTTAACCCAAGCAGGTCTTTCTTATTTCCCTGTCTCGTTCCTGCAAAGACCTTATTACCGGTCTCCAGATATCTTTTCGCCAGGAAGAAGCCAAGTCCCCTGGTCGCTCCTGTTATTAATACATTCATATAACGACCTCCTTCTGTTTTGCTTATTATAATTGGAAGAAGGGCGTTTTGTCCAGTAAGGGCCACAGATGATATAACTTTCTACATCAAATGGCTAAGATTCTTTATGAAACTGCTACCTCTCTTACTTTCAATTTAACGATTCGACCACTCTTTGGGAAGATATTTCATAGTATTATGAATCATATCCTCTGCCAGCTTTTCAATTTCCTTATTACTGGCTCTCTTTTTTACCAGCGGATCATTTTTAAAAGCTTTTACAACAAGATATTTATCGCAAGTAAGTGCTGCTTTTAAAACTCTGTCATGATTTTTCACGTGAGGCATAACAAGGGCTCTGACCTTTTCCGGTATTTCGCCTGCCATAACCGGTCTTATATCATCTCTCTCAAATAAAGCATTGGTCTCCACCAGTGCATCCTTTGGCAGATTCTTTATCTGGCGGCTGGTATTTGGTATATTCACATTACTTACCACCGTAGTAAGTCCGCATAATGCCTTAATTAAAAGAATTCCTTCTTCCCCGGAGGCTTTCAGCTCAATTTGCTCTTCTCCTGCAGCAATTTTCTTACTTCTTTCCAGACGTTTCTTTAAGTCCTCTTTTCTCCAATCCACTGTGGTCAGGCCAAATTTCCAGAACTCTACAGTCTCAGGATCCTTAAGATAACGTTCTCCAGGCATAAATTCTGCAAGATGTCTGTCACCTGCTGCAGCAATGAGTCCATATTCCTGAAAGAGGTCAAATTTTACTCTATGGGCACAGTCAAAGGTTGAATTGGCCCAATTCCTCTCCTTTTCCTCTAATCCATTATCATAATGCTTCTTCACATAATCCCGATAGACGGGCATTAAGTCTATCCCTTTACAGGAGGCATAATCAAACCAGGTAAAGTGGTTGATACCCAGGACGTTAACCTTGATATCATCCCGTTTGATATCAGTTAATCCCAAAGAGTCTTCTGCTATCTTCTTTAAGACGTTCTGAGTACCGAACACTTCATGACAACAGCCAAAAGCCTTAATCTGAGGGAAAACATGATAAAGCGTCTTTACACAAAGGGACATGGGGTTGGTATAATTAATAACCCATGCATCAGGTGCATACGCCTTAACAGCTTCTCCGATTTCCACAAACATAGGTATCGTCCTTAAGGCACGAATAATTCCTCCAGGTCCTGCCGTATCACCAACAGACTGGTATATTCCAAGCCGCTCCGGCAGGTGCACATCTGACTGCATTTCCTCAAAGGTACCGGGCAGGATGGATATAACAATAAAATCCGCCCCTTCAAGAGCCTCCTTTAAGCTAGTCTTCGTTACATATTTCCACTTACCTGCAGTATCCTGACGCTCTGATAAGGCATTTCCAATGATTTCGTTATTCTTTGCAGCGTCTGTATCAAGATCATACAGCCTGACCGTTCCGCTTAATTCAGCTTCTCTTGCCAGATCTGTCATAAAGGTCCAGGCCCAGCCTCTGGAACCCCCTCCAATATAAGCTATTTTCATATCACTTACTTTGTTATTACTATACTTCATCCTGCCTCTGCCTTCCTTTCCTCTGATTCCTTATGAGGTTTTGAAAATATTCCTACGCTTTCATTCCTGTGAGGAGCAGCTTAGAAATCTCATATATGCACCGACAATTATAACGGCTCCTGCTGCTGACAGTACCTGGTACTGCTTTGTATAAATATCGTTTAATTCATCACCTGCTATTTTACATTTACAGTACTAGCCTTATGTCTGGTTCCTTCTTTTGTATATGGACATTATATATAAATATAGTATAATAATCTTATGTTATATTACCCTTTTGGCATCAAACTCAAACTTTTGGCTACAAAGGAAGGACTAATTCATGGAGCAGATATTATATGACTTAAGTGGTACCGGGATAGTTGCTAACCGTATCATACGTGACTATGAATACACAATGGAGCAGAAACATTTCCATCAGGAATACGAAATCTATTACCTTATGGAAGGCGAGCGTTATTATTTTATTGAAAAGGGAACTTATCTTGTAAAAGAAGGCTCACTGGTATTCATTAACCGCGGACAGATTCACAAAACCGCTACAGTTAACAAGGTTCCTCACGAAAGAATTCTGCTTCTGATTGATGAAAAACCTTTTTCTGATTTTTTCGCTCTGGCCAATACCTTAAACTTAGGTGATTTTTTTAGAAAACACTGGGGAGTGATTACTTTTGATAATGAAGAAAAAATTAAAGTCGAAAGAATTCTCTTAGATATTGCTAAGGAATTAGAGTACAAAGCTATGAGCTATGAGTTTGTCGTTATGGGAAAACTATCCGAGCTTTTGTTATTGGTAATGCGTAAATATGAAAGCAGTACACTTCCCTTTGCCAGACCTACCGTAAGTTCCAAAAAACACGATATCGTACAGGAAGTAGCCGGTTACATTGCAGAAAATTATGATAGAGAGGAATCCCTTAACAGCATAGCCAAACGTTTCTTTTTAAGCCGCAGCTATTTAAGCCGTATCTTTAAAGAAATTACAGGACTTACTGTCAACGAATTCCTTAACATACAGCGAATTAAAGCTTCACAGGAATATTTAAGTACCACCAGCTTAAGCATTACGGAAATCGCCGGTGTTATTGGTTATGACAGTATTACTTATTTTGAAAAGGTATTTCGCAAATATAATGCCTGTACTCCCTTAGGATACCGTAAAAAATACAAAGAAGGGCTGATGAAAAATGCTTAAACCAAATAAAAGCCCCGTTGCTTTACCAGTACACAAATGAAAGCAACGGGACTTCCTCTTACAGCAAGCTCTGGATAGCAGCAGCTGCAAATTACATGGACAGATCTTTCAGTTCTGATAACAAAGCCATATCAGAAGCTGTAAGTTTGACATTTGAGCCTATATTCTCCCCGGCAGGTGTGGTAACGATAATTTCAATTACTGTCCCCTCCTGTAACCCCTTATTTTGAATAGCTTCTATGAATTTAGGGAACTTGGGATGATTACCGGTAAAGGTTTCCCAGGCTTTCTTCAATTTCATAAGTTTCATCGGATTCAGCATAATTATTATTCTCCTTCTGTCAAAATGGCGGACAAACCATTGTCTATTAATATTTATAAATCTATAGCTTGGAAAAATCAATCATAATTATACGAATATGGCAAAATTTAAGGTCCGCAGGGCTTCGTTACCTGATATCTTTTACCTTCTCTAATCCGCATATGTAATAAGCGATTCCAGCTCCATACTGCCTTTTACAACCTTAAGGGTTATTACCGTGTGCTCCTTTTTCTTGAGAGCTATCATTCCTGTCAGTCTATAATCTCCTTCACCGGATATCTCTGCCAAATGAAGCCTTTCTCCATCCTGCAGCACTTCAAATACAACGTCTTCTCTGTTATGAAAGGATATCTCAACCTTTGCTCCTTCCTCTGTATTATTTAGCGAATAGCTTGCAAATTCGTCCGCTTTCAGAGCAAGAACCAGCCTTTGAAAACCGCAGTCAAAAACGAATTTCCTTTTGTAGTCTTTCTGTTTTTCGACTATCTGCATTCCTGTACCCAACCGGTACTGGAAAATATTCTCCTCTTCCCTTAATCCGGAATAGGAAATTCCTTTTCCGGGCAGTTCATCAAAATCAGTTCCTCTTATAATACAGCCTGGTTCCCGCAGAACTGCTGCAGATACTCTTTTGTCAATCTTGCAGTTCTCAAACAGCATGTTATGTAAATATTCCTCTAATATTTCTCTTGCTTTCTCATATCCCGGATGTTTTCCTCCTTCTGTATAAGCGAGCAGAAGTTCCCAGTCCTTTGGCATAACCACAGAGCAGGGGGAATTACTGCATTCCATCTTCTTCCAGGGCCAAATGTTATACCCTATTCCAAGCTCCTCCGCTAAAGGATACATGGCAGTAAACCACTCAATGGTATTTTCACCGGTCTCCCCAAGCCAAAGAGGCACCTCCCACCTCTTTGACAGCTTTATGAATTCGTTATAGCAGGCTATATCCGGCATACAGGCATACCGATGAAAATGGATAATCATTTTGGAATCATATTTCTTGCAGAATACTTCAGTTGATGTTGCCCAGTGGTGTCCTTCAATACTGATTAGATGCTTCTGATCAACTTTTCTGATTTCCCCGATGGCTTTTTCATAGAATTCGCAGAGCCTTGGTACCAGATATTCCAGTTCTTTATCCTTCTCTGTTCTCTTGGGTCGGAGAGGCTCATTTAACAGGTCATAACCACCCACAATCCATCTGTCAGCATATCTTTCAGCCAGTCGTTTCCATAACTGAATTCCTTTCTCAAAACAGTCATCATCCAGGAGGAGCCTTGGCATATCATCAAGGCTGTCATCAATATTAGCACCGGTTTGTCCTCCCGGAGCACCATGGAGATCAATAAAGGCATAAAGTTCATATTTCTCACACCAGTCTATCACTCTGTCCAGAAGCTCAAAACCTTCTTCCACCCATCTAAGTCCGGCATCTTCTTTCAGGAAAAGCCTTGCATTTATTGGTATACGAACTGAATTGTATCCCAGCTCCTTCATATAAGCTATGTCTGCTTCGGTTATGTAATTATCTCTGAAACGTTTCCAAAAGGAATCTGCATATTCCGAACCAGTAAGTTCCATTATTACAGCTTCTATTCTCCTTGGCCTGTCAAAGCGCTCATTTGCTCTGGCTTTCCACATATAGCCTTCACAAAGCAGCCAGTTACCCAGCCCCCAGCCTTTTAATATCACTGTCTCTCTATCTTCATTTATTATTCTTATACCCTCTGTATCCAAAAATCCCTTCACTGCATTCTTCCTCATTGTAATCCTCCAATCAGTCTGCTTTTTTCTTTTTCACATAAGTTTTGCACTGGTATAATGATTTAATATTGATTTGTTGATTTAGTAATTAATCAGTTTAAAATATGTTGATTGTTGATTTGTTTATTTAATAATTTAATAGCTATTGGATTTTATAGAGCACATTCTAAAAACGTTTTTATTAACATTATCATATTTCGTACTTTTTTTCAATATTTCAGCTATACTTTTTTATATGTTTTGCACAATTTTAACTTTTATACGGCATTTCAGTATCAGGTCATTTTATTGAAAATAATTTTCCTTTCTACCACAATTAATATACTCAGCGTTTATAATGTGTGTTTCTTTGATTTAATATTACAAAAAACTGCTGTCCTTTTATTAAAGACAGCAGTTTATCTATTTGATATATTAGCCTTTTCGTTTACGTACGCATTCTGAGAGTAGATATTCAATCTGACCATTTATTGAACGGTAATCATCTTCTGCCCAGGCAGCCAGCTCATTCCACAGAGAGGGTGATAATCTAAGTAAAATCTGTTTTTTTGATTTTTCCTTGTCCTTTAGAACCTTTTCTTTCTGAAGCACTTCCTGTTCCAATTCTTTTATTTTCTCTAGTCTCTTCTTAAGTTCCTCTTCCTTCTCTGTTACGTTATCTCCCACCAATCTATTTATGTTATTCTCATTTATATCTCCCATTCCGGTACCTTTCTATAGGTTTAGTAAATCGATCCGCTGTTTACTATTGGCTGTGCATCTTTATTGCCGCAAAGTACTACCAGCAGATTACTTACCATAGCAGCTTTTCTCTCATCATCCAGTACAACAATTTCTTCCTGTCCCAACTGATCTATTGCCATCTTTACCATACTAACTGCCCCTTCAACAATTTTCTGTCTTGCAGCGATAACCGCAACGGCCTGCTGTCTCTGGAGCATGGCAGCAGCAATTTCTTCTGAATAGGAAAGGTGGGTAATTCTTACTTCCTTAATCTCAAGACCTGCTTCACTGACTCTCTGCTGTAATTCAACCCTCATACTGTCCGCGATTTCCTGACTGCTGCCTCTAAGCGTCTTCTCATCCGCATCATTTTCCATGGTATCGTAAGGATATAATCTTGCTACATTACGAATTGTAGAATCACATTGAATTGCTAAAAAGGTCTTATAATTATCAACGTTAAATACTGCTTTCGTAGGATCAGCTACTCTCCAGATTACAACAGCACCAATGATAATAGGATTACCAAGTACATCATTTACTTTTTGTTTTTCGTTACTAAAGGTTAATGTCTTTGTAGATATCTTCTTTCCACCGGTCTGCTGTGCTGCTACAGCAGTTGTTGCAGCACCATAGGCTACTGCTGCCGGTGCTGCTGCACTGTCTGTTGCAGCTTTCGCGGGATTAATTGCTCCTGCAAAGGGGTTGGTATAATAAAAGCCTTCTTTCTTAATCGTACCATAGTATTTACCAAACAGTGTTAATACCAACGCTTCATTAGGGTTGAGTATGTGGAATCCGTTTAACATAATAGACAATACTACTATCAGTAAAATGCCCCCTGTTAACAGAACTGCACCTATTGCATAATCCTCTTTGCTTAGTGAAATGGACCCGGCTATAATAGCCCAAACCGATACACCGAACCCTATGAGTACAAGCAGGAGTATAAGCCCTCCACCTAAAGGTTTTATTTCTTTCTCTTCAATATTATTTAATTTGAAACCTGCTTCATTATCCATATGATTTCCTCCATTTAAAATATTATTGTGATATCAATATGATATCATATTATCATCATGATATATTTCTGTCAATATATTAACGGAAAATTTATGAAGAAATTGCTTTGTATTATCTGGCTTATTCAATTATTTTTAATTTTTTAAAAAAAGAAGTATTTTTTGCTTGACTTTTGGACAAAAAGTAGTAAAATAAATACGTTGGCTTTGCAGTTGTGGCGGAATTGGCATACGCGCTAGATTCAGGTTCTAGTCCGCTTAACGTGGGTAGGGGTTCAAGTCCCCTCAACTGCACTACTGAAAAATCAAGGGTTCCGGAGTTTTTGATAAACTCCGGAACCCTTGATTTTTTGTGTTTGGAATGCAACTCTAGATTTTATTCTTTTATATAACTCTTTTAAGTTTAGATTCTTTTTATGTCCTTTCACAGCGAACTCATTATATCGTTCTTATCTCGTAAAAGATTAGTTCGCTATTTCCGATTGGTTGTTTGTTAATGTCAGACTTACAAGCGTAACTCCATTCTAGCATAACATTTTTACCTTCCAATATTTCCTCTAAAAAATACCTTTTAACGATTGTACAGTAATCTATTAATTCAAACAATTCATCTTGACTAAGAAATTGCTCATCACCCACTATGTGCAAGTCATCCTCTTCAAATATGATCGTCACATCTTTTTTGTTATGTGTAACTAAATTCCATAGATCATCTTTTACAGCTTCTATTACTATTCTTCGATTTGAAACATCTAATACCCCACTCTTGATAGCAATGAAATACGGATAATAGATAACCATGTCATTATACCCTAATTTGCAAAGCAATTCATTTGCAAAGTCTTCGGCTTCTAAAGCAGTAACTCCTACTTTTCGTGGTAGATTCAAATCATCTCCTGTCATCACTGCAGTTCTTATAGTCCATAATATATCCGAATTGAGCTTTACGCTTTCATCAAACTTCTTCCATGGAACTGCTGGCAAACTTGATTTTTGCAATGCAAAGAAACCTTGTAACTTATTCATAAAGCCTCCTAAAATCGATAAATGCCTAAATTTTAATTCTTGGATTGTATAATCTTTCGTGTTCATCAAGTGCATAGCGATCGGTCATTGTAGAAATATAATCACATACCACTCTAATATTACTATTTTTTGCACCTGTATACAAGTCGTTGTTTTGAATATTGTTATATCTATGATACCAATCAGGAGGCAATAAACTTGGGTTCTTTAGAAACTTATAGAATAAATCATTAATTACATTTACTGCCTTTTCATCCATTGCCTGAATCGTATTTATACCATATACATACTCATATACTATGTCTTTAATTTTTTCAAACAATTCCTGGGTGGTTTTATCAAAGCATATAATCTCGATATTCATATTAGCTTTAGCTCTTACATCCTCACAGGTCTGTATTGAATAGTTTATCAAGTTTGTAACACTGTTTTCCGTAATTTTCATAATAAATTTATGTATAAGGTCTGCAATAAAATAAGTACTTCCGTATTTCGTAAAATCTATACCTTCTATTTTAACCCCTAAGAACTCAGCTATATATTCCTTTAATTCTATCATTTTTTCATTATATTGTGGATTTTTCTTCATAGCTTTTTCAATAAGTCCAGATTCAATACCATCTTGCAAATCATGGCAAATGTAGGCTATAGTATCAACCTTATTTACAACTTGTCCTTCCAATGTTGAACATATTTTATCATACTGCAAATTTGAATATATTCCACTTCTATCTTTCAAACTGTTATGTTTTAAAATTCCTTCTCTCACTTCATATGTAAGATTCAATCCATTATATTTATCACATCTTTTTTCTATATAATCTACTATTCTAACACTTTGTTCATTATGAAAGAATTTCCCCATCTGCTTTTCTTCCAATTTATCACTTAAGTAACGTTCAACAGCATGTCCAAATGGTGTATGCCCTAAATCATGACCTAATGCAATGGCTTCAGCTAGTTCCTCATTTAATGCTAATGATTTACTAACACCTCTTGCAAATTGAGCGACTTCCAGCGTATGTGTCAACCGGGTACGAAAATGATCTCCCTCATGATTAACAAAGACTTGCGTTTTATACAATAATCTTCTAAACGCCTTTGAATGGATTATTCTATCCCTATCTCTTTGGAAATCACTTCTATTTTCATATTCTCTCATCGGTTCATCATACTCTCGACTATTTTCTTGAGGATTCTTCTTTGCAAATGGTGCCAAAATAGAGTTATACCTTTCTTCCATTTTACTTTTATCTAGTGGTAATTCTTTTACAAACTCATCCATAGTATCACCTCATATAAAAATTTAAGTAATTTAATAGTATCATAATTCTCACATTACTTCCCAATAGAATCTCTTTCAAAATCTGAAGTATTTTTGCAGACGGGTAATTTGACATTGATGCTATTCCATTAACTAATTCAATTGGATACAAAGCTCCCTCATATTTTCTGCTAAATAACGATGGAATTGTAGCTAAAACTCTTTTTAATCCCATTTTGTCTTCCTCTAAAGGAAAATCGTCATCCGGTTTATATTCACCAAGAGACATATTTAAAACCATAGGGTGCATCTATTACAATAAAAACTCTTTCACTATCTTTTTCTCCCATTATATAACAAAGTACTCCAAATTAATATATAAACCAATAATCTTGTATCTATATTTTTGTAATTCAAACTCATTTAACCCAAACTTTTCGTGAATATAATAAGAAGAATTCACTAAGCCGCATGGATACTGAATTCTTTCCATTAAAACCTCTCGGTATGTAGATATATTACCTTATTCTGTACTATATTTTATCCTCTTTTGGCATTAACAGTTACTAGCAGGAAACATAAAATAAATAGTCACCATATATTTTACAAGCACTTGTAGCTATATTATAAAGTACAAAGGAATTAACATCCATAAACAATCATTTGTTTAATAACCTCCTGCCTCTAAGATTAAGATAACTGTAATTAAGCTTAGCCTCAACGGCATAGAAGCGTTTAATAAGTAATAAAGTTACTTAAAAGCGATATTCAAATATTAATCTCTACCTTGATACTCCTATTATTAATAATTATAGTAGTAATATTCATATCCTAATTCCAGTTAATAACATGCTTGTTTTTAATAATTTAAAGGACAGTTCTGCGAATTATTTTCACAGAGCTGCCCTTTGTATACTTAAGTATATCAATTTAATTTCTTAATTGTTTATATTCCCTATAGGATACTGTTCTTCCAACTGATTATATCTCTCACCCAGAATGATAATATCAATACGCCTGTTCTTTTTCCTGCCTTCTTCTGTATCGTTATTGGCAACAGGCTTATTTTCACCATATCCAACTGCTACTATCTTTTTAGTCGATATACCACATTCCGAAACAAATAAACGTACTACTCTTGATGCTCTGGCAGTTGATAACTCCCAGTTTGATGGATATACACTGGTTACAATCGGACGGCTATCCGTATGTCCCTCAACACGTATATGATTATCCACCTTATTTATTAAGTTTCCTATCTTAATCAGGGATTCCTGATATTGAGGTTTGATTTCTGCACTACCTGAATCAAAAAGAATAGCATTATTCAGCGTAATAACAAGGCCACGCTGATCAATACTGGTTGATATGGCATCTTCCATCTCAGCCTCTTTAAAATCATGATCCAGATTATCTTTTAATTCTTCCATATTAACCAATTCATCTTCACCAAGGTACTGTTCCAGCTCTTCTCTCGAAACGCCGGTGTTCTCCTGACCGGATTCTCCTCCCTGTGTTGTTCCGTCAGGGTTAATGATGGGCTTTATAACAGAATCTCCTTTATAAGGAATGGCAGACTGTTCCTGCGTCATCATACCTTGAAAGGCTTCTGCCAATGCATCTGCTTTGGACTGGTTAATCTTACTAACAGCAAATAAAACAATAAAAACAGCCAATAGCAGCGTCATCAGATCTGAATACGGAAGGAGCCAGGCTTCTCCGCCTTCTTCTTCCCCATGGTGCTTATGTTTTTTCTTTCTAGCCATATAGCTCGCCTCCTTATTCCAGATTTAACTCCTCAAGAATTTTCTCCTGCTTACTATATGGAAGTACAGATAATAATTTTTCCTGTACCATCATAGGAGACTCACCCTTTTGCAAGGATAATATCCCTTCAATAGCCATATTCTTGAGTAAAGCTTCCTGCTGGCTCTTTACTCTCAATTTCTTTGCAAATGGGTTCCATAATACATATCCGGTAAAAATACCGAGAATCGTAGCTATAAAAGCTGCGGATATGGCTTCCGCCATAGCGTCTGTATCATTAATATGTGACATGGCTGCAATCAGACCAAATACGGCACCTAAAACTCCCAATGTCGGAGCATACATACCTGCTGAGGAGAAAATACTTGCATTTACCTCATGCCTAGCTTCCATAGCTGTTATTTCAGAATCAAGAATGTCAATGATCAATTCCTGATCCATACCGTCTATGACCAGTCGAAGCCCTTTTTTGATAAAAGGATCTTCTATTTCACTTATTTTGCTTTCCAGGGCCAGTAGTCCCTCTTTTCTTGCTACGTTGGACAATTCTACAATTAGTTTGATTATTTCTGCTTCAGTCATTCCCTTTTTCTTTGTGAAAAGAATTTTAAACAGTGCTCCTAAACTTTTAAGGTTGCTTCCCGGAAAGGAATTCAATATTGTAGCAACTGTACCAACAATAATTACGAAGAACGCTGCAGGATTCAATAAAACTGCGAAATCGATATGTTTAAATATCATCGCTCCGATTACGGCAATAAATCCTACTATAATTCCTAAAATTGTCGTTATTTCCATTAGGCTTGGCCCCACCTTCCGTTATTTAACATTCTTATGTGCTGAGCTTCTTTTTTTGTCGAATATTGTTAAAGAGTCTCATCATGTATTCTAAAGCTCATATCTAATACCTGTCTAATATAAATTTCTTATACCCCCATATCAATTACTTATGTTGTCGTCTAATTCATTGTCAGCTACCTCCAAGAAATATTTTAAACAGGGATTTTCATTGAATTTATTATATACCACACTCATATCAATATATTGAAGCTGCCCTTCTATAGGTATTTTGACCACCTCCAGGCTGTTTATTTCACAGCACTCCGGTACTAAGGCAATCCCCTGATTCATTCCCACATAAATGTTCATGATATCCTTATCCTCTACATTCGTTATTTTAGCAGGAACGATTCCAATTTTATTAAAAAAAGCAAGCAAATGCTCTTTACTTTTCTCCATACCAATAAAATTTAATACGATGCAGTTCTGTGAAGATATTTCTTCTCCCGTAAGGATTTCTTTCCCGGAAAGAGGATTTTTTTTATTAACCAGGGCATATGCCTTGCATTGAGCAAAATTCAAATATCCGATTTCATTATGATCTATAAATTCATACGGTATTGTCAAGGTACAGTCGTACTCCCTATTTAATAAATCGGCAGTAATTGCACTTACCTTAACTCTTTTAAAGATAACACTTATATTTGGATACTTTTTATTCAGTTTTTCTACCAGTTCTATTAAATAAGAAGTCTCATCCCAACCGGTAACTCCAATTCTTAAAGTTCCAGAGAAATTTTGTGAGATATCACGACATTTATCTACGGTATATGTGAATTCATTGAGAAGTTTGATACCATCTTTATAAAGTGCCTGTCCCGCCTCTGTAAGCCTGAACTGCTTTGTACTCCTGTCAATCAGCTCAAACCCCAGATCCTGTTCCAGCGATTTTATCTGCTGGCTGATTGCCGGTTGGGCCACATGGCATTTTTGTGCTGCTTTTGTGAAGCTTTTATTTTTTGCGACTGCAATAAAATACTCCAGTTTTATTAAATTCATTAATGTTCTTCCTCCGTTAATGGTTCTGCGGACATTGTATTTCGAAAATTAACGTTCCTGCCATATCAATGATAACACATTGACATAACGAAATAAATACAATTAAGACCTTATAAACAGCGACTTTCTGATTTCCCATAAAAATTTGCAAAAAACCCACAGGTATGTATCAACTGTGGGTTTGCAATTCACCTCTATTTCTTTTTTAAAATTATGCTGCCTATTCTCAAATATTCCGGCTGCTCTATACACCCCACCAAAGTCCTGCCTTCACTTAAATGTACCTGCTTATTTGTTATAATATAATTAAGAATTGCATTTTCTCCTACTTTAGTGTTATTCATCAGGATTGAATTCTTTACAACCGCACCTTTTCCTATTGCAACACCACAAACAAAATACAGTTCTCAACCTGTCCTTCTATGATGCACCCATCAGCTATAAGACTATGTGAGCCATAGGCAGAATTCCCATATCTGGCAGGTATCTCATCTGTCATCTTTGTGTAGACCGGACCATAGCTGTAGAACAGTTCGTGTCTGGCGCGGGGTTGTAAAATATCCATGTTTGCCTTGAAATAGTCACACAGAGAGTTAATTTTCCATAGATACCCTTTATACTCCCAGGCAGCCAGCGGGGTTCTTCAAGAGCCTCCTGACTTTCCTTCACACACCCTGCCGAAAGACATTACTGATTTTATATGCTATAATGTAAAAATTGTCCGTTTACAGCACACAAAATCATCGGCTACATGTCTTTCAGGCAGTGCATTGCAGAAAAGCCAGGAGGCTTCTTAACGCTATAAATTTATTTTCAACAGCCCTTTTATAAACTGCTATTTAACAAACTTTGAATACTCATTTGATGAAATCAATCATTCACTTTAAAAGCACTACTCTTAAGGATCTTATCTACTTCTTCATACCCAGTATTAAATGCAAAATTATATCTTGGCGGCAATGCAAATATATATTTGGAATTTCCTCCAAGTTTGTAAGGTCCTACCGGTGCCGCACTAACACCAATCTCCTCAGCTGTAACCCTCTCCCATTGCTCAAATGTAAAAATCATTATGGGTATATCCTGTCTTGGATTTTCCTCTGTCCATTCCGGATGACGGATAATGAGCTTTGCACCTGACTCTGTTATCTCACCAGCTTTCTTTCCGCTAAGGTCTCTTCCCTCCCAGGTATCTTCCATAACTTCATAACCTTTCCAGCCAGAAGGCAGAAGCAGCTCAAATCCATAATCAGTATTACTGTAGGTAATAGATTTATCCGAAAGTGCTGATTCACTGTCCTTTGTGTCTTCCTGGGCATTGTCTGTGGTTGCTTGGGTAGCCCCAGACTGAGAAGTTGAGCCATTTACGGTACCAGCATTGCTGTTGCTTGCTGTACCTGGCGGTGTATCCACTTGAGCATCCTTTTGAACTTCATTATCAGTTCCAACCTGAGCACTACTTGAAGTTTGATTCACATTACTTTTGGTGTCAGAATTCGTGTCATTACTTTGATTTTCATTCCTTGTGTCAATTTCATTTCCTGGGTTTGCCCCATTCTCAGGAGCTCCCGAATTGCTCTCTGTACTGCTGTGACTGCCTGCAGCGTCAGCTTTGTTAGTAATATATTTATTATTCATAGTATAAGCCCCCAGCCAGAAGGCTGCCAGACACAGGAGCAATGTAACCAGACCAGATACCAGCAGGGTTTTTTTTGATTTTGGTTTTGACATAATAATTGTTTTTATCCTTTCCTTCATATTTCTCTTATCTTCAAATAATGCGTTGGACATCATCGGCGGGTAATTATTTTCTGCTGCTGCATTTAACAGCACATTTCCATATTCCAGTTTCTCCTGTTTACTCAAATTCCTTGCTACTGCTTCATCACAGGAAATTTCACACTGTCTGTTTATTTGACGAAGCATAATGTATACCAGCGGATTGAACCAGTGAATACACAGAATAATATCACAGCACAGTTTATATAGAAGATCATGCCGCTTATAATGCATCAGCTCATGTCTTAACACATAATAAAGGCTTTTCTCTTCCCAGCCTGCAGTGTTATTGCTAAGATAAACAACCGGCTTTGTTACTTCTGTTACCATGGGTGTGGTTATTATACCGTTGATCCTTAACATCGGTCTTTTATGTATTCCCAGCTCCTCCGCAGCTTTTCTATATATCTCTATTATCCTCTTATCAGCAACCGGCTCTGAGCTGCTTCGTAGCAGCCTTATAAATCGGATATATTTTATTGATTTACAACTTAAAAGAAGCAGTATGCCGCAAAGCCATATACTCCCTGCTATCTGCCATATATCCGGAAGTTTTTTATCCCTCGAAGTTACAATAGATATGGGAGGGTTTCCTTTCGTTCCTTCTGTATCTGTTATATCACTGTTTCCTTTAACCGGTGTCATTATCTTTACAGCTTCTGGCTGCGCTGCAGCACTTTCCTGCAACGATATTTTCTGAAATAAATTGTCAACTATTCCGTATTCCGGCGAAAAAGGAAGCAGAAGGCGAATCAATACAATAATCCAGATATAATACTGCCAGGCTTTTGAAAACCTTTCCTTTAACACTGGCTTTAAGAGAAAAAGTAAAAGAATTAATGTTGCGCCGGATAATGACATAGATAAGACCTCTTTGAATATATTACTCATCTTTCTCACCTTCCAGCCTTAATATTTCTCTTAGTTCTTCCAGGTCCGATTCTGACAGATTATAATTTTCAACCAGTGTGGATACCAGCTTTGTGGCGCTCCCACCATATAAACGTTCCACAAAGCTTTTGGTCTGGTCCTCGCAATATTCTTTTTCTGATATTACAGGCAGGTAAGTAAGTACTTTTATTTTCTGTGTTGTCACTGCTCCTTTATCTGTCAGCCTTTTTAAAAGTGTACGAACCGTAGACCGATCCCACCCTAATTCTCTGGAGAGCTCAATGCAGATATCTCCGGTGGTGATGGGGCCATCGGCTCTCCACAATATCTTCATAACCTCAAATTCCGCTTGTGATATGCGGCTGGTATTTTCATTCATATATAGACCATGCCTTTCTCTTAGCCTGCTAATATTTGTTTGCAGCATTAATATAACTGTTACTGGTATTACTTAACCCTTCGGTTACATTTGTCACCGTTTGTATATGTTACAACCGTCACCATGTTTTGTCAAGGGTAAAATAAAAAGAGGAATTAAACCAGTCGTCTAATTCCTCTTTTCATGTATTATAATTTCCCTCTGACCATCTTTATTTGATATTAAACCAAAGCACAGGATGGACGGTGAATTCTTCTGAAGTTACCATATAGCCATAGTCCATCACGGTTCCTTTCTCTGTCATAAATGCCGCGCTGTTTTGCGAGTAGCCGGGAGAACGCAGCCAGCTGCTGTTTTTAAACCCTTTTAGAAGATTTTGGTACTCATTTGCTTCCATTGCACTTAACAAAAAGATAGAATCCAGAGTGTTGTTTCCTCCGTCAGTTCCATAAACCGATTTGCTGTTTTCGTTATTGCTTTGGAGGATATTATTCCGTTCACTCTCTGTGAAGGTCTGAAGGAGAAAGTCATTATTAAGAAACTGCCGAAGAGTGGAATTTTCCCAGGTTATGGCGGCAGCGTTTATATTATATGCTCTTTTTTCCAGTGCAACTTTCTTTATAAGTAATGCTTTATCTTCTGATTTATTCAATATTATCCAGTTATAACCACCTATCATAACGGTATCACCCGGCTCTTCCTTTTGTAGTATCCGTTTGATCATGAATACTTCCTTTTCTTCACTGTCTTTATAAGCTTCTGCTGAAGAAAAGGCTTTGGCAGCACCTTTATAATCCTCTTCCTTATATAGATTCTGCCCAATCATATATTGACTTTTCTTCCACTTAGCTTCGCTGGCTTTATAATCACCTAATTTATCATATATTTTAGCTGCCGCCGGATAAGCTCTTAAAAACAAAAGGGTATTTGCTGCATAATATCTGCTGAAAGGAAGAACAGAGATCAATATCAAAATCAGAATACCTGCTATTATACTAATTTTTTGGGTCAGACTTTTCTTAATACTTTTGTTTTCAATCTTTGCACATAGATCTTCGCATTGTGCTGCCAATATATCGGCATTATTATACCCGCTGGCTTTCTTAAACTCCTCTGCTGCCGCCTTATACTCATATACACTCCTGGCTTTGTCCATAATTATCTGTGCTTTTTCATATGCCAGTTTTTTTAGTTCCTTTTCCGTCTCCTGAGCCAATTGTCTGCATTTCTCTGCATAGGCTTCCGATTCCTGAAAATTCTTCAGTTCTGCAAACTGATCTGCAATATTCTTATACATCTCAACCTTAGATGCAGTAATTGTCATACACTGGGTACTTTGCATCAGATTGATCAATTCCTCATATATTTGGTCTGTGTCTTTCTCAACTACCTTTGGTTTTTCTTTTTTCATATACGAAACCCATTCTATATTAGCTGAGCATTCATGGGAGTACCATATTGATAGCCATAAAAATTTAAACATGGTATCTTACAAATGAATACACTTAAGTTCAGCTGAATATTGTCCTTTTACTCAATTTTGATTAATTTTGATTAATTTTGATTGATGAATTAATAAATTCTTACTGATTTAATTATTTATTTCTTTAACATCCGTCTTTCCGTAGATAATTTGGTGTTATGATTTTATGTTAATCAATCTGTATATATTGCTGTCTAAAAGTATATATCTTGCATTTTTAACAATTAGCAATATAATTACTCAGCATTTGCATATAAATAAGATATATAAATACTTAATTCCCTTATTAAGCATTTTATCTTCTTGCAAATAAAATCTATAGGCAGATATTGTTTTATCTCTTTATCCCATTTACAAATCCTTTTCTCTTTTCCAAATCTCCTTTCCTGGGTCATAGCTTATTTCAAGATAAAATTTTATCTATAAAGCTCTTCATTTCATTTAATCCTGTTACCTCTGAAACTTTCAGTCAGAAACATATTCATTGCTTAGGTTTATGTTATTTTACAGCTGTATTATACTCCTTATTTTAATGTAATACAAAATATATCTTTTACACTCTGACTATTTATTAGTATATAATATTATTATAGTTTTCCTGCTCTTATAAACGTAATTGCATTGACTTGTGCCAGAAGACCTTATCAGTCTACAGGAATATCCCGCTTATTAATACTGTGATTATATGCATTTCCAGATTGGTAAATTTTCTTTTGTAATCATTGAATATACCTTAATATAGCAACGGAGAACATAAAATAAAGGGTATGATTCCAAAGAATCATACCCTTTAAGCCTTATTAATATTACATTACAGATGAACTTAAAATTCTATCGAATCGTAGAATCCCTGTTTATATGGTGATTATACCTTTTGGGGTTCTATTTTCACATCCTGTTAACACCTTAAAATAGAATTGTCAACAGAAGATTATCTAACTTTCTTCCACTCTTCATACTGAGCCTGAGCTTCTTTTAAGATATCCTGGAAGCCTGCACCATCAAGAGCTTTCTGGTATTCAGCAATTACACCAGGTACTTCTTTCGGACTAATTCCACCATTTTCAAGTGTAAAACCGAACTCATTGAATATCTGCTGGCAAGCAACATATTTTGCATCTACATTTGACTTGTCAAATCTGAAACCATTGGCAATGGAGCTCTTTGCACCATCATTGAAAGTAGTATACATTTCAACCTTATTATCCGGTTCACCTACTTCAAGAGAAAGAGCAGTTACAGATGTTGATTCCCAAGCGCTGTGGTTATATAAACCGGCATCTGTTTTCTTAACCTTGCCATCTTCTCTTGTATAATCTGTACCTTCAATACCAAAGGTGTAAAGATCAGCTAAAGTAGTGTCTGTATATAAGAGTCCTAAGAATTTAAGGCAGGCATCTACTTCTGCATCTGTACAGGTAGAAGCGATTGCATAAGTGGAACCTAAGGTAGTATTGGACTGTTTCCAGTTATCTGTAATCTTAACCATCTCTACGTCCTGTTTGTAACGTGTACTTGCTTCAGCATTATTGGGAACATCTGTCCACCAGGAAATTCCCCAATCCTGTGTCTGAGTGGTAGTATCTGTTGTAGCTTTTGTTACATCGTCTTCACTGATGTATCCTTTCTCAGCCCAGTCACCCATTAAAGTTGCAAATTCTGTGTATTCAGGTGATGCAAGTGTATTTACTACCGCATCCTGATCTTTGTCTACTGCAATAAAGCTATCCTGGCTGAAGAAATCAAATTTATTCAGGTAGTAACGGAAGAACATGGCTGTTTTCTGTGTAAGGTAAGGATATTTCAGGCCTTCTGCTTTTAAATCCGCAAGCATGGGCTCGATATCTTTTAAGGTCTTAACAGTTGATAAATCCCAACCATATTTGGTTACCAGATCTTTACGGAACATCAGATTATAGCCTTCTGCTGACTCTTTGTAACAAGGTATAAAATAATTCTTTCCGTTGTATGCGGAGGAACCCCATACCCATTCAGGAATTGCCTTATAGATATCAAAGTTGGGAAGCTTCTCCGTGAGGTCATATACAGCACCTTGCTTTACAAGATCATCGGTTCTGATGGTTTCAATCCAGTTAGCGGTCCAAAGAAGGTCGATTTCACTATTTGCCAGTGCAAGATTAGCTCTATCTTTGTATTCACTGTTACTGATATCATTGAGTTCGATCTGAACATTGATCTTATCCCCTATGTAAGCATTGATAGCATCCTGAACAGCCTTAACCTGTTTGGTATCCGGTGCTCCAATATTAAAGCTGTCTCTGTATACAGAGATTGTTGTCATAGCAGTATCACTAGTATTATCACCGCTGCTGTCCGGTGTGGTTTCTGCAGTTGTTGCGGTGGGCTCATTCTTACCGCTGTCGGATGTGGTTTTTGTGTTATTGCTGCCACAGCCTGTCGCAGTTAACATGGCTGCTGCCAATGTCACTGCTAAAATCTTTTTCCCTAATTCCTTGATTTTTAACATATTTTCCTCCCTTAATAATAATATATTTCAAGATGCTTGGCATCATGAAAATCAACCTTTTACAGAACCAACTGTAAGACCTTTGACAAAATACTTCTGGAAGAACGGATATACAATCATAATAGGTCCGACTACGGTAAGCACGGTAGCCATAATACAGGAGTACTGCGGAACATTCTGCTGCATAGCAAGCATTGCAGAACCTGTAACATTTTTATTATTTAATAAGAACTCTATGCTCCTTTGGATACGCACCAACAAAAGCTGCAGCGGTGTTTTGCTTTCACTGGTTATATACAGCAGTGCATTCTGCCAGTCATTCCAGTAAGCTGTAGCCATCATAAAGCCCACGGATGCAAGAGCCGGTTTCATTAAAGGCAGCACAATCTGGAAAAATGTTCTGTATTCACTGGCGCCATCTATTCGGGCAGATTCCATAAGCTCATCCGGAATACTCATCTGTATGTAGGTCCTTAGAATAATAACGTTCATGGTAGTGACCATTAGCGGCAGAATAAGCAGCCAGATACTGTCTTTCATATGGTATACCGTAGTAAATATAATATAACTGGCGAGCTGACCACCTGAAAACAGCATCGGTATCATAACATAGATTGACAATGCTTTTCTTAAACGAAAATCCCTTCTGCTTAATCCATAGCCCAACAGACTCATTACCAGCAGTCCCAGAAGGGTTCCTACCACTGTAATAAAAATTGTTGCACCATAAGAAACGGCTAACTGGGAACCGTATTTAAATACGTAACGGAAACCTTCCAGTGATAATTTTTGCGGAAAATAGCTAAAACCGTTGGAAACGATACTCTTTTCATCGGAAAACGCTATTACGAATACCAGTACAATGGGCAACAGGCAGAATAAGGTGTAAATGCCTAATAACACTCCCAGAATATACTGTCCTGCTCCGGCCTTTTTTTTCTTTACTTGAATGCGAACTTTATCATTTATATTGGATTTCGCTGCTATAGTACTCATTTACTTCCCTCCAATTTTAATCTAGAACAATGCGTTTTCCGGTGCCGCCTTACGTACAATTCCATTTGCCACCAGTATCATTACGAGGCCGATGAGGGATTGATAAAAGGTTGTTGCTGCCGTAAACCCAAAGTCAGGTGTTGTTAAGATAGCATTTAAGATATAGGAATCAATAACCTGTGTAGTCTCATACAGGATACCGCTGTTCCTGGTTACCTGATAGAACAGACCTGTGTCAGAACGCATGATTCCACCGACACCTAACAAGAGCATAATGGTTATCATGGGGATAAGGGATGGCAGTGTTATATTCCATATCTGCTTCCACTTATTAGCACCATCAATCTGTGCTGCTTCATACATTTCCTGATCGATACCTGCTAATACGGACATATAAAGAACCGATCCGTAACCTACTGAACTCCATATCTTTACAGTGGTTAAGATAAAGGGCCAGTATTTGGCACTTGTATACCAGCGAACTGTATCATTTCCCATAAAGTCTATTATATTATTTACCATTCCGTTGTTGCTGAAAAATGCATATACGATAAACTGTACTGCAGCAAAGGAAATGAATACCGGTATAATCATAATACTCTGAAATGCTTTACCCAGACGTTTGAATACAAATTGATCAATTCCAATTGCCAGCACTATATTCAATGTCGTACCGATTACCGTAAATACTGCGTAATACATCAGTGTATTCCTGGTCATTCTGGTAAAGGTATTTCCAGAAGCCAGCAGGAATTGAAAATTATCCAGGCTAACCCAAGGGCTGCCCCAAATACCCAGACTGTAGTCAAACTTCTTAAAAGCCATTACCAAACCCACCATCGGCATATAGCTGAATAAAAACAATACCAGAATTGCAGGCAAGCACATAATCAGGTGCGCTCTATGCTTCCACGTATTATGTAAAAAATCTCTCATTTTCTTTCCCCCTTATGTAGTTTTAAATTGTCATAAACTTTCTAACAGCCTTCTTGCTTGTTACTAAATTTCCTTTCCTTCCTTTCTTTCATCATTTCCTTCCTTAAGGTTACTTACAGAATTACCGGGTAATACCTTCCCTCCAATAATCACTTGTTCAATAATAGCTGCCTTAGGATTTTCTATCAGTGCGATGAGTTTCTCAGCTGCTATTCTTCCGAGAGCTCCGGTATCCTGTTTTAAGGTTGTTAACTTAGGAACCAACACCTGGGACAGGGTAATTCCATCATAACCGGCGATTGAAATATCTTCCGGTATTCGAAGTCCTGCTTCTTTGATTGCATTCATTCCCCCGATACAGGAGAAGTCATCCGAAAATACGATACAAGTCGGTCTATCCTTAAGCTGCAGCAATTCCCTGGTCAGCACTGCAGTCGTGTCCGGATCATGGTAAATTCCACTCTTAACATATTCATCCGGTACTGTTATACCAAGTTCACCGAGAGTCTTATAAAAGCTTCCCACCCGGTTCTGGGTTACAGAAGAATTGGCTCCGTGTATATAAGCTATCTTGCTGTGTCCCATCTCATAAATGTATGTAATTAAATCTTTCATCCCATTTACATTGTCTGAAACGATTGCTGTACGATTATCGAATACATGATCGATGGTAACCACCGGAAGCTCTCCGTTAATCAGCTCTGCAACCTGGGGATCGGTAAAACGGATACATGCAATAACCACTCCGTCAACTCCCCGGTATTTGCTATGTTCGTAATAGGTCATATTCATACGGCCTGTGTGTCTGCTGATGAAAGTTATGTCATAGCCTTTCCGCTCTGCCTCCTGCTTAAAGCTATCCAGAACATTGGCAAAGTACTCATGAGTCAAACCACTCTGAGCCTCATCTACAAACAGAACCCCAAGATTATAAGTCCGGTTTGTCTTTAATGCCCTGGCAGAGGAATTCGGAAAGTAATCCATTTCTTTCGCAATTCTTATTATGTTTTCTTTCGTAGCAGCTGATATATCTTTATGATTATTTAATGCTTTACTGACAGTTGCTACAGATACCCCACATCGTGTTGAAATGTCTTTTATAGAAACCAATGTCTAAGCTCCTTACTATAAAGTCCCCTTATTTTCTTAAACGTTTTCTTAACTTGGACAAAAAAATAATGCTTATTTTATCAGTGTTATCTCATTTCTATTTGTGTAATGTGACACTCTAACTAAATTATTATAGGTAATTATAAACAAAACATTATGTATACTTCTTGTTTTTTTCTCCTCTGTTGTATTTTTACATTTGTATCATATACCTTTTTACTATATTTTGCAAGTATTTTTTAAAAAAATACATAAATTACTCAAACGTTTTCGTTAAACCGTTGAAAATGTGCATTTTTCATACTATAAGCCATTGAATCCAGGCTTTGCTATAGATGTTTTAGACAAAATTCGTCATATCATCCAGCACTGTATGTCCGAAAACCTTTTAGTAGTTCTATGTGTTAAACCTCCATTTACCATAACATAAATAAAGGCCTCGATTACTCGAGGCCCTTGTGCATGTTGTAGCATGTTATTTATTCTTATCCTAACTTCATTTTAACTGAATATGAACCAGAAGTGCTGCTGCCGTCTTTTGTAACCTTTAAATAATAGGTTCCCTTCGGCAATTTCTGGCTTTTACTCGTACTGACATATGGTACTCCGGAGTCTTCTGTTGTATACTCATTAACGTATAGCTTTCCAAAAAGTGAGTTATCAGAGTCATAGAAAGTTAAGCTTATATCACCAGATACATCACCGGTTAATATAAGTTCAACTGCCTGGTCTTTTGTTAAAGTAATCTTATACCAGTCTGCTTTACCCTTTTTGTCCGTTGTAAGAATCAGACCTTTTGTAGCGGTACCCATCTTTAAAGAAGCCGCTTTTGATTTTGCTGTGCCGCTTTTGTCCGTAATGGCGGTAAATTTATATTTAAGCGCATAGTAGGAATCGCTGCCGTTGGACAACTTAATATAATAAGTTCCCTTTGCCAGACCGGCAACGGTGCCGGAGGCTAAGGAGCTTCCTTTTGATACTAATTTCATTTTACCTTTTACTTTTTGATAGATATCTACATCTATGTAGCAGTCTTTTCCATTAGCATAAGTTGTATATACATTTACTGTTCCGGCGCTTTTAAGGGTAATTGTATAATAGTTGCTGTCATTGCTGCTCAACAGTGTAACAGTCTTGCTCTTACCGCTTGTCAGTACATCGTCATCAGCAGAATAGATATCAGCTGCTATTGTGTAATCGATATCATATTCTTCAAAGGTTTGAATTGTTGTATAGTATGTACCAGCTTTCGGAATAGCCATTCCAAAGGTTGTTACCACATCCGAGGAAGCATCGACACTTGTATAAGCAATACAATCAGTAAGTGCTTCGTCTGTATAAACACTTATGGAAACGCTGTCTGAATTGTTTCCCTGATAATGAAAACGTAATAAACCAGAACAGTCTGTAGTGACTTTAACCACAGAACCCCTGACATATCCGTCATCGCCTTCCGCTAATAATTTACCGGTATAAGCATTTTTTGTTACGTCTTCTTTTCCTGTTTTCATTGTGACAGCTTTAATTTGACCATCTGCTGCCTTAACAGAATTAACATTGAAAGTAATACCCACCAGAATTACTGTCAATAAAAAAACATACTTTAATGCATTTATTAATTTTTTAGTATTCATTCTACTCCCTTTCAATTTATACGCATTTTAAAACAACTACCAGACGATTAAGGCAAATCATCCTCAACATTGTGCCGATACGATCTGACTTAACTTCCAATTAGCTACTAACCTGCACTATTATATAGTATTTAAATAAACAAATAGTGTCAATAAATTGTTAATTTATTATCATACCAGGTCATATTATGTTTTCTTCTTTACCGCTATTTTTCTCGATTTTTGTAATAAAAAATTTTTTATAGTCAGAATTAAATGAATGTCGCTTTTTTGCAAAATAATATATTTACGACATAAGCAGTACATTTGCTAATGTTTGTTAATAAATACTTTTTCACACGAATATTGTTGAATATCCGCGAGAAATAAGTTATCATTCATTCTTATAGGAATAATATATTTATTTAGGCAGCAAAGGAGTTTACCTATGACCGCGGCACTTATACCGGCGAATGGAATGAAAAAGCCATTATTACTCAAAAAATCAGCCTTGCAGGACAAAGGCCTTAGACTTTTCTCATACTGGAAACTGAATGACGGTTTCATCACAGCACCTGCCGATACTGCTGTACATATCGCTTATGTTATAGAGGGTTGTGGATATTATGGTAAGCTTAAAGTAAAAGCAGGTGATGTTGTAGCTTTTGGCCTTAATATACAGCCAAATTACTTAAAAGCTCATAACATCGCAATGTTTATCATAGACCTGGATTTCACATTATTTTACTCTATTACGGGCTTAAAACCGGTTGTATGCAGGGACACAGTAGTACTGGATTCCAAAAATCCTTTTTACCGATTAGGTCAGATACTCTTCCCTCATCCCGTAAAGCATTGGATTCCCAATATAGAAAATTTCATTTTACGTTTTTTAGATAAACAGAATTATCACTTGAACAATACCCTGCTGCGAGTGTCCTATGCAACCAAGGAGATTGATAAAGAACGTGATTTCTCTGCAATTGCATTGGATCTTAATATATCCTACCGGCAGCTGCAGCGGGATTTCCTGTCTGTACTAGGTCTCTCATTAAAAGACTACCAATCTATACGCCGCTTCTACCGGGCTGCCCACAGGCTAAAAAAAGAGAGTATTCTTGAAGTCGCCCAAAACAGCGGATACTGCAATCAATCTCACATGAACAAAGAGTTTAAGAGTAAATCCGGCTGGACTCCCAAGGAGGTCAGCAAGCATTGTTATTATTAGATAATTTCAAAAAAGAATCAGACCTTATACATCACCTTTTAAGTCTGATTCTTTTTGTGTTTTTTTCTCACCTTGTACTGAATCCGACGAAATTTAATTCTTTATCCGGTCTATGCAATTATTGAATACCATCCTTGACATACTGCAGAAGAATTCTTTCCACAATCTCAACTCCGATTCGTTTTCCAATAGCACCTAGCAGTACTTCTCTTTTTTCCTTTAAAATTCCTTCCTCATCTTTTGCTAAAATGTAAATGTAAAAGACGGGCAGATAATCTGAATCAAGTTGTAAAATATCAGCAATCCCGCTTATTTCTTTCAGAGTACAAATTTTTTCCTTATGGTTATAGAAATAAATTGGTGAATCCAGTCCAATGGAAATCCGTTTAAACAGTGTTACCGTATCATACGTCTTAAGATTTGTAATGATGGAGTTTGTTTCCTCTTTAACAATATCACTTACCATCTGTTCAAAGCTTTCAATTTTCATATCCTTCTTATATCTCGAAATGTAAGATAAAACAAAACCAGAAGAATTTTTCATAGTATTGTCCAACATTTGGCGAAGCAGCTCAGTGGCTCTATCCATGGGGGTTAACTCTTTTTCCTTCACAAGGAACGCTTCTGCCTCATCTTTTCGTTTCATTATCTCCAGTTTCACAGCATCATCAATAATCTTAAAATTCTCACTTCTCTTAATTAGCGAATGATAACGTTTGCTATTACGCAGCAGCTCAGCCAGACGCTGTGCTAACACAAACTCTCTGGTGCCTTCTTCAATCTTCTTATGATAATATTCTGTATAATATATCTGCCTTAAGACAGTTGTTAACCAGGAGTCATTCCATTGGGAAAGTGCATTTGCTTTGATGGCAGACTTTTTATCTCCCAGCGGAAACCACAGTCCTGAGATATCAAATGGTATTAATACTTCATTATCACGACGCTTTTCCAATACTGTTTCATCCAGATATTTCGTTACAAGATCCTTAACGATTCCTTCCAGGATATAATCCGATTGGATGACTCTATGGTGATAAACAATATCTTTATAGCTGTTATATCTACGTTTTACAAAATCCTCTACGGAACTTACTGCTTTTAAAGGAACACAGAAAAATATCTCTCCCTTCTCCACAATCATCTGCATATCATTAATGATTCTGCTATACTCTATTTTTCCGGAGTCCTTTCCCGAATTGATTACATCTCTCGTCGCATAATCCAAACGGTCTCCGTCTAAACTGGAATCAAGAATTCTATGAATATATTTGAAGGCTCCTTCTTCAGCAAAAATCCTCTTTACACTTTCTAATACAAGCATTTCAAATAGATTCTCATCATATTGCCCGGTATCTTCTGAAAATGGTGCAATAATTTTGCTTAATATTCCTTCGCTGATCTCATCCCCCATCTGTTCGTGTAACTTCCTATTACCCTCAAAGTACTTGGACATAATATCAACAAATTCTTTTGCACTATCCTTTTCGTTAACTGCTTTCTCTTTATATTCCAGGTAAACATCCTTTAACGCAAATTCCACAATATGGCTAAAGGGAGGATGACCAATATCATGTAGCAATGCTGCTGCACGGATTGATTGGATAAGTACTAGATGCGTAAATTTATTCTGTTTCGGAATGTTGTTGGGTATCAGGGAATGCCTCAATTTATCCAATTCAATCTGAGGCATCTCCTTTGGTAGCCTGCCGCCCAATTTTTCAGTACAAACCTCCGTCTGCTGTCCCAATCTGTCTAAAATTTCCTCATATTCTTTATCAAAGATATCAAAGAATTCTCTTAACATTGTATCTGTTGTATTTAATAACGATTGAAAAAACATGTCAGAGCAGAGCTTCATTGTTCCAACAGAATGTTCAAAACGTTTGGTTCGATTGGTTGGAAAGGTAAGATATACCGTTGAATTCTGATACACGTCATGAAGACGGTTAAAACCAATAGTTGAGACAATTCTTCTTTCATATTCTGTCAATGCGATCAGACCATGAATGGAATCGTTCAGATAAATGCCTTTTCTCAAGTCAAGCCTCCTACTGTTTTTTTATCTATTATAAAGTATCTCCATTGATAATTCTACTGATTCAGGCAAAAGAAAGCCAATCACGCTTTGGTGATTGACTTCATCCATTGATTTCTGATTCAATATCTGATATTTCACATTCATATAACTAGTCATGCTTATAGGTGACTTACTCAATAATCTTTAAATGCCCCTTCGCAATACCAAATCGCTTTCCGTCCAGTAAATATTTTTTCATTCTGCGCTGGAGAGATGTACGCTCCGGTAATGATTCATTTACATTTTCATACCCAGGAAAAATCCACCCCATATACCAGGTTGCATCATAATCCATCGTATCAATCTCAAACAGGTTCTGAAACCCAACAATATTTGAATACTCTCCCAATAACTCCTTTAATTCCGGCATCAGCATCCATGAATCGCAGGTGAGTTTAACATTCTCCCATTCAGAAAAATAGGATTTTCTGAATGAAAAAAAATCCTTTAACGACTGTGTAACAGCTTCTTTTTGCAAATCAGCATCTGATGGAATGTGAACAGCAATCTCCTTGTCCTCCCCATTTATGAACTCATATTCTAGTGCACCTATACGAAATTCGTTCAGTGAAATCTGTCGAGGAAACCACCATGCCCAAACAAATTTATATGTATGAAAGGTTCGATAATGTTCATTTAGGAATCTCGTACAAAATCTCATAGTTGCAGTAAAAATATCTTCTGCTATTCCTCTCTTCACATATTCCTGGTATGAATAGTTAGCGATAATATTTAACAATTCCCATAGTATTTTTATGCCATCCGAATCATCGCCCAGAATCTCCTGTAATTCCTTTATTCCCTCATCCCATTCCTTGCGTTGGAGTATTTTATTTATAATGAAATTGGGAACTTCACAATTTCTATTGTTAGCATAATTGGATAATTCCACGGTTACTTCATCAGGAATCTCTAATATTCTGGTTAATTCCATCACGGTCATGCTTTTACCACCATACCTTCCAGTAGTCTTTTTTAGATATTTATACCTTGTAAAAATAACAATTTCAGTTATAATTGTACTCCTTTAGTGTTTTCCATATTCTGCTTGTACGGCTTTTGACCAGGGCATTAAGTTATCCAGTCCTTCCGGGTAATTCCTCCAGTCCGTGTCTGGCATATACAAAAGTAGATATTCCAGATAGGTATATACGTTAAGACCATTCGCTTTTGCTGTCTCGATAATACTATATACTGCAGCTGATGCAGTAGCTCCCTTAGGGGTATCTGCAAACAGCCAGTTTTTACGCCCAACTGTAAACGGGCAGATTGCGTTCTCAGCTGTATTGTTTGAAAGAGAACATCTTCCGTCAAGAAGGTAATTCTCCATATATTTCTTTTGATTCTTTGCATAAGTAACAGCTTTTCCAAGGGCCGAACCACTTAACACATTTAAGTTTTCAAGCCAGCACCAAAAGGCCTCAAGAACTGGTTTTTCCAGTTCAAGACGCTTGCTATATCTTTCATCCGGAGTCAGGTCTTTCAGATCTTCTTCCATTTCAAAAAGTTGATTAGGTAATCCCTTCCGATTTCAGCAATGGTAAGCGAAGCATCTTTGGCTTTCTTATCCTTAGCAACCGTGATGTCACCTAACATATATTTCGCAGAGCAAGAAGCACTGCTTCAACCGTCTGCTGGCTGGTTCCCTCGTAAACTTCAACGGTTGCAGATGATAGATCAATAATAACAGCTGCTTCCTGAAATGTCCTATTAAATTACAGCTTTCAAGACTTTATTTGTTTTAATTTCTCATATTTCTATTATTTTTTATTGTAGTTGCATTCCAAATTTTTTATACATCATTCTTCATTAATAGCAGATAACGCACGAAACATCAAGTCTTCCATCATCCTATAGTCCATCATAAAGGCTTTTGCACTTGCCTCTAGTATTTCATCCTTACTAATTTTAATATAATCCAGACTGTATCCTAATGAAAATGCTAAATGCTCCATAAACAATCTTTGAGTTCTTCCATTGCCTTCTCGAAATGGATGAATTGAGTTAATCTCTCCTAAATAGTATGCAAGTCTTCTTGCCACTTCTTGCTTATTTTTATAATCTTTTAAATTATTTTCATTTCGTAACTTATTAAATATATCATCCATCTGTTCTTGTATATATACACATAAGCAAAATTGATTTCCTTTCGAAATATTTACAATCCTTACCTTACCTGCCCAGTCATAAATATCTCCAAAAATGAAACGATGTATCTTTTTTAGATGATTAAAATCAAAATGGTCAGGTACCCTATTAATTAAAGCTTGCAATATACGAATAGATGTTATGTCTCGTTCTGCCATTTTTAATTTATCCGCGTTCTTTAAATTCAATTTGTTCTTTAAAACAAAAGTATCTGGATAACAATAGTAACTATCTTGTTCATACTCATAGTAATAACTCTTATCCATAATTATAATTCCTTTGTGTGCCGATATTTAAAAATCAACGCATTAACAACATCTTGAAACTCTATTTGTCCTTCTATACATTCACGCATATATTTTCTATTCTCGTCTGAAAGTGGCATATCTTCCATATTCATCGTTGCATTAACATTCTCTATAATTTTATCTAAGAAATTCATTTCACATCTACTTTCATGTTACTAATTTGATAATTATAACACTAATACAGTTATATATAAAACGTAACTCCTTAATTCATATCACCTCCTAATAATATCTGCAAAAAAATTCGGGTCGTATTGTTCTGCTTAAGGTAAAAATATAAAATATCCAATTTATGCCCAACTGATGAATAATTTATTCCTGGCAGTTTCTGTAGTCAATCTCTTTTTCTAGTAATATTTCATGTTGCATAATTTTTCATACGGTTACCTAGGCTACATTTAAAAAAGTTCTGCGTATTACATTTATTTCAGTTTATATCTTATTATTGGGGTGGCATTAGACCAAATTTATTTCTATCTATAGCCCAAAAATCTAATAAACATCCCATAGTACTTCTTTGCATCGTTGAGCCCGAAAAAGTGTTCGGCTCAGTTTTATTCATAGCTAATTTTTCAATTTCAATCGCTAGCTCCACTAATTTTTCTAACACATTATCATTGGAGAAGTAATCAGAAATTATTTCAGTTCCTAAGTTATTGTATTCATTATATATGTTCATTCTGACAACTTCTCCATTAAACTCGTTGTTGCCACCATATTGTTTAACCATATTAATTGACTGTTCAATACTACTTTTAGTTCGCTCAAATCCTTGATTTCCATAGGTAAAACCATTTATAAAAAACTCATACTTATTTTTTTTATCTTGATGAATTACTTCTTTAGAAATACTATCAATTCCCACACAAATATAAGAAATAATAATAAACAAGCACCTTGTTGCAATTGTTTCTACTTTAGGTCTAGAAATTATTTGATTAGCAAAATATTTTGCCTCTTCCATCCAATAATTTATTGTACTAAACGAAATAGTATTACTAAGTAGTACTTTACATTTTTCTATACGCCCCCTCCAATCTCCATCTATTTTTCCAAATGTTGAATTTTTCAATAATTCTTGAAATTCCTCTTCCGTAATCCTATCTTCCTGTAATTTTTTTTCTTTTATCTCTTTTAAAACACTTCCACCGATAACATCTACACTTACTTTTTTACTAAACTCCAATATATCTTTATTGCTTTCAGTTGTAGCCACAATCGCTCTATTTGCACCAACTGCAAGCTGAAGTCCCTTTGTCCAAAGCATCCTTTCACACGCTTGGGGATTCTTTTTATTTTTTATATCTACTATTACAATTTCTTTTGAAATTAATGAAGGTCTAGCATACATCCATAAGTCAATATCTGTAACTGGTTGATTTTTAAAATAAACTTTAACTCCTCTTACAACAAAATATCCTAAAGTTCTAAAATAAGTAGCAAGCATTTCTTCTGTTGAAGCACCTTTTTCACTATTTTTCTTTCCTTTAGTATCCACTTAATACATACCTCCTGTTCTCAGTGACATGATAATATCATTTGTTGCCTTGGGATGCATCCCAACTTCCTTTTTCCTTAAATTAGCCCTATTAACTTCAGGTCCCCTAAATTTATTTATGGCTGCACTTGGAAGTTCAGTTAATGAGTGACTACTGACATCTGCATTTTTAATTACTTCAAGTGCTAAAACTCCTACTTCACGCTTTAGTAACTTCATCATATATCCATTCCTACCATTTTTGTTACCATTATAAACCTTTATTACATTTTTTAATTCTAATACTTTATAATCTTCTCCTATTGCATTTACAGGTCCTACTGACATCCCATTAATTAAATTTGTCATTAATGCTTCAATCATTCTAATTTGTCCTCGTTGATATGAACTTCTAGTCATTCCATAGGTTAATGAACTAACGAACATTTTTGCCAAATCAAAGGCATCATCTACCATACTATATTTTGAAAATGCTGCAGGCTTCGTTATATAAGCTACTTCCTCTTTTGAATTACTTACAATACTAATATCAAAAATTCCAACGCTTGATAATTTATTAAAGAGCTCCTCACCTAATATTTTTTTTGCCTCTTGAATAGGCACACAAGCATTATTCTCTAAATACTGATTCATGTTCGTTAGTTTTCCTGCTTCGCCTTGAGAAAGAGACGTAAGCACTGCATTAATCTTACGTATATTATCTCTTCTAAAAAGATTTCCATTAAACAACAAATCTTTTTCGCCATCAATGATTTCTCTTTCCACAAACCCACATTCTAATGATAAATCAAATAACATTTTTGTATCATCATGTGCAATTCTGTATTTATCACTTAACATTTCACTTATATCCTTTATCCTTTGAGGTTGAATAGATGCTTCTTCACATAACTCTATTGCTGCATCTTCCAATCTAGTAGGATTTAAACTGTCAAAAATATTAGCTGTATGTTGTAAACATGATTTTGTTGTAACTCCTAGTATATCAACTCCTGATTTTCCTATATCAATAAGCCCTTGCTCTTTCAGTTTTCTTAATATCTCTGGTACCTCAATTTTTTTTATTCCTGCTGCTTTTGCTAAAGCATCTAATCTATTATTGTCTACTGCTGCTTGATTATCTTGTGTTATTGCTGATAGTAATACCCCACATTTTCCAGCAATGACAGTATTATCAAAAGCTGATGTTTCAGTTACCTTATCAAGTTTAGCCACTTGGTAAATTAACCAAGCACCTTTTACATTATTATCCACGTCCAAATCCCCTCCATGTTATTCATTTATATATTTCATCATATTCTTCTATATTTTATCATAAACTTATGTATTCTGCCATATATTTCTATATTATATCATATATCTCAATATATTCCTTATGTATTAGCAATTGCATTTATCTAGAATTGATTACCTTTTGAATACATTAAAACCCACAACTTCTAGCCTAAAATCAGAAATTGTGGATTCAATTTATGCAAATGAAACTTACTTCCATACACACATATCATGCCACAAAAACCTCCGTCATTTATGGTACGGTTCCCCACAATTAATCCGTTACTATAATCATTCTCGCCACAAGTGCCTTACAAGTGGCAAAACCACTTATAAATTTTCTTCACACCCGTCTCTACTTGCTCAAACTTGCACATTTAACTGACGTACTCCTATTTTCTTCACAAACCCAGTAATCATAATTATTCACCCATTCTTGTGACGATATCCTCAACAAAAAAAGGACTGAATCTCACGACTCAATCCTAATTATTCTTACTGCAGTCGACGGGACTTGAACCCGTACGAGCGCAATGCTCACTAGATCCTTAGTCTAGCGCGTATGCCAATTCCGCCACGACTGCACAACTATAAATGTAGAGTGTTCACTTCATATTTCACCAGCGAACGAATTATATTATAACAAACTTATTTTGATAATGCAACATGTTTTTGCAATATAATTTAACTTTTTTCATATAACAAGAGTCATTTTGTAGTTATTTACCACACAAATACTTAATTATCCATATTCCTTCATAATTATACTTTACCCCATCAACGAAACTTATTTTCACAATTGACAAACCCACTCTCTTACATTACAATAAAGTAAACTCTTAGTTTACTTTATTGCACATAAATGCAAAGGAGATATTAATGGGAAACATAGAAAGAAAAATAAGAGAAAAAGAACTTCGGCGTGAGGATATCATCTCCGCCGCCGAAAACGTATTCTTTACAAAAGGGTACAATGCTGCAACCATGGATGATGTAGCGAAGGAAGCTCAATTCAGCAAGCGCACGCTATATATGTATTTTAACAGCAAAGAGCAGATTCAATTCGAGATAATGGCGAAAGGATATCGTTTATTTCTTGATTTACTGGAATCAGAAGCGGCAACCCTTGATAACCTGGAGCCACTTGAGGGTATAAAAACCCTTTTTCTCCTCTTTCACAAATTCAGCCTCTCTTATCCATATCACTTTAGTGCCATCATGGAATACCAGACCAAGGAAGAGGATTTTATTACCAGGTTATCTGATGAAGCAACGCAGGCAAAGGAGGTATGTTATGAACTGGGAGAGGATGCAATAAGATTCTTAATGAAGCTTGTAAAAGCAGGTGTCAGCCAGGGTGTCTTTCGAAACGACATACCCGCTGAAAAAATTGCTTTAATACTATGGTCCTGTACTCTTGGTATCTTTAACACTGCAAGCAGAAAAAATAATTATCTAAGCAATTATTACAATACCACCGGAGAGGAGTTGCTTCAGGATTCCTTCACCCTGATTCTTGACTCTTTAACCAGGAAATGATTTCTTTTTTATATGTACTGCGGTACATGGATTGGAGTAAGTATGAAGAAAGGACGTATGAACTTACCTGTAATTTTAATCGCCATTATATTATTTATTCTTTTGGTTCTGATATCCGTAATTACTATCAGCGGCAGCTTTCTACACACTGCATACCTGGACCCATGGAAGAAAACTTATCAGAACCGTTTTGATGACCCCAGGCTTAAACTGACCGCCCACGGATTACTGGCTGCTAACGGTCACAATATGCAGCCCTGGAAAATAAAACTGGATAAAGAAAATTCCTCTGTATTTTATCTGTATGCTGACAGCTCCAAATGTACTCCCGAAGTAGATCCCTATGCCAGACAAATGATGATTACACAAGGATGCTTTCTGGAATACTTAAAGATTGCCGGTGAAAAACTCGGAACCCCGGTTACTATAACACTTTTTCCGAACGGTGTTTATGACGAAGATAAGCTTTCTGCAAGTATGGACACCTGCCCGGTAGCCAAAATAACCTTAGGTAAAGCAGCTCCACAGAATACCCCTCTATATGACGGGATCTTTCTCCCTGATACCAATCGGGGTATATACTCCGAAACCCTCCTGCCTGCAGATGCTGTAAGTGTCTTAACCGATACCCAGGAGTATCCAGGTATAAGCGCTTTCCTTTATCAGTCCCCGGACCAGATTCAGTCCATCGGGCTAATTGCTATGGACGCAGCTGAGATTGAGGGAAATACCACCAGAGTCATGAAGGAAACGGAAGATATCTTTCGCTCCAACGAGTACCAAAAGAACAAATACAGATATGGTTTCTCCGTTGAAGGGCAAGGTACTAAAGGTATTATGAAACATTTCCTGCAAACCATAGTAACGCTCTTCCCCTCTATGAACAACGGAAAAGCTCAGACTGATAATTTTATCAAATCCACCCGCACTTCTGTAGAAAATACACCGGCATACCTGCTCCTTACAACCAAAGACAATAGCAGAATAAGTCAGGTAGAAGCTGGCATGCTCTATAGTTCCTCTATACTAAAAGCACATAACCTTGGGCTTGCCATGCAGCCTCTAAGCCAGGCACTGGAAGAATATACGGAAATGAATACAGTATATGAAAAAATACATTCCCAATACGGCAATGGAGACACTATTCAGATGCTTATCAGAGTAGGGTACCCAAAGCAATCTGTTCCTTTAAGCATGCGGCAGGATATTAACAGCCTGCTTCTAAAGTAGTATTTAAGAGGTCTGGTATCTCAATTGCAGATACCAGACCTTTTACTTGCATCTTTGGCTATATTATCAGTGCTCCAATAAATACATTTCTATTATTCATTCCCTGCTCTTTTTAACCCGTTAGCATTAACCTGTTTAATTATTAACACCCCGTAATTACTTTTTTTGGTGTATCATAATCAAGTGCTATAATTAAACCAGACGGTTTAAACGTCCGTCTGAACTGAATATATTGAAAGAGACAAATCGAATACAAATCAATACTTCATTACATAATTCACACCAGGTGATAAGGAAAGAGTAAATTTCGTTCCGCCTTCTACCAGCTCTCCAGATAATGTCCTGTTATTTTCCAGGTCTGTCAGAACTGCCTGCTCTTTCTTAACAACAACAGATACTTTCGTATAATATGGCAGGAAGGAACGAAGGATGAAGGTACTATTATCATATACAAATAAGGTTATCTTTGAATCCCCCTCTAACACCACCGGTAAGTCATTGCTCAAGATTCCTCTTACCGTATTTAATATTAAATTGGGATAATGATAGATATTTCCCTGATCATCCGGAATTGTCAGGACAAATAATCTTCCCTTTGAATATTTCGTTTTTAAGATTATAGGAGTATTATTATCCTCACCGTAAGCACCTGCTATCTGCCATACATCGTTGGTAAAAAACTGCGGCTGTGTTAAGATGATTTCTTTGGAGGCTTCCAGGTTGCCTCCCAGAGTTATACCGCCGTCCTCCGAACACATATAACGGTTGGCCAGCACTTTGTTATCTGTATAGGATATGTGGGCTAATTCGTGAAAAGCCTCTCCTAACCTTCTTACAAGGCCGGAGGTTACCATAACATCTGCACCTGTCTTTAAGCTCTGCTTTATCTTTTCAACAATTTGAACATCCTTTGCTGCATTTGCTGTAAGCAGAATCGTTTTAGCTTCGTAAGGATATTCCGGATATGGTTCCAAAGGTACTCCGCACATTCCAATATAGTTATGGAGAAAATCTTCGCCAAAGCTATGATAAGGTACATAGGCAGCAACTCCCACTGGATTTCCAAGCTCGCCCATGTAACGGTCCGTATCATTAAATACCTGACCAATTGCAGGGGGAAAGGTAGTATAAGATTTATCATCAATTAAGGAGCCAAGACAGAATAACATTGCCTCCTTTGCCTTTCCAAATAAGGTGAGATAGCCCTGATCGATATACGAAGTCAAGTTATAAGAGCATTCATATGGGTCAAACCAACCGCCAAGATTGCGGTCAGGTGCAACATTTTCAAAATAACGCATAATAAAGTAGCTTAAATACTTTGGCAGGTGCTGCTGGGTATAAGTAGGATTACGGGTTTCAGTTCCCGTATAAATATAATCAAAAACTTTCGGTTCATCTTCTAAGTTATAACCGGCATCCTGAAAATGCTCATACCAGTTAGGAAATTTGATAATAACTTTTACTTTAGGATTAACCTCCCTGGCAGTTTTTAAGATTACATTTTCCGAAAAATCCTGTAGAAGGGATATTCGGAAATCTGACCAGGACTTATCTCCTTTTGCTTCTATGCAGCTATCACAACGGCAATTGGTAAAATAGAAATCATCCAGTATAAACTCATCAAACAGTTCACTGGTGAGAGTTACTACCTTCCTCATCCTTTCAGCTACCTCTTCGGAGGTGTAGCATTGAGGGCTGAACCCGCCCTCCAGGGGATCGTGCTCTCCGTCAGTTGTAATACCTCCGGCTACTTCAATGCCTTTCTTTAAGAAGAAGTCTTTCACCAAGGTCATTTGTTCATGGCTTATCATCCTGCCGCCACGGTAGGTTTCCAGATAAACTTTACCTACTTTAATATTCTTCTCAATCAGCTGAAATTTTCTGTCAAATTCCTCGAAATCTTTTATGGAAATCAGATTTCCTACTGGACAATAAATACTGGCGTTAAAATTATTATACCTCATAATTACTCCTCTCTTGTTACTGAATCAGTAGATTTGTTACCTAACTTCAGTGAAGAATGTAAAAAAAATTTATTCTATAGAGGTTTTTACATTCTCAGTATAAGTTGAACTGAGCATTTTAACCTATTCCAAATATAAAATTGCCCTATGTATTAACCTTTTATATCCGAAAAAAGAAAAAGTGATATTCTACTTATAGTTTGATTCTAAGACAGTTTCACTACTACAACAATGTATTTTCTCTTACAGCATATGGAGAATCTTATAACACTATAGCCTCTAATTATATTTATAAGCTTCCTGCCATCTTCTGTTCCTAAGGCTCTAACCATTGTTTAAAGAGGTTTCTTACGGGTAAGACTCTTACCTAAAACATGCGATATCCATAATTTCTCCATATTCTTCTGATAGGATACCGAAAACGAAAGGAGCTACTCTATGAAAATAAAAAAAATATTTACTCTTGCACTTGTCACCATGCTGCTCTTTACTGCCTGCTCCAAGAATTCTGATTCCGGCCATGATTCCATGACCGATACGGATAAGTTGAAAGCGGCAACAACCGCAACCTATCCCGTTGGAACAAAGGTTATCTTAAAAACCGACCACATGGATGGCATGTCAGATGCCAAAGGTACAGTGTCCGGTGTTTATGATACCACTATATATGCTGTTGATTATACAGACGCTGATACAGGTAAAGAAGTTAAAAACCATAAATGGGTTATCCAGGAGGAATTAAAAGACAGCGAAGGAAAGACCTATAATGTAGGTGACGAAATCAGCTTAAATACCGGACACATGAGCGGAATGGGCGGAGAAGGCCAGAAAGCAACTATTACGGAAGTTGTTAATGGCCCCGTTTATATGGTTGACTATACTCCTACTACCGGCGGTTCTCTCGTAAAAAATCATCAATGGGTAATTGAAAGCGAGCTGGAAGCAGATAAAGGCGAATAATTAATATTAATATCCAGAATGAAAAAACAAAAAAGAGCTTCTACAAATAGCACTACAGGGTATAATCCCTGTATAACTGTTTGTAGAAGCTCTTCCCATTTCAGTCAATGCCAAAGCAAGCTGAATGTATTTTTATGTAAGCTGAATCTTCTTTTGTTCCTACCTATCTAAGTGTAAAAATACTTTTAATATAGGTATTTTTACACTTAGCCAGGTATTAAGCTTTGTTCAACTTATACTGATTAACTTCTATGCAGACACCAAATTATCAATTCGGCATTCTATATGTTTAACTTTTCTACTTAAGCAATTTTAGACTTTGCAAGATCAGTTAAAGCCGTAAAGCCTGCAGGATCGTTAATAGCCATGTCAGATAACATCTTTCTGTTAACTTCAACACCGGCAACTTTTAATCCGTGCATTAATTTGCTGTAAGAAATTCCGTTTAATCTAGCTGCTGCATTGATTCTTACGATCCATAACTGTCTGAACTGTCTCTTTCTCTGCTTTCTTCCTGCAAATGAAGATGTTAAAGCTCTCATTACGGATTGTTTTGCTACTCTATATTGTTTGGATCTGGCTCCTCTGTAACCCTTTGCCAGTTTTAATACTCTCTTATGTCTTTTTTTAGCGTTTAAGCCGCCTTTAATTCTAGCCATGTTCTATTTCCCTCCTTCGCACCTAATCTTATAGATAAGGCATAATCTTCTTCATATTTTTAACTTTAGTTGCACCAGTTATTGTTGCTTTTCTAAGATTTCTCTTTCTCTTAGTGCTCTTCTTTGTTAAGATATGGCTCTTATATGCCTTCATTCTCTTTAACTTTCCTGTACCTGTCTTTTTAAAGCGCTTTGCTGCTGATCTGTTGGTTTTAATCTTAGGCATGATATTTCCTCCTTCATTATGGTACAATAACACTCCCAAAAGGTTGTCCTATTGTTTTATTTTTATTATTATGACACCTGCCAAACCCATCATGGCCTTTTTAAGCATTAAGAAATACAGGCTAACGAAGGGTTAGCCCTAATCCCTCATCACGATAATTTACCAAGTGTAACTAACGTTTCTCAGTTAAGAACATTATCATGTTCCTACCCTCAAGTTTTGCCGGCTTTTCAACGATTGCAATATCCTCAAGCTTAGAGTAGAAATTATCTAAAATCTGCTTACTGGAAGAAATATGAGCCATCTCTCTGCCTCGGAAACGAAGGGCAACCTTTACTTTATCACCTTTTGCGATAAACTTTCTAGCCTGGCCTGCCTTAGTGTTCAAATCGTTATCATCGATATTGGGTGATAAACGGATTTCTTTTACTTCGGTTACTTTCTGTTTCTTCTTCGCTTCTTTTTCTTTTCTTGCAAGGTCGTATCTGTATTTTCCATAGTCAATAATCTTGCATACAGGTGGCTTTGCTGTGGGGGCAATCTTTACCAAGTCAAGATTGGCATCCTTCGCCAGCTTCATGGCGTCTTTGGCAGACATTATACCTAACTGCTCGCCGTCTTCTCCGACTAAACGGATTTCTTTGTCTCTAATCTGCTCGTTAATCATTAATTCACTAATAGTACTGCACCTCCATAGGTTAGTTTACATAATAAGTTTATAGGCATTAAAAAAATGGATAGCAAAGACCATCCACCATACTATTCGTCATATGAGATCACATTTGTATTATTACAAATCAAACCTCTTATCCGCAATTCACGGAACCGAAAATATAAACCCAAGTCACAAACCGGTGCTAAGGTGAGAGTGGATACTCTGCTTTGTTGTTATCGTTGAATTACCACAAAGATAATTCATAAGCTATATTACTATAACATATTTATAACATCATGTCAACTGCATTCTTTTAATATTTTTAGTTTCTAATAAATTTCAAACTATTAACAAGTTTAAAATTTCAATGACTTTAAAGCTTCAGGCCATCTTGCCTTCTTCTATATTAACTACTTCTATCTTAACTTCTTCTAAGGTTTCTCACAAGGGGACGGCAAAATGTACAAACCGGAAAAAACTCATGCTTCGATTACAAGGTATAAGAAGTCCTAATTCTCTGGAGATTTTGTGCTGGACATATTATAAAATAGATAACTCGCTGCGCTCAGACAATCTATTTTATAATATAGCACAAAATCTCCAGAGAAAAGGACTTCTAATACCTTTCCATAGGCGCATTCGTTCTTTCCGGTTTATACATTTTGCCTGAACTCATATGGAGGCAGGGGTTTTGATACTGGATTTTACTATTTGGGGCTGCATCACTATTGAAAGTTCTATTAAGGTGCGGAAGACCGATTTCGTCTTCCTTTTTATTTTATATATTTTTATTTTTTCTTTCTATTATAGATATTATTATTAGAAGCCTGATGCTTTACTTACAAGGACTGGCACCAGGCTCCTTATCTTTTTAATCTTTATAATTATTTAATCTCTTCCGAATTCCGAAAGCTTGAGTTCTTTGTTACGGTCCAGAACTGTCTGAATACTCCAGCTGTGTATGAAGAGTAACAGGGGGTTTCCCTTTAGGTCTTTTACTCTCTTGGTATCGGAGGTAACATTTAATTTACTTGCATCCAGTCCTTTATTCTCTATCCAGCGTATATGCTCATAAGCCAGCGGCTCAAGTCTTATTTCCACACCATATTCGGATTCCAGACGGAACTTTAATACATCAAACTGCAGGACACCTACTACACCCACAATAATTTCTTCCATTCCGGTATTGTATTCCTGGAATATCTGTATGGCACCTTCCTGGGCTATCTGGGTAACACCTTTTAAGAATTGCTTTCTCTTCATGGTATCTACCTGTCTTACCTTGGCAAAATGCTCCGGTGAGAAGGTTGGTATTCCTTCATACTGGAATTTCTTATCGGAGGCACATAAGGTATCACCGATAGAAAAGATACCGGGGTCAAAAACACCGATAATATCGCCGGCATACGCCTCTTCAATTATTTTTCTCTCCTGTGCCATTAGCTGCTGAGGCTGTGACAATCTTATTTTTCTGCCTCCCTGTACATGGTTGACTTCCATGCCTGCATCGAATTTACCGGAGCAGATTCTCATAAAAGCAATTCTGTCTCTGTGTGCTTTATTCATATTTGCCTGAATCTTAAAGACAAATGCAGAGAAGTCATTTTCTACAGGATCCACAAGACCTTCTGTCGCTTTTCTGGGAAGGGGTGTGGTGGTCATATTCAGAAAGTGCTCCAGGAATGTCTGAACGCCAAAGTTTGTAAGAGCAGAACCAAAAAATACCGGTGTTAACTGTCCGTTTCTTACCTCTTCTATATTAAACTCGCTTCCGGCACCTTCTAAAAGCTCAATTTCGTCATTTAAAACATTATGATTTTCCTTGCCGATCAGTTCATCCAGGCTCTCATCTCCTAAGGTTACCTCTACCTTATCCACTTCCTTCTGTCCGCTGTTCGCGGCATAAAAACGCATAATGTGTTTGGTATCCCTGTCGTATACTCCTTTGAAATTCTTACCGGAGCCGATGGGCCAGTTTATGGGGCAGGTCTTAATTCCTAATACTGTTTCAATATCATCCAATAATTCAAATGTATCCCTTGCTTCTCTATCCATCTTATTAATAAAGGTAAAGATCGGGATTCCCCTCATTACACAAACCTTGAACAGCTTCTTGGTCTGATTCTCAACACCTTTTGAAGCATCAATTACCATGACAGCAGAATCTGCTGCCATAAGGGTACGGTAAGTATCCTCGGAGAAGTCCTGATGTCCCGGTGTATCCAGAATATTTATGCAGAAATCGCCGTAATTAAACTGCATAACCGATGATGTTACGGAGATACCACGCTGTTTTTCTATTTCCATCCAGTCGGATACCGCATGCCTGTCAGTCTTCTTTCCCTTAACAGAACCGGCCAGATTAATGGCACCTCCATAGAGCAGAAGTTTTTCTGTCAATGTGGTCTTACCGGCATCGGGGTGGGATATTATGGCAAAGGTCCGTCTTCTGTTTATTTCCTTGGTATAGTCTTCCAAAACAATTCCTCCAGCTTTCCATGTAAACGGGCAGCTTCCAGTCTGAAACTGCCTCAAAACTATTTAATCATATAATATATTTCCATTGCTTGTCAAGGTTATTCTATTTGGAGGTTTAAAAGGTAAATTTATTCTGTTGGCTTTGTAAGATTCCGAGAACTGCCGACTCAAATTACAGGCACCAGCATGATCTTCAGTCTTTTTTATCTCTCGTATTTTATACAATACTATTGATGTCTTTTCCGGTAGTATTATAACAGCTATTGTGGTATACTTCTTTCGTTGAATTCTTTAATTTCCTTTTTTTAACGAAGAAAGCTTGTTATAATAGGATGACAGAAATAGCACTAAACTTCCTTCGCGTAATAGCAGACCCAGATTCAAGTGAATTGCAGACCCAGATTTAAGTGATTTGCAGGAACGGTAGCATTGTTAAAATACTACTGTTTAAAATTTCACTGTTTAAATACTACTGGAGGATATTTTTAGTTTCGATTGTTATTAATATTTTTGATTAACTTCAAAGGAGTATACTTATCGAAAATGGATAAAAAGACCAAGATTACCAATCCCAGATACCAACAGATTGCCATGGATATTGCGTCTAAAATAGCTGACGGGCAATACAAAGTGGGTGATAAAATATATGCAAGATCTTCTCTTGCAAGCCAGTATGGCGTTTCCTCCGAAACCGCAAGAAGAGCAGTCTTAATTCTCTCAGACCTGGATATTGTTGATGCCACAAAAGGAAGCGGTGTTTTTATTAAGTCCTTTGAAAATGCATTAAAATTTGTGAAGCAATATACAGAAATAGAGACCATTCAAACCTTAAAAAATGAGATTATGGACAGCGTTCAAAGGCAGTCAGCAGAGCTTAACTATTTCAACGATTGCCTGACGAAACTGATTGACTACACTGACCGTTTTCGTTCCACAAACCCCTTTATTCCTTTTGAAATTGAAATCAATCACAAAACACCATATCTTAATCAGTCCGTACAGGATGTTAACTTCTGGCACAACACCAGTGCTACCATTATAGCGATTAAGAGAAATGATGCACTTATTCTTTCCCCAGGACCTTATGTTTCCTTCCTGGAGGGGGATATCCTGTATTTTGTAGGCGATGAGAATAGTCTGCAGCGTGTTAAATCTTTTATGTATCCCGAACAACATCTCTCCTAAACTTTGATTATCTAAATTGGATTATCTAAATCCGATTATCAAAATATTCACATTTAAATTTTTATCACCTAAAAGGCTGCTACCGCAGTCTTTTTTGTTACCTGCCTGCATAGATTAAATTTGACAAAGTAACAACTTATCTTTATAATTGGATTGTCACTATAGTAACAACTTGTAATTATTGTTGTGTTGTCACTTGTCGTAAAAGGGAGGTAAAGAAGTGATAGTATTTGAAAATGTTACAAAAAGTTTTAAGGACCACCAGGTTTTAAGCAACATAAGCTTTCAGATCAGAAAAGGCGATCTGGTTGCCTTTATCGGGGAAAGCGGCTGCGGTAAAACTACTACTTTAAAGATGATCAATCGTTTAGTAAAGCCTACAAGCGGACGTATCCTTATTAACGGAGACAGTATAGAAACCAAAGATATCATAGAATTAAGGAGAAGTATGGGTTATGTTATCCAGCAGACCGGATTGTTTCCCCATATGACGGTTAAAGAAAATATTGAAATTATTCCTCGTTCCGAAAAAAGGGACCTGGTACAAATTAATAAAAAAACACTTGAATTAATGGAAATGGTAGGTTTAGACCCGGAAGAATTCTCTGACCGATATCCAACGGAACTAAGTGGCGGTCAGCAGCAAAGGGTCGGAGTTGCACGAGCATTTGCTACAGATCCAGAAATAATCCTAATGGATGAACCCTTTTCTGCATTGGATCCAATCACAAGAGCAGGCCTTCAGGATGAGGTTCTTAATTTACAGTCACAATTTAAGAAAACCATCGTATTTGTTACTCATGATATGGATGAAGCAATTAAAATTGCAGATATGATCTGCATTATGAAGGACGGGGTTATTCTGCAATACGATACCCCTGAAAATATACTTAAGAATCCGGCTAATGCTTTTGTCCAGGAGTTCGTGGGCAGGAACCGGATATGGACCTCTCCTGAATATATAAAAGCTTCCGATATTATGATTACAACTCCGGTTACCTGTTCTGAAACACTTCCACTGCTGCGCTGCAGGGAAAAAATGAGAACCTCTAATGTTGACAGTCTTATGGTTACTGATAAAAACCGCAGGCTTTTGGGGATCATAAGTGCCAAACAGGTTCAATCTCTTTCCGATCTGAGCCTTGAAGCCCGTTCCATCATGGGCACGGACGTCTTAAAAGTATCCCCTGACAACAATATTATCGATATCTTAAAAATCATTGAGGAAAATCAGGTGTCCGGTATTCCTGTTACAAGTGATGACGACATCTTATTGGGTCTTATAACCAAGAGTAGTCTTGTTACCACTCTCAGCCAGCAATATATTGATACCCAGGAGGTGATTTTCTCATGATAGATTTTTTCAATTATTTAATACAAAGCAAGGCACAGATTTTCTCATTGACGCTGGAACACATTCAATTAACGGCTATAGCTGTAGGACTGGCTATCCTGCTTGGTGTTCCTCTGGGTATTTTAATCAGCTATGTGAATAAGCTTAATAAACCAGTGCTTGCAGTTGCTAATATTATTCAAGCTGTTCCCAGTATGGCGTTGCTTGGGTTTGCTATCCCCTTCTTAGGAATCGGAACCCTGCCGGCTGTTGTAATGGTTATACTCTATTCGTTGCTTCCTATTATTAAAAATACATTTACGGGTATAAAGAATATAAATCCTCAGACCATTGAGGCCGCCAGAGGCATAGGGCTTACGAAGACCCAGATACTGTTTAAAGTTCAAATCCCCCTTGCACTGCCTGTTATCATGACCGGTGTCAGGATTTCTGCCGTTACTGCCGTTGGCCTTATGACCATGGCGGCTTTTATCGGTGCTGGCGGCTTAGGCTTTCTGGTATTCTCCGGAATACGTACTGTTAACAATTTTCAGATCTTAGCAGGTGCTATCCCTGCATGTATCCTGGCCCTGCTGGTTGACTTTCTTATCGGCATCGTGGAAAAGCTGGTCACACCTGTCAGTCTGCAGATAACCGGAGCCTCAAAAGAGAAGCAGTTAAGAGCAAGGAAGCTCCAGAAAAGAATTATTGCTGCCACAAGCCTTTTACTGGTATTTATTCTGGGCTATACCGGAATAGTAAATCACATCTCCTCTGATAAAGTCATCCGAATCGGCAGCAAGGACTTTACAGAGCAGCATATATTAGCCCATATGTTTTCCGATTTGATTGAAGCCAGAACGGATATAACAGTAGATAGAAAAATCAATTTAGGCGGCACTCAGGTTTGTTTTTCTGCCTTAAGATCCGGTGATATCGATCTTTACTTTGATTACAGCGGTACTGCTTATGGAGATACTCTTAATTATCCTCCTATCTCAGATATGGAAGAAGTCTATACTACTGTAAAAAATGATTTCAAAAATTTATATGGAATTGACGTTCTAAAGCAATTTGCCTTTAATAACACTTATGTATTAGCCGTTAAACAAGAGACTGCCGCTGCTTATGGTTTAAACAGTATCAGTGATCTGGCTAAGGTCGGTAGCAGCTTAAAGGCTGGTACAACCCTTGAATTTTTGAACCGTATAGACGGAATACCGGGACTTACTGAGTTTTATAACTTTAAGTTTAAGAATACTGTTGGTTTGGACGGTTCTCCCAGATATGTTGCCTTAATGAATCAGGAAACAGATGTTGTGGATGCTTTTTCAACAGACGGATTACTTAAGAAATTCGAACTGGTTACATTAGAAGATGATAAGAACTTCTTTCCGCCTTATTATGCAATCCCTTTAATGCGGGAAGAAATAGCAGATGAATATCCGGAAATAATACCTGTTATAGAAGAGTTGGGTGATGTGCTTACAGATGATGTTATGGCTGAATTGAATTATAAAGTAGATGAACTTCAAATGGAACCAGCTGCAGTTGCTCACGACTTCCTGGTAGATAATTCCTTTATAAAATAAATAATACAATTGTAAATACGCTTTGTTGATATATTCGTACAGGCAGATTCCACAAAACAGGAAAGTATGAATGTGCCTATGGAACGTATTAGAAGTACCTTCTTTTCTCTGGATATTTCGTGCCATATTATAACGGATTGCCTGAGTGCAGCAAGTGGTCATTTTATATTATGTTAAGCACAAAATATTCAGAGAATCAGAACTTCTCTTATAATTGGAATTGAAGCATGAGTTTATCTGGTTTGTGTAGCTAATTAATTTGTATAGCTAATTAATTCTAGCCTTCTTTAGTAGTTCTATCTCTTTTCTGTGGCCTTCCAGTTCTGTTGGTGTTTCCAGGATAAATATCAAGTCACTCAGCTTTGGATGGTTAATAATAGAGGTTATGGTTTCAACTCCAAGGATTCCATCTCCGATGGTTACATGTCTGTCTTTGTGACTTCCCAGGGCGTCCATGGTATCATTTAAGTGAAAAGCCCTTAGATACTTAAGACCAATTATACGGTCAAATTCCTGAAGAACTCCTTCCAGGTTATTTACCAGGTCGTATCCGGCATTCCATAGATGGCAGGCATCCATACAGACACCAATACTTTCCTTCACCTCTACAAGCTCCATCACCGCTTTGATTTCTTCAAAGCTTCTACCCATCTCACTGCCCTTACCGGCCATGATTTCCAATAATACTGTTGTATGCATTCCTTCAAACATTACCTTATTAAGCATAAGAGCAATCTGTTCTATTGCAATACCGCTCTCCTGCCCCAGGCAGCTTCCCGGATGCAGATTATAAAAGTTTCCCGGAAAGAACTCCATCCTGCTGATATCCTCTTCAAACATCTGAGCTGACAATTCTCTTAAATGGGCATCCTTAGAGCAGGCATTAAGGGTATAGGGGGCATGTGCCATTATCCTGGCAAAATTATTTTCCTGAAGCAGCTCCCTGAATTTATTCATGTCCTTATAATCTGGCGCCTTTGCTTTGGCTCCTCTTGGATTCCTGGCAAAGAACTGCAAGGTGTTGGCACCTATTAAAAGGGCATCCTTTCCCATTCGTTCGTAACCTTTGGCTACGGATAAGTGTGTGCCGATATTAAGCATTTGAGTACCATAACCTACCGTATAACGGTATCCTTTCCTTGTATATCAGGTTAAGCTAATATAATATTTTAAACGGTTTTCTTTTTAGAGTATCCGTTTTTTCCATTATTCTATACTTATTTATTGAAGCACATATCTTCTGCTATTCTTTAACAGATAGCTATTCTTTTTCTGATATCTATCCTTTTGCAAATACTATTCTTTTTTAGATATCATTCTTTTGAAGATATCTATTCTTTTTCAGATATCTATTCTTTTGAAGATATCTATCCTTTTTCAGATATCTATTCTTTGGCAGATATCTATTCTTTTTCAGATATCTATTCTTTTGTAGACATCTATTCTTTTGTAGACATCTATTCTTTTGCAAATACTATTCTTTTGCAAATACTATTCTTTTTCTGATATCTATTCTTTGGCAGATATCTATTTTATAGCAGATAGCTATTCTTTTGCAGACATCTATTCTATAGCAGTTAGCTTATTTAACAGTTAGCTTTAATTAGTAATTTTAGCAATGAATAAAATCAAATTTATTTTAACTTTCGACTTGTAGTTCGAATTCTTTCACATACACAGCTGTGCCAAGAATCTCAACTTCATAATCAGCAGGGACTTTGGTAACTCGGACAATTACCCTTCCATCTTTTCCAACTTCCTGTCCTTGTTCTATAGTTAGAGTCAACGTTTTATCAAAATCTTTCTTTATGTATGTTGCATAAAATACTCCCATTACACCTGACGCTGTCCCTGTTACCGAATCTTCCACGGTGCCGGAATAGGGAGAGGAAAAATGTCTTGCATGCATGTCTGCCTCTGTATCATATGTTTCAAAGCAAAAGGGATGAACAGAAGTCCTGGGTTTTTCGGTTAATACAGCCGGGAATATATTATTCTGAGGTTTCATTTTCAGAAAGGCTTTCAACTTCTTTATGGGGACCAGTAAAGTCCAGGTTCCCGTACTCCCATATAAAACAGGTAAATCTGCTGCAAGGTCATCCACCGTTAATCCTAAAGAAGCTGCCAGCGCCTCCCTGGAACCTTCAAAGGGCAGAAATTCCGGTTTTGCCTGCTTCATCATTATAGTTATCCCATTAGCTGTTTCAGTTATTTTAACAGGCAGGATACCTGCTCTCGTCTCAATGGCAAGGTCCTTCTGATTGCCTAATATCCCTTGTGTCTTTAAGGCAAAGATGGTTGCCATTGTAGCATGTCCGCATAGGTTCATTTCATGTCCAGGCGTAAAGAATCGGATTTTCAGGTCAGCCCTGGCAGATTGCACCACAAAGGCTGTCTCATTAAAACCTACTTGCAGAGCAATCTGCTGCATTTCTTTTTCCGAAAGCTCATCACCTGATAATACGACACCTGCCGGATTTCCATTTCCGGGTGTAGTGCTGAAAGCATCGTAATGATATACTTTTACTGATTTCATTATTTATACCCATTGCATATCCCAGGCTGGCCTGTGATACTGCCACAAATAATAAGGAGTGAGAATCCTGGCGTGACATCCTTTCAATTTATTATTTCTTTCACTCTTTCATTTTACATCAGCTTAATGTATAGCAAGATGTCAGGTAAACCTCTGTTCACCTGACATCTTAAGAATTATATGAAATTAAGCCTGCTGCTCTACTTCAATCTTTCTAATTTCTTTTCTTCTGATTTCTTTGCAGATAGCATCTACAAACACAGAGAGCTCTTTCTGACCTTCGTCACCCAAATAACGGCTTCTTACGGATACAAGACCTTCCTCTTCTTCCTTCTGCCCTACCACTAAGAGATAAGGAACACGTTCCAGTCTTGCTTCACGTATTTTGTAACCGATTTTCTCCGCACGTTCATCTACACTACAACGGATATCATTCTCTTTCAGCTCTGACTCCACTTTCTTGGCATAGTCATGATATTTCTCGGAAATTGGAAGCACTCTCACCTGCTCAGGACACAGCCAGGTAGGGAACTGACCTGCATATTTCTCAATCAGCCATGCCAGTGTTCTTTCATAGCAGCCAATGCTGGTTCTGTGAATGATATAAGGACGTTTCTTCTCACCGTTCTGGTCGATATAGTACATATCAAACTGTTCTGCAATTAATGCATCCCACTGAATGGTAATCATTGTATCTTCTTTACCATATACGTTCTTAGCCTGTATATCTACCTTAGGGCCATAGAAAGCAGCTTCTCCTTCTTCCTCCGTAAAAGGGATCTCAAGGTCATTTAGAACCTGACGGATTCTTCCCTGTGTCTCCTCCCAGACTTCTGCTGTACCAATATATTTCTCTTTGTTGTTGGGATCCCATTTGCTGAGACGATAAGTTACATCCTCCGCAAGTCCGAGTGTGGTCAGGCAATATCTTGCAAGGTCAAGGCAGCCCTTGAATTCTTCATCCATCTGATCTGGTCTTACCACTAGATGACCTTCAGATATAGTGAACTGGCGTACACGGGTTAAACCATGCATCTCACCGGAATCCTCATTACGGAACAGGGTTGAAGTCTCACCTAAACGGATAGGAAGATCACGGTAAGATCTTTGTTCGGATTTATATACATAATACTGGAAGGGGCAGGTCATGGGACGAAGTGCATACACTTCCTTATCCTTCTCTTCGTCTCCTAATACAAACATTCCTTCTTTGTAATGATCCCAGTGGCCGGAGATTTTATAAAGGTCGCTTTTTGCCATAAAAGGAGTCTTTGTTCTTACATAACCTCTTTTTTCCTCTTCATCTTCAATCCATCTCTGCATTGTCTGCATGATCTTAACGCCGTTTGGCATGATAAGAGGAAGTCCCTGTCCGATTACATCAACAGTTGTAAATAATCCCATTTCACGGCCTAATTTGTTGTGGTCACGTTTCTTAATATCTTCCAGATGAACAAGGTAAGCATCCAGATCTGCATTCTTTGAAAAAGCAGTACCATATACCCTGGTTAACATCTTATTCTTTTCAGAACCTCTCCAGTAAGCACCGGAGGAGGATATTAATTTAATTGCCTTAATACCTTTTGTGCTCATTAAGTGTGGTCCTGCACAAAGATCGGTAAACTCTCCCTGGCTGTAGAAGGAAATCTCTTCTCCTTCGGGCAAATCTTGAATCAGCTCAACCTTATAAGGCTCATTTCTTTCCTCCATAAAGCGGATAGCTTCTTCTCTGGAAAGGGTAAAGCGCTTGATTTCCGCACCTTCTTTGATAATCTTCTTCATTTCCTTCTCTAATTCATCCAGAGCTGCTCTGTCAAAGGGCTCTACATCAAAGTCATAATAAAAACCTGTATCAATGGAGGGTCCTATTGCAAGCTTTGCGGCCGGATACAGTCTTTTTACTGCTTCTGCAAGTACATGGGAAGTAGTGTGCCTGTATGCTGCTTTTCCGCCTTCGCTGTCAAAGGTCAGGATGCTTAAGCTGCTGTCTTCTGCTACAACGGTTCTAAGGTCCACAACCTTTCCGTTAAGCTCTGCTGCACAGGCATTTCTTGCAAGTCCTTCGCTGATATCCTTTGCGATGTCTATTATTGCCATTTGATTTTCATATTCTTTTACTGATCCGTCTTTTAATGTTATCTTCATACTAATAACCATTCCTTTCTCATAGCCTGCATTCTTCTGAAAACCTGCTTATTTTTGCTTGATTGCCATTCCTGAATAAACATTCCTTGATTGTTTATTCAGTGATTCAAATTGAAGTAATCTTTGTGCTGCCGTTCCCGTTTGGGGGGCGGTTTATATTACATCCTGCTGGTAAAAAGGCATCAAAAAAGCTCATCGCTTTCGCCTGCCTTATAGCAGCTCGAAAGGGACGAGCATATATCTCGCGGTTCCACCCTCATTGGATTGTTAAATTCCCACTTCATTAGATGATAACGGAATCACCGGGCCGGATTAGGGCCACTCAGAGGTAGTTTTCGGATGTTTCCTGGCAGGATATTCTCAGCACCTCATATCCCTCTCTGTGTCATTTCGCATCTTACTCGTCTCGTCAACGTGTTTTCTTATTGATAAACCTCATTATAGCATTTCAACAATTTTTGTCAAGTGGTATTTTGCACCTTGTTAAGCAGTTATATAAAGGCAGGTTGTGGTAATGGTACGAAAACCCGCCTGGCTATTTGTACGTTTTGGTTCGAAGAAGAACCCTTATTCCACTAAAACTTCAGTAATTGCTTAGGACAGTATTGAATAAGCCAAACTCGCGAAGAAACCAGCAGAACCATGCTGGTTTCTTATATGCTCAAACAGTGGCTTATTCAATACTTGGCGCAACTACTGAAGTTTAAGTGTCATAAGGAACCTTTCCGAGACCAAAACGTACAAATAGCCAAGCGGGTTTTCTCCGTTACTGGCAAGTTTTGCAGATATAGTTATTAAGTCTTTTTTTATGATTACTATATGGGTGTGTTTATTTCTGTATTGATGTGATTATTTTTTCTAAGAAATTAAGGATAGTTTTAATATATTTTTTTCACAATTTCCACATTACAGATTCTTTGGTTTATTTTAATGGTTAACACTGAAGAGAATGATCTTTTACATGTAACGTTTTAATAATAAAATCCATTAATAAGCTGGAGTTGAATTAATCTTTTCTAGTATTTAATATTTGGGATAATGGATAATAGTATCCTTTACCAGCATACCGCATTATTTTACTTTAAAAATTTTAGAAAATATAATACAGCTTCCATATGGATTTCATATTGATATCCGTATGGAAGCTGTGATTAAAATGGCATTTTCAGATAGTTTATTTTTTTTGCTTCAGAGATACCGGTCTGCTCAGAATAGCGTTCATTTCCCAGTACGTCCTCATAGACGTCTTCAACGCTTTTTCCAAAGGTCTCTGTTGAGAATTTCTGCATGAGTTCTCTGGCATTTTCTCCGTAAGGTGTTTCTGTGTCTGTAAAGAGGACTTTATCCAGGCTTTCTATCAAGCCTTCTTGATCGGTGAATTTATAGCCGTTTATTCCATCGAAGAGGATTCCGTCCAGGCATCTGTCTTCTCTGGCTACCGCCGGTATCCCTGCTGCCATGGCTTCTATATAGGTTAAGCCCTGGGTCTCACTTTGAGAGGCACTGACGAATACGTCTCCCACCTGATAATAGAGTCCTATGGTATCCCAGGGTTTTGAGCCTGCGAATATTATTTTCTGCTGCAGGTCAAGTTCTGAGACCCTATCCTTTAGTTCATCCATTTCCGGTCCGCTTCCTACAATAAGGAATTTTACCGGTTTGCCGTCTTTCATATAGTATTCCATGGCATTGATTGTTTCTATAATGTTCTTCTCTCTGGAAACCCTGCCTATATAAAGTATGACTTTATCTTCTTGTAAGATGCCGTACTCAGTCTTGATTTTATCGATATCTTCCTGTTTATATAAGGCAGGATTGAACTTTTTAAGATCTACACCTGTTGGTATGACTGATATCTCCCTGTATACACTGTATTTCTGCAGCAGTTCTTTTACCTTTTCCGTAGGTACGATTACTCTTGCAACTGTGTTACAGCATACTTTTGTAAATATTCGTACAAAGGCTTTGGCTCTTGCATCCAGAGCCTTGAAATGGGTAAGATAATGGGTGTAATCTTCGTATATTGTGTGGTAGGTGTGAATCATTGGTATCTTTAACTCTTTTGCCATTATCCGCCCGAATATTCCTAAGGAAAATTCCGTATGGGTATGGATGATATCAAGATTCAATTTTTTTATGATTCCTGCCAGTTTCGGTAGATAGAACATTCCGATACGTCTCTCTGTAATCAGAATAAAGGGCAGGCTTGGAACACGAAAGACATTGTATTCATATTCCGGTGCTCCCGGGGTCGTTGTTGTAAATACATAAACCGTATGTCCCAGAGCTTCCAGTTCTTTCTTTAGTATATATACCGAATTAGCAACCCCGTTTATCTCAGGGTAGTAGGTTTCCGTAAATAATCCTATATTCACGACATCTCTCCTTTTATTGGAGTTTCTTACAATGGCTCACAAACATGAAAAAAGCTTCAATTTGGAGGCTGTATGGTTTAAAATTCAAAGAATTTATCCAATGGCATGAATAGTTGAAATACTAATATTAGTACTACTATTAGTATGCTGACTTTTCTATGCGAAATACAGTTAAATTCAGGCATTCTGCCTTTTCATATGTATCATATAAGCTAAATTAGGTTATTTAACCTCCGGTATTTATATGAACGCCAGCTATTTAAACCTTCTTCTTTGTGCAAAAGGAAAAAATTATATTTAACTTATATCATAATCTGATTTATAGTTTTCCTATTAACATATCCTTTTCAAGTATATGATGCACCAGCCAGTCATTTAAGAATTCCAGAATATCCAATAGTGTCTCTGTCTGATTATGGTCCATATCAGCAAAGTTTACATCATTTATTTTTTCCAGGAAATCCTCATGTTCTGTTTTATGAGAAAATAATTTTTTATGTCCGATGCTTATCATGTACGCTTCTTCATCTGAAAAGTGCTTGATTGCATAATCTTTGAGTCTCAATATGATTGCCACGATATCATCGAATTTATCCACTACAAATTCGTCTTTTAATAACATGTATGCTTCGTCAGCTATACGAAACAGTTCTTTATGCTGTGTATCAATAAGCTCTATACCGGTATAATATTCATCCTTCATTTCGTACATTTTGATTTCTCCCTTTATCACAGTTATGGTATTCTTTCTATAAATTGTCTAGAATGTGTCTGAGAACTGCTTGTGCCGGGCTTGTGGTTCCACTTTGTGGGAGGTAAGGCGAGAATTTGGAGACATGGTGGTGCTATATTCCCAAATTTGCAACGCAGAATACCGAAGCGGGACATTCAAAACGGTACAATGAGTTTCAGACACTCCCTGGTACCAGCTTTACCGGTACGGAAGATTTAAGGTTAAGGCTATTAGGTTCTACCTGGCAATCCATTGCTAAAATTTGAACCCCCTGGCTGCTTGCCTGACGTAAGGCATCTCCAAATTCCTTGTGTGTTCTGTCATTTGGTGTAAAGTATCCTACTCCCTCCATCTGTATCACAAAAAGAATATATGCTTCATAGCCTTCCTGCAAGCACTTACAAAGTTCCTTAATATGCTTAACTCCCCTTTCCGTAGGGGCATCAGGGAAAAGTACTGTTCCTTCCTCTTCCAGTGTCACTCCTTTCACTTCTATAAATGCTTTTCTTTCAGGAGTCTCCACATAAAAATCAAATCTGGAGTTCTCATATACCTGCTCGGGCTTTATCTTAACCGTATCTTTCATAAGATTCCCATTTGCAAGCCATTCATGCACTACTTTATTGGGTGCCTGGGAATCCATATTTATTAGACGGGTGCCTTTTTCAACTGCAATCAATGAATATTTGGTACTGCGTTTTATATTATCTGATTCCTCCAGATAGACTGTTGTCCCCGGTATCAGAAGTTCTTTACAGCGTCCTGTATTCTTAACATGACATTTATGTATCGTTCCTTCCACCTCTACATAGGCAATAAAACGATTTGGCCTTGATACGAAGGTGCCTTTTATAACGCTGTTGTATAACATTCTTTGTTCCTCTTTTCTATGCATTGTCAAACGACCTGTAAAGTAGCATAGTATCTTTTGGAGCCTGTATTCTGGTATGTCATTACATTATAGCATTTCTGTAAATTCTCAGCAATATCTAATTTCCGCAGGTAAATTTTTCTTTCCTTTTAGCTCTTATTGTCTTATAATAATAGATAATTATAGTTGACCTAAGGTTCTATATTCTCCCAATATAGAAAGCTAAGCTAAATTGCAGGTCTTAAGACTTCATAAGCTTATCAATCAGCTATTATGAATCAAGAAGAATTAATATCATGAAGGATATCCTGCTGAAAAGCCTGGATAATAAAAGCGGTAAATATGCAAGCTTACGATGCAAAATTTATCCTGTAATGTGTATAATTTCAATCGCAAAATGCATATACTGTTAAACGAAAGGAAGTATGTTCATTATGAAGAAATTCGGAAAATTTTTATTTGGTACTATCTCCATAGCTACCTTGGCCGGCGGTGCTTATTACCTTTACAAGAACGTATTGAACAAAGATACGGCAGACGATTTTGATGATTTTGAGGACGATTTTGAAGACTTCGATACGGAAGAAGATACTCCCGCTTCTGACAAAAAAGAAACCAGAGAATATGTATCCATAAATATTACCTCTGATGTGCAGGACGCTGCCACTGAGGAAGAAACTTCTGAAGAAGCTGAAGAGAAATAATCTTCAGCAGAAGAATAAAATTATAAAGCAGCTGCCTAAAACCTAATTTAAGCAACTGCTTTTTTCTTTGTAATTATTTCGATGTGAATTCCGCAAGCTTCTTTAATAACTCCGCCTGCTCATTTACCGTATATATGACCGTCTTCCCTGCCAGGCGTCCGTCGGTTACTTTCACCGTTTCCGGATAAAACTCGTAGGTAATGACATTTTTATCTTGTGTAATGATCTTAAAGCTGTAAAGAATATCTGTTTCTTCCTTTTCTGATACCTGTACAGTATAAGCTGCCAGCAGGGTATATAGTTCAGCAGCTTTCACAGCCGGTTCCTCCAGAGACTTTTTCTCTTCTTTGGTTTGTTTTCCTTCTGCTTTTATTACCTGAAAGGTTACTGCCTCGTCTGTATTTATGGGGTAAAGTTCTGAAAGTACCTCCGGAGCAATCAGTGTTACCATACTGCTTTTCGTATCCGCTGCAGCTGCTTTGTCTGCAGTACTATCAGATGATGCTGTGATATCAACGGATGTATCGTCCTCTAACGGTGCTTCTTTTGCAGTGCTTGCCGCTTCATCCTCTTCAATCCCCTGTACTGCTGAGGTTTCCGGTGCTGTCATTGTATAATTTTCTGCACTTCCTGTATCAGCTATACCAAGCTCCTGCTGCTGTGACTGTTCATTCACCCCGTTATCCTGCCTGGTTCCGGTGATATTATTCTGATATAGCCATACTGCTGATACCAAAAGCAGTACTGCCGCTGCTGCACCTGCAAAACGTCTAACAGGGAATTTTATAACAGGCTTTCTATCTCCATTGCTTTCCTGCTCTGCAGCTTCTTCGCCTCCAACTGGTATTTCTGCTGCTGTATTCTCAGCATTCTTTTTATCTTCTGCTTCGGCTTCCTTGATTTTTAAAAGGGTTCTTTGAATCAGATCTTCGGATACGGTTAGATTATCCTTATCAAAGGAGGCATTCAGCAGTGTCTTTAATTCCATGTCATCCCTGACAGGTGAAGGATTTTTTCCAGTCTTATTCTTATCCATTGTTATATCCTCCCTTCAAGGCTAAGCTTTAGTTTGTCTTTTGCCCGGGAAAGCCGGCTTTTGGCCGTACCCTCCGCTATTCCTAAAAGCTTTGCTGTCTCTGCAACAGACATATCCTGAAAATAAACACACAGCAGTACATCCTTATATTTCTGAGGCAATTGTATTACTGCATCTCTGACCAGCCTGTTTTCATCTTCCTGTTCCACTGCCACGAATTCATCCTTACCTGTCAGTGTATTCTCATGAACTTCTGTAAATTGCATTACCTTCTGGTTCCATGCACTTTTCATATAGTCCTTGCATGTATTGATAGTTATACGGATTATCCATGTCTTTATATTGCTGTCTCCCTGGAAGGTATGGAGCTTCTGGTTTACCTTGATGAATACATCCTGAAAAATATCTTCTGCCAGATGACTGTCCTTTACATACATATAAGCGGTCCGCAATACATCGTTACCATATTTTCTGATCAAGGTTTCGATATCATGGACCTCCCTATTTTCCTGGTACATTTAAGTGTCCCCCTAATATACGATTGTATAAATACAGAACCATTTTAGGTGATGGCTCCCCCCTGTCCAATCCCGACAGTCACCGTATACTATCAAAGATTAGACGAAATAAATCATATTTTGGTTCCATATTTTTTTATATTAATCCAAATTCTTTTAAACCGTAATAGATTCCGTCTTCCTGAATGGTCAAGGTCTTATATCTGGCCGCTTCTAAAACCTGCGGATAACTGTTTCCCATGGCAATGCCATACTCTACGTATTGGAGCATTTCCAGGTCATTGGTGCTGTCACCGAAAGCATAGGTATCTTTTCTGTCGGCCTTAAGGTATTCCAGGAGCAGGCGTATTCCGGTAGATTTATCATAACCCTTTGGCGTCATTTCAAAATTACCGTCTATGTGCAGAGTAAAATGATATTCTTCCCTTAACTTTTTCTCTGCCTTCTCAAGGCTGCCCGCAACACCAGGTGCACAGGTGAATTTGTTTATTATATAATCCCCTTCTTGTATGGTACGTAACCTGTCTCCGGCATATTTTTTTGCAAATTGTATAACTCTTTGGTATTCCTCTGCGTTATTTTCACCGTCAACATAAATATTCTCCGGTCCTTCCAGGATATAATGGATTCCGGATTCCTTCAGCAGCGCTATGGTAGAGTCCCCGGTTTCCGGTCCCATTGTTTTATTGTGGATTACCTTGCCATCATATTCCACATAGGTTCCCGCTCCTGCAAGTACTCCAAGAAATCCCATATCGGTAAGATAGTCAGGTACCATGGCTTTCGTTCTTCCGGTACATATTACGGGTATATGTCCCTTCTCTAAAAGTTCCTTAATTGCCTGCTTCGTCAAATCGGTAACCCCTAATACAGGGTCGTACAATGTTCCGTCAATATCAAAAAATATGATTTTTTTGTTCATAATAACCTCTTTCGTGAATATCCCATCTGCCATGGGTATTCGTTTGTCAGCCTATATATTCCTGTTCCGTGTTCTGTGTCAGTTTATAAAGTCCTGCGTAGATTCCATTATTATTTAACAGTTCATGATGGCTTCCGCGCTCTGCAATACCGTCTTCTGTAAGTACAATAATATTTTCCGCATTACGGATAGTTGTAAGTCTATGAGCAATAACAAAGGTAGTTCTGTTCTTTGCTAACTTCTCCAAAGATTCCTGCACGATCTTCTCACTCTCATTATCAAGAGCAGAAGTAGCTTCGTCAAAAATCAGTACCGGAGGGTTCTTAAGAAATACTCTGGCGATACTGATGCGCTGCTTTTGACCACCGGATAGTTTAACACCTCTTTGACCGATATAAGTATTGTAGCCGTCTGGCAGTTCCATAATAAATTCATGGGCATTGGCATTTTTAGCAGCTTCTATAATTTCCTCATCGGTTGCTTCCAGTCTTCCGTAACGGATATTATCCATTACGCTTCCTGCAAACAGGTAGACATCCTGCTGAACGATACCAATGTTCTTGCGCAGGGAACGAAGCTTGATATCTCTGATATCTTTTCCGTCTAAGAGAATATCCCCGTCTGCTGCTTCATAAAATCTCGGAATAAGACTGCACAGCGTTGTCTTTCCTACACCGGAAGGTCCTACCAGGGCAACATATTCACCTGCTCCCACCTTTAAGTTAATATTATGAAAAACATCTGACTTGGTATCAATATACTTAAAGGAAACATTCTTGAATTCAATCTCACCTTTTACATCTTTAAGGGCAACTGCATCTTTCCTGTCTACGATATCCGGCTGAATCTCCATGATTTCCATAAAACGGTCAAAGCCTGTAATACCGTTCTGGAACTGTTCCGTAAAATTAATCAGCTTTCTTACCGGTTCAATAATATTATTAATATAGAGTAAGAAGGTCAGCAGGTCGGTTAAGGCTATAACGTCTTTTGCTATAAAAACAGCTCCTCCAACAATTACGGCGATATTGATAAAAGTAGTAAACATTCCAAGACCGGAATGAAAGGTCGCCATCTGCCAGTAACTGTTTCTTTTGCTTTCAACAAATCTTCTGTTTCCGTCATGGAATTTGTCGATTTCCTGTTTCTCATTTGCAAAGGATTTTACTACCCGGATACCGGATAGATTATCTTCTATCTGTGCATTGATTTCTGAAATTCTATCCCTGTTTCTTCTAAAAGCACTGTTCATGCGATTCTTCATTTGATATGCGAAAATAAACATGATGGGTATAAAGGCAAACACGATCAGGGTTATGGGAAGATTGATATTTACAAGGATAACAAAAGCCCCTACGAATTTTATGATGGAGATTACAATATCCTCCGGACCATGGTGGCATAGTTCTGTAATATCAAATAGGTCATTGGTTATTCTGGACATCAGCTGTCCTGTCTTCTGGTTATCATAAAAATTAAAGGATAATTTCTGATAATGTTCAAAGATGTCATTTCTCATATCGTATTCCATCTTTGCTCCCATGATATGCCCCTGGTAAGAGATATAGAAATTTGCGAAGAACTCAAGTATCGCGAGACCAATCATAAGAAACGCCAGCTTTATGATAGTAGAAAATACATCGGATATCTCGTACTTTCCTAACAGGTCATTGGTTATGTAGCGAACAATCAGGGGGTAGACCAAGGATATGGCCGCCGCTAAAAGCGCAAAGAACATATCTGAAAAGAACAGCCCTTTGTAGGGTTTGTAATATGATAAAAACTTTTTAAATCGGGAATTCATTTTTGTACCTGTGCCTTTCCTTTTACAAAACTCATTGTTTAAGCTATTATAACTCATTATACATGAAATATGATATTTTGAAATTCATTCTGGTCTTTTAAAGTTTTTGCTTTTAATTCTTTTACTTAAAACCTTTTACTTTTAAAATTTTTCATGAATATACATGCTGCATTATGCTTTTTTTCTCTTCCAGCTATGAAATGCCATAAAGGCAGGCCTTATTATATTCTGTGCCGGCAGAAAAATTTAATTGAGCTGTTTATGAGATTCTAACCTCTGAATAAATTTCCCTATCCTACTTATTTACAGAAAAAAGTCTGCCATGGCAGACTTAGTTAATATAAGTTGAACCAGTACAGCCTTGCACAGATTTCGCTTCTTGCCGAACCAGTAATCGTGTTCAGCTTTTATAAATGGAAAAGCCTGACCACTGGAAACACTTTGGGTTTTATCGCAAGTGTAAGATTGGTCAGGCTTGTTTCTGCCTTTAACAGGATTTATTGAGATAATTTTTGAGCCATATCGTACATGTACTGGTCAATATCCTTTGTCATAGCAAGTGCTTCCTCAATATCGTAATTTACATATTGTCCGTTTCTGTATCCTACGACACGGTTGGATGCGCCTTGACAGAGAAGATCAACAGCAATAGAGCCCATTGTAGATGCATATACCCTGTCCATACATGTAGGGCTTCCGCCTCTTTGTATATGTCCGATGATAGTTGCTCTTGTCTCTATTCCGGTAGCTGCTTCGATTCTTTTTGCCATACCGTAGGAATCGCCGATTCCTTCAGCATTAACAATAATGTGGTGCTTCTTGCCTGCCTGCTTCCTATGAATGATATTATCTATAATATGCTGTTCGTTGTGATCATATCTCTCTGTTATAAGGATATCCTCTGCTCCGTTTGCAATACCGCACCATAAAGCGATATAACCTGCATTCCTTCCCATAACCTCAATAATGCTGCATCTTTCGTGGGAAGTGGAAGTATCCCTTACCTTATCAATTGCTTCCATTGCTGTATTAACAGCTGTATCAAAACCAATGGTGTAATCTGTACAGGAAATATCAAGATCAATGGTTCCGGGAAGTCCAATGGTATTAATACCTCTTGCGGCAAGCTTACCTGCACCCTGGAAAGATCCGTCTCCACCGATTACAACAACTCCGTCAATACCATGTTTTCTGCAGATCTCTGCGCCTTTATCCTGACCTTCAGAAGTCATGAACTCCTTACTTCTGGCAGTATAAAGAACAGTACCTCCGCGCTGAATGATATCAGATACACTTCTTCCGTCCATATCTATAATATCTTCTTCTAATAAACCGCTGAAACCTCTACGGATTCCTTTAACATTTAATCCATTTGCCAATGCAGTTCTGACAACAGCTCTGATAGCTGCGTTCATTCCGGGGGCATCACCACCACTTGTCAGTATACCTATTGTTTTAATTTCTTTTGCCATATCGTTCACCTCCAAGAAACTTCAATCGCTCTTATTTTAACCCTTTTTTCTGGCTTTTTCAATACTCATTTCTACTACTTTAACATTGGGTTCTCCGTAGATTTCCCGCAATTTTGTCAGTAACACATTTTCTGCCTTAATACTTTTTGATTTCGGTAACTGTTTTATTGCTTTTTCACATTCCAGATAAATCTTCACTTGATCGTTACCATCATATTGACTTAAAATTTCATATAGACTTTGTTCATCTTGTACAAAACTTTCTTTATCTTTATACTTTATCCAGACTTCCTTGGGGTTATGATCAAAGGGGATTACTTCCTGGCAGATTATTTTTGCCGCTTTCTCTTCTTCTACAGTAATTTTACCTTTTACAAGGATTTTGCTGTCTTCAGACAAATAAGCTTTGTACTTCTCATAATCCTTGGGAAACAGGATTACTTCCACGGCTCCTGCCATATCCTCTAAGGTTATAAAAGCCATCATGGAATTATTTCTGGTGGTTTTAACGGTCTTAACGGATATAATACCGCCTACCACCGCCATATCACCATCGTTTACTTTTGTCTCTCCCGTTTCCTCATCCAGTGCAAAGTCTAAGGTATTATGGGTGACATTCTTCTTAAGAAGCTCTTCATAGCTTTCGAGAGGATGACCGCTTACGTAGATTCCCATAACCTCTTTCTCCAAGGCAAGCAGCTGCTCTTTTGAGTATTCACCAATATCAGGATAGCTAATCTCCATTTCCTGTTTATCCTCTTCATCAGCAAAATCAAAAAGGCTTAACTGTCCGGTCAGGTTCCGCTTCTTACTTTGTGCTACTTCATCCAGAATCTGTACATACATCATCATCTGCTGCTTCCTGGTTCCGGGAAGGCTGTCAAAAGCGCCGGATTTGATAAAGCTTTCCACAGTCCTTTTGTTCACTTCCTTACCGGACAGTCTCTCTGCAAAGTCCTTTAAGGAGGTAAAGGCTCCGCCTTGCTCTCTTATCTTAACTACACTGTCAATTACCGGCCTTCCAAGACCTTTTATAGCGGACAGACCATATCTTATGGAACCGTCGGATACAGAGAAAGCAGCATCGCCTTCATTTATATCCGGAGGAAGTATCTTTATTCCCATCTGTCTGCAGGTAAAGATATATTCTGAGACCTTTCCCGCATTATCCATAACGGAGGTTAATAAGGCCGCCATAAATTCCACCGGATAATAACATTTAAGGTAAGCGGTCTGATAAGATACTACCGCATAAGCTGCCGCATGGGACTTATTAAAGGCGTATTTGGCAAAGTCTGTCATTTCATCAAAGATATGATTTGCCACATCTTCTGCAATTCCATTACTGATACAGCCGGGTACTCCTTCTTCTTCATTCCCGTATACGAAGTTCTTTCTTTCCTTCTCCATTACGGAAGCTTTTTTCTTAGACATGGCTCGGCGTACCAGATCACTTCGTCCAAAGCTGTAACCTGCCAACTCACGCACGATCTGCATAACCTGCTCCTGGTATACGATACAGCCATAGGTAGGTGAAAGGATGGATTCCAGCTGAGAGCATTCATAGGAGATATTCCCCTCATTATTCTTTCCTTTAATGTATTTCGGGATGAAATCCATTGGTCCCGGACGGTAAAGAGAGATGCCGGCTATGATATCCTCCATGTTTCTTGGCTTTAGTTCCTTCATAAAGCTCTTCATGCCCGAACTTTCCAGCTGGAATACTCCGTCAGTCTTTCCAGAAGCTATCATGGCATATACAGCACCATCATCATAATCTACTTTTTCAATATCCAGAAGTTCGTCTGCTTTGCGTTTTTTATTAATGAGCCTGACTGCATTCTGAATTACCGTAAGGGTACGAAGCCCAAGGAAATCCATCTTTAGCAGTCCCAGCTCCTCAAGGGTCGTCATGGTAAACTGAGTGGTTACGGATTCATCAGAGGCTCTGGAGACCGGAACATATTCAACCACTGGTGCTTTACTGATTACAACTCCTGCTGCATGCATGGAGGTATGTCTTGGAAGTCCTTCCAAACGCAGGGACATATCAAGCAGATATTTGATCTCCTCATCTGAGTCATATAGATTCTTAAGCTCTCTGTTGATTTCCAGTGCCCTTCCTATGGTTATTCCAAGCTCCATGGGTATCATCTTGGCAACTGTATCTACTCTGGCATAACCTAAATCCATTGCACGTCCAACATCACGAATTACCGCTCTGGCTGCCATGGTTCCAAAGGTAACAATCTGTACCACTCTGTCCTTACCATATTTTCTGACAACATAGTCGATTACCTCCTGCCTCCGTTCATAGCAGAAGTCGATATCGATATCGGGCATGGTAAGTCTTTCAGGATTTAAGAACCGCTCAAAAAGAAGGCTGTACTTGATTGGATCGATATTGGTTATCCCAAGGGAATAGGATACGATACTGCCGGCGGCACTTCCTCGGCCGGGTCCTACACTAATGTCATTATCTCTTGCGTATTTGATAAAATCTCCAACGATAAGGAAGTAGTCCACAAAACCCATGTTTTCAATGGTGTCTATTTCATAATTCAATCTTTCCAGAAGTTCTTCATAATTGGTTGGATATCTCTCCACCAATCCTTCATAACACAGCTTCTTTAAATATTCCAGGGCAGTATAGCCTGCCGGAACATCGAATTTAGGAAGCTTATATTCACCGAATTCTATGGTTACATTACATCTTTGTCCAATTTTGTAGGTGTTCTCAAGTGCTTCCAGTGCATAAGGAAAAAGGCTTTTCATCTCATCTTCTGACTTGATAAAGTATTGTCCGCCTTCATATCTCATACGGTTTTCATCAGACACTTTCTTCTGTGTCTGAATACACAGGAGGATATCATGGGCCTGAGCATCACTTTCCATGGTGTAATGAACATCGTTGGTAGCAACCAGGGGTATACCGGTCTCTTTGCTCATACGCAGTAATCCCTGGTTCACATCCGCCTGCTCTGTTATTCCATGATCCTGAAGTTCCAAAAAGAAGTTTCCTTCCCCGAAGATTTCCTGATAATTAAGGGCCGCCTGTTTTCCTTCTTCATAGAAGCCCTTGCGGATATAATTAGCCACTTCTCCGGCCAAACAGGCACTAAGGGCAATAATGCCTTCACTGTGCTGTTTTAATATTTCATGATCTACTCTGGGCCTGTAATAAAAGCCTTCCAAAAAACCGGTAGATACTATTTTCATAAGGTTCTGGTAACCTGTATTGTTTTCTGCCAGCAGGATCAAATGATAATATCTTTCGTCAGATGTACCTGCTTCTCTGTCCAAGCGGGAGCCGGGAGCTACATAGACTTCACAGCCGATAATCGGTTTAATTCCTTCTGCCTGGCAGGCTTTATAGAAATCAATGACTCCATACATAACTCCGTGGTCAGTAATAGCCATACTGTCCATGCCCAGCTCCTTCACCCTGGCAACCATTTCTTTTATCTTGCCCGAGCCATCCAGAAGACTGTATTCTGTATGTAAATGTAAATGGGTAAAGCTCATAAATACCCTTCCCTTCTATAACCTGTACAATAAAACCCATGCATATCGAAAGCTTGCCTGCGATACTGCCTGAGTTAAAAATGTTAAATGTAATTTATGCGAAACTGTTTATTAATGCCGACAAGTCACATAAAACAAGCAATGTTTCTTTCTTACTCTTATATCATAACATATTTTACTGCAATTGCATACCAATACACTTACCGTTACAAAAAATTCAGGCTGGGTTTATACCCAGCCTGTTTTATATACTCTTTCTATAAGCAGGAATTTTTATTTTTCCCATTCAGGCCTTGCGGCATCTATAATGGTACTTAAATCAAACAAGTCTTTTAATCTCTCCGGAAATTCTAACATTGCCTGCCCGTCCACAGGTCTTCTGGTCATTCTTACATAATCCTTTTGAACCTGAATCCAAGGCGATTTGAATACTCCGCAGAAATAATCGAACCCGGATTTCTTTAGATATTCAAATTTATCACTGGTGTAATGACCCATGGTAGTCTCGATATCTATACCATAAGGGAAAATATAGATATCCGTCGGTCCTATGAGGCTGCCCACTTCTTTCTCCCAGCGGTCCGTATCTTTCACTGTAAATTTATAAGTTGCTTTTCCCATATCCCTATGTCCATAGCTATGAGAAGCAAACTCCCAACCCTTTTCCTTCATTACCTTTACAATATTCTTAACAGTCTCTTTATCCGCTTCATAAGTTGGTGAAGAAGCATCATTTGTACGGTACCCCAAGGCACCTTCGTATCCTGTCAGGGCAACGATACCTTTTGCACCTCTATATGAAAAGTCCGGATGTTCTTTTACGAATTTCTCAATAATAGGTACCATATCGTAATCACCAATACTTACGCTGCCGTCCTCCATTACCATTTCTGTGGTAGGATTATTCTCCTTATCCAGTACTATCCTTCTCGCAAAGCCGTCACCGGTCATATATTCGTAATAGTTCACATCATCCTGGGATATAACAATAGGCTTCTTATCCGGGGGAAGCATAATATCTCCCGCTTCAAAAGTTTCCGTACCGTCATCCTTTTTTACCTTAGAAGCCACATCATGAATCTTGACCAGCACATAACCCTGATCATATAGCTGCTGCAGCATTTCATTGAACTCTGATATGGTAGTCATATAATAATTATAGCCTTTTTGCTTATAATCACCGTCAAATGCCTTGCCGGTATCAGCTACCAGAATATGAACGAAGATATGACTGATCTGATCTGCCGAATCATATGCACCAAGAGGTTTTAGAGTAGTTTTGGTATTCTCATAACCTGCTATGGCATCCGTTAAGATTTTCACCTGACTATAATTTTCAAAGTCCTGGATTAATTTGATTGCTTTATCATAGTCATATTGCATGGCATATAAATCAGCCTGGGCAAGTACCTTCTTTGCCTGTTCCTCTTGTTTTTCCTCTTCCGTTTTTACAGGTTCTGCAGTAGGGCTCGGGTCTTTTGTAGCGGAGGGTTTTTCGTTTCCGGATGAGTTCTGTCCGGTTTTGACGTTATTGCCTGTATTATTTTTGGTATCATTACGATTATTAATGAAAACAAAATAACCAATTACTATAATACAAATCAATACTGCCTCCACCGTAAGCAAGACTACTTTATTATATCTCCTTTTTTGCCCTTTCATCACAATTACTCCCTTTCCATCTTTCGCTAATATTTATTATAAGATAAATTTACAACTTCTCTTTACAGATGTAAGATGTCATGATTAGCAATTTTACACCTTACTGCTATAAAATATTTAATATCTTTTATCCCTTATCTCTTAAAAACAAATCATGCATGCATAACTTATTTATTTTAGTTCCTAACCATAGTATCTCTCTTTATGTATAAGTTATAATCATTAATAGGATTTGCTATATGTTTTTTTATTAATTGGCCATTTTTACTTTATTTTACTTTATTATCCATCAATCACTATCTATTATATCATATGATATTTTCAAAGTGTTTACGGTTTTATTAAGTTAATATGATATTTTTCTCACAATTTCGTTAGGTTTCCCGTTAATATATTACATTAATATGTTTTTTACAATTTTTTACAGCTCGATAAGCTGGCTTCTAAATTTACGGCAGAAAAAGAGGGATAACACCTTATTTGTAACAAGGTGTTATCCCTCTTTTTACATTACCCATTATAGATAACAGTTTTTGCTGTCTTCTTTCTCCTGAAAATAAATATTCCTACTTACTGCTTAAGTATTTTTCAATATTCTCCATAGCTACTTCTTCGTCAGCACCTTCAGCTGTAACGGTAACCTCTTCCCCCGCAGCAAGTCCAAGACTCATCATCCCCATGATGCTCTTGGCATTAACCTTTTTCTCCTCGCATTCCACATAGATACTGCTCTCATATTGACTGGCAACCTGCACTAATAATGCAACCGGTCTAGCCTCCAACCCTGTTGGAATCTTAATCAATATTTTCTTTGATACCATAATTTACTTCCTCCTTTTGTTCCCTTAAGTTATCAGCTAAAATACTTAGTTTCCTCAATCTATGGTTCACACCTGACTTACCTATAGGCGGATTAAGCAATGCTCCCAGTTCTTTTAAGGAGACTTCCGGGTATTCCAACCGGAGCAACGCTATCTCCTCCAGCCCTTCCGTCAACTCCCCTAATCCTATCGTATCTTTAAGATACCTGATATCTTCCAGCTGTTTGGACGCTGCCATAACAGTTTTGTTTATATTGGCTGCCTCACAATTTACCTGCCGGTTTATTGAATTTCGCATCTCTTTTAGTATACGTACATTTTCAAGATTCATGAGTGCCACATGGGCTTCCATAATATTTAAAAGATCCACTATTTGTGAGCCTTCTTTTACATATACTACATAGTACTTTTTACGTGTTACTATTTTGGCGTCTATATCAAAGGTATTTATAATATCCCTAATTTGTACTGCTTTATCCTCATTTGGCGCAACAATTTCAAAATGATAGGTCTTTTCCGGATCGCTCATTGAACCGGCTGCCAAAAAGGCTCCTCTGATAAAGGCTCTTTTACAGCAGGCATTCTGTATTACCAGATTGCTGACCGCAGACAAATTCTCATAGATTTCCATGGAATCATTCATTAACTTTGTGGCTTTTAATATCTTAACCGCATTATTATGATCTGCAATACTTAAGGTATACATCTTGCTCATTTTAAGATAAGCATTCTGCCTGATTGAAATTTCTGTATTAATATTAAAGGTTTTCTTTATTAATGTAAAGTATTTTCTTGCTACGGTTATGTTTTCCGTATGAATTTTAAGTGTAATGCAATCCTTATCACTGATAAGCACCCGTCCGCACAGGCTGATAACTGCTGCAATCTCAGCAATCATACAATGTCTGGCAGGATTTAACTGCCTCGACAGTTCATCCTTCACATCTTTTGAAAATGACATGACTTATCTCCTTGCATCCTTCTCAATGTCCCTGTGCTCTACCTTAAGACCATATTGCAGCTCTGACAGTTTCGCATAAAGTTCATTGGCCAGGGTAACTGAACGGTGTTTTCCACCTGTGCAGCCTATACTGATTACCAGCTGGTTCTTTCCTTCAATAATGTAGTTGGGTATCAAAAAGGCAATCATATCATTTAATTTGTTAAGAAATTCTACCGCCTGAGGCGAACTCATAACATAATCCCTGACCGGTTTATCATTGCCTGTCTGAGGTTTCAACACAGCATCATAAAAGGGATTCGGCAGAAACCTTACATCAAACACCAGATCCGAATCCATTGGTATTCCATACTTAAAACCAAAGGACAGTATGGTCACATAAAAGTTATTATATTGCTCATTGAGAGTGTAGATCTTATCAATCTGACTCTTGAGTTCTCTGATAAGAAGCTGGCTGGTATCTATAATAATGTCTGCTTTTTTCTTTATAAATTCCAGCTTCTTTCTCTCTGTTTCAATACCCTGCTCGACTCTTCCGCCGCCGGATAATGGATGTATTCTTCTTGTCTCCTTATAACGCTTGACCAGAACCTCATCCCCTGCATCCAGGAAGAGAATCTCATAGTGGTAGTTTGCTTTTTGAATCTCATTTAATACATCATCCAGTTCTTCCAGGGCTTGTCCGCTTCGAATGTCAACTCCCAGAGCAACCTTATCGAATTTCTCACTGCCGTTAAATGTAATCTGGACGAACTTAAATATTAATTGGATGGGCAGGTTGTCAACACAAAAATAGCCTGCATCCTCTAACATCTTAAGGGCCGAACTCTTCCCTGCCCCTGACATTCCAGTTACGATAACTAGTCTCATTTGCTGGCCTTGCCTTTCTTATTACCGAAATCTCCAAGTAACCTTACTTCCGGTTCCAGTCTGACGCCCTGTTTCTCATAGACAATACGGATTACATCCTGTATCAGGGTATAAACTTCCTGGGCTGTGGCTCCACCTTTATTGATTACAAAACCACAGTGTTTTTCAGAAACCTGTGCATTACCGACCTGATAGCCTCTTAGATCTGAATCCATAATAAGCTTACCGGCAAAATAACCCTCCGGTCTCTTAAAGGTGCTGCCTGCACTTGCATACTCTAAAGGCTGCTTTTCTTCTCTTTTTCTGGTAAGCTCCGCAATACCGGCACGAATGTCTTCTTCTTTTCCGGTTTCAAGAAGAAAGGAGGCTTCTAATACTACCATATGTTCCTCCTGTACAACACTCTTACGGTACCCTAAGCGCAATTCTTCTTTCTTAAGAAAATGCTTGTTTCCATTAAGGTCCATGACTACTGCATCTGAAATGATATCTTTCATTTCTCCGCCGTAGGCACCTGCATTCATAGTAACAGCGCCTCCTAAGGTTCCAGGTATGCCGCTTGCAAATTCAAAGCCGCAGAGCCCATGTTCAGCTATACTATCAGCCATATCATATAGAGAAGCTCCAGATTGGGCTGTAACTTTGTTGCCTTTAATATCTATATGACTGAAGTTCTCCGCAAGTTTTATTATCACTCCCCGGTAACCTTCATCGCTGACCAAAAGATTGCTTCCTTTTCCAAGAATAAAGAAAGGAACTCCTTCTTCTTTACACAGCGCAACAGCTTCTGCTACCTGAGTATCCTCCTTCGGTAACAAAAGATAATCTGCCGGGCCGCCTATCTGAAAGGTTGTATGTTTTGCAAGAGGTTCATTTATCCTTATCTGCTCCCGCTTAAATAGGTTCTGTAATTTCTGATAAAGTACCTCACTCATATTCACTCCATGTTAAGGGCTGTCATCTGAATTAATATATGTACTTAATCCATTTGATATACCTTATTATTTCATTGACAAATGGACAACCACTGTCATATATCTTTATCATACCCTATGCTGCAGGGTTTCGCAATACTATTTATCCCTGTTATTTTCCAAGAATCAGCTTGGCACTTCCGTATATTCCGGCATCATTTCCAAGCAGCGCCAGTTTAAATTCTTTTCCTTTGAGTGCAAGCATAACATTCTGTTCATAATGCTTCCTGATTACTTCCGTAAGCATATCACCGGCTTTGGAAACACCGCCACCGATTACAAAGGCCTGGGGATCTACAACTGCTGAAACATGTGACAATGCAATTCCCAAATATCTGCCTAACTGGTCAACGGAACGGAGCGCTAAGGCATCTCCTTCTTTTGCAGCATCAAAGATTGCCTTTGCAGAAAGTGCCGGAACATTTCTTAACACAGAAGCTTCCTCAGACTTCTCAAGGATTCTCTTTGCTTCCTTTACGATTCCGGTTGCAGAAGCGAACTGCTCCAGACAGCCGTGTTTGGTGCAGTTACAGCTTTCTGTCTCATCATAACTTACGGTTATATGCCCTATTTCTCCTGCTGCTCCATTACTTCCCGTTAAGATATTTCCATCCAGGATTACCCCGCCGCCGACACCGGTTCCAAGGGTTACCATAATAAGATTCTTGTAACCTTTTCCGCCGCCCTGCCACATCTCACCTAAAGCCGCAACATTAGCATCATTTCCTACTTTTGTTTCTAAACCTGTCAATGCCTTCATTTCATTGGCAACATTAAAAGTTCCCCAGCCTAAATTTACGCATTGCACTACGGTACCATCTTCTGTAACAGGTCCTGGTACACCGATACCAATTCCTACAATGTCTTCTTTATTTAAAGATTTCTCTTTGATTTTACCTTCAACAGATGCCGCAACATCCTGCAAAATAAAACTTCCCTTGTCCTCTTTCCTGGTAGGTATCTCCCAATTATCCAGAAGTTCACCCTCCTGTGTAAACAGACCAAGTTTTACGGAGGTTCCTCCGATGTCAATACCAAAGCAAATGCTTCCCATACGATATCCTCTTCTTTCTTCTGATGCTTGTGACTGTCTGGTCACAACGGTTCCAGAAGAACCGTCTTACACAAAATATGTTAAATAAAACGTATTTTTCTCTGTTTATCTTAAAGCCTTCCAACTCCTCAAATTGTTCCGAAGGATTAATACTCTTCCTCATCGGGTCTTTGTTTCTTCATCAGGTTGTTGGTTACTTTATTGTAGAGCTCTTGAGCGGCATTATAGCCCATCTTCTTCTGCCTGTAGTTAACTGCGGCAGACTCTACGATAATGGCAAGATTACGGCCCGGTCTTATAGGGATGGAGTGGCATACTACTTTATTCCCCAAGAATTCCGTATACTGTTCTTCCAGTCCTAAACGGTCATATTCTTTATCCCTGTTCCATTCCTCCAACTTTATTACAAGGTCAATGGACTGTGTATTTTTTACACTTTCCACACCAAAAAGGGTTTTTACATTTATAATACCAATACCGCGAAGCTCAATAAAATGTCTGGTAATATCAGGTGCTGTTCCGATTAATGTATCATCACTGACCTTTTTGATCTCTACAACATCATCGGTTACAAGACGGTGTCCTCTTTTGATCAGCTCCAGGGCAGCTTCACTTTTACCGATACCGCTCTCGCCGGTAATCAGAATTCCTTCACCATATACATCTACCAATACGCCATGAATGGAAATACGAGGTGCAAGTTCAACATTGAGCCAACGAATTACCTCCGCCATAAAAGAGGAGGTGGTCTTGGCACTCCTTAAGATGGGAACACCTTTCTCATAAGCAAGCTTTATAATAACATCCTTTACTTCTATATTTCTGCAAAATACAATACAGGGTACTTTATAATCCATAAGCTTTGAGAGTATCACTGCTTCATCTTCGGTAATCTTCTGTAAATATGCATTTTCTACATGTCCGATTACCTGTACCCGTTCTGAATCGAAATAATCAAAAAATCCTGCCAGCTGCAAGGCCGGTCTGTTAACATCCGGCTGTGACAGCTTGATATGTCGGATATCTAAATCCGGGGTGAGATTTTCAAGGTTCATCTTTTCAATCAGTTTTGATAATTGTACCGTATACATGGCTCTCCCTTTCTGCAAACGCCCTTCCGCATGAGTGTCTGAAAAAAACCTTATGCCTGGCAGTAACTCCATAGTGTGACAGTCAGGCAACACAATAATTATTCAAACAGGCTCTAGGGCTGTTTCATCCCTGTTATTTTATCACAGCCACAGCTATCATGCAAACATAAACGTATGGTCAGTCTGCAGGAGCTGTTTTTGTGTCATTTCCATGAAAAAAATCATATACCTGCTTCGCTGCTCTTGCGTTCATGGTTTCAAGGGCCGCCAGCTCTTCCACCGAGGCTGCCTTTACAGCCTCTAAGGACTGATAATGCTTCATCAGCGCTCTTCGCCTGGTCGCACCAATTCCGTCAATATCATCCAGGATTGAGTGTACCTGCTTCTTTCCACGTAAGCTTCTGTGATATTCTATGGCAAAACGGTGGGTTTCATCCTGAATTCTGGTTACAAGCTTAAAGGTTTCCGAAGAAGCAGAGAGGGGAAGTTCCGCATCTTTGTACAAAAGACCTCTGGTACGGTGATTATCATCCTTTACCATACCGCATACCGGAATATCCAGCTTTAATTCCTCCAGTACTTTTAAAGCGATATGTACCTGTCCCTTACCACCATCCATGAGAATAAGGTCCGGGTAACGGTTAAAGCTTCCGTATTCTGCATCCAGCATTTTTTCCTTCAACTCTTCGTTCTCCCTGATTCCATGGGTAAATCTCCTGGTTAAGACCTCATACATGGAAGCATAGTCATCAGGACCCTGAACAGATTTTATCTTGAATTTACGGTAGTCATTCCGCTTTGGTTTGCCATTTTCATATACTACCATGGAACCTACTGATTCAAAGCCGCTGATATTGGAAATATCAAAGGCTTCAATACGTTTAAGCCCCGGTATATGAAGCATTTCTCCCAATACCGATAAGGCTCCTGTAGTTTTGGCTTCTTCTCTTTTTATCTTCTCTGAATCCTGCTGAAGTACAAGGGACGCATTCTTTCTTGCCAGCTCAACAAGCCTTTCTTTTTCACCCTTTACGGGCAGCTTGATGTGAACCTTCTGCCCCCTTTTGACAGTCAGCCACTCTTCTATGATTTCCTGCTCATCCACATTGTCGCTGACATACAGCTCTCTTGGTATATAAGGCGTTCCGGCATAGAACTGTTTAATAAAGCTCGACATCAGGCTGCTTTTCGTTTCATTGGTCACATTGGTAAGATAATGATGCTCTCTGCCGATAAGTTTACCGGACCTTATAAAGAATACCTGTACCACAGCTTCATCTCCGGCCGTAGCAAGGGCCACCACATCCCGGTCCTCCTGTTCCTGTCCGGTAATCTTCTGCTTTTCTGAAATCTGCTTCACACTGCCTAACAGGTCTCGGTAGCCGGCTGCTTCTTCAAACTCCATCTTCTCAGAGGCCTCCAGCATCTTGCCTTCCAGCTGCTTTAATACCGGAGAAAAGTTACCATTTAGAAACTCTAATGCCTGGTTGACAGAAAGCCGGTATTCCTCTTTGGATATATATCCCTGGCAGGGTGCCTTACATTGTTTTATGTGGTAATAGAGACAGGGTCTTTCTTTCCCGATATCCCTTGGCAGATTACGGTTACAGGTTCTGGTGAGGTAAAGCTTCTGTATCAGCTCAATAGTATCCTTTACAGCCTTTGCACTGGTATAGGGACCAAAATACTTCGCTTTATCCTTTCCTCTTTCTCTGGCGAAGAGGACCCTTGGAAAATCCTCCTGAACGGTTACCTTGATGTAGGGATAACTTTTGTCATCCTTTAACATGGTATTGTATTTAGGTCTGTGCTCCTTGATCAGGTTACATTCCAGTACCAGTGCTTCCAGTTCCGAATCCGTAATAATATACTCAAAATACTGAATTCTTGAAACCATCTGCTGAATCTTAGAAGTGAGATTCCTGCTGCTTTGAAAATACTGCCTTACTCTGTTCTTAAGACTGATAGCTTTTCCGATGTATATAATCGTATCATGTTTGTCATGCATGATATATACGCCAGGTTTTGCTGGCAGTTTTTTCAGCTCTTCTTCTATATTAAAATACATATTCCCTGCTCCTTTCTGCCTTTTATCTTAAAGCAAAATAATTCGGTGTATGGCTGCATCCGAACACTATGCTTACTGTTAAGCATACCTGCGGTAAGACATAGCACCATACACCGAATTCTAATTTTACCTTAGTGTGTCTGAAAACTGTTTATATCATGACGGACATTCCGATTTTATGGATGCCTGCTGCAATTTGGGGCACTTAGAAGTACCGAAATTCCAAATTACAGCTCCCGCATTTCACAAAACCTGACAATCAGCATGGTGCATATGTTTTCAGATACACTGCCAGCTTATATTATTAATCGGTTGTTTCTTTATTAATATCAATATCAATTACATGACTGCTGAAAGGATCCTGGGTGTTATTCTTCTTTCCTGTATCAGCTTCATCATTATTATCAGCCTGATCATTGTTGCTGTCTTTGTCAGCACTGTCAGCATTCTTTGTTATAACCTCATCTATAAGGTTACTACCAGCGGATTCACTTGTCACTTCAGCAATTTTATCTGTACTCTCTTTCTTACCAAGAGGAGGCAGACCTTGTTCTTCTCTCGCTTTGTTTAAGATCTCCATAAATTCTTTTCCAGTTATAGTTTCTTTTTCAATGAGGAATTCTGTAATCCTGTCGAGTATGATTCGGTTTCCTGCTAACAGCTCCTGAGCTCTTGTGTAGCATCTCTTTAATATTTCCATTACTTCATGGTCAATTTCTGCTGCTGTGGCATCACCGCAATTAAGTACGGCTCTTCCGTCAAGATAACGGTTCTCTATGGATTCAAGTCCCATAAGACCGAACTTCTCACTCATACCATACTGGGTTACCATTGCTCTTGCAAGCTGGGTTGCTTTCTCAATATCATTGGAAGCTCCGGTGGTAATTGAGTTAAACACCAGTTCCTCAGCCGCACGGCCGCCGTATAGCGTAACAATTCTGGCAATAAGCTCTTCTTTGCTCATTAAATATTTTTCTTCCTCAGGTACTTGCATTACATATCCTAAGGAGCCCATGGTTCTGGGAACAATGGTTATCTTCTGAACCGGTTCAGCATTTTTTTCAAGGGCCGTTACAAGTGCGTGGCCAACCTCATGGTAGGCAACAATCTTCTTCTCTTCCTTGCTGAGGATTCTGTCTTTCTTCTCTTTACCTGCAATAACCACTTCTACGGATTCAAATAAATCCTCCTGGGTTACTACATTTCTTCCCTGCTTTACGGCAAGGATGGCTGCTTCATTTATCATATTGGCAAGATCGGAACCAACTGCTCCTGATGTTGCCAATGCAATGGCTTCCAAATCTACAGAATCATGCATCAATACGTCTTTTGCATGGACTTTTAAGATATCGACCCTGCCTTTTAAGTCGGGTTTATCTACAATAACTCTTCTGTCGAAACGACCTGGACGAAGGAGCGCTTTATCAAGAACTTCCGGACGGTTCGTCGCTGCCAGAATAACCAGACCCTTTGAGGAATCGAAACCATCCATCTCGGACAAGAGCTGATTCAGGGTCTGTTCCCTTTCATCGTTGCCGCCGCCATAATGGTTATCCCTGCTCTTACCAATGGCATCCACCTCATCGATAAAGATAATACAGGGTGCCATCTGCTGAGCCTGCTTGAATAAATCTCTAACCCTGGAAGCACCGACACCAACGAACATTTCCACAAAGTCAGAACCTGACAAGGAGAAGAAAGGTACTTTTGCTTCACCAGCTACTGCTTTGGCAAGAAGCGTCTTACCGGTTCCGGGAGGTCCTACTAATAAGGCACCTTTTGGAAGTTTGGCACCTATGCGGGTATATTTCCCGGGATTATGAAGGAAATCTACCAGTTCTTTTAAGGATTCCTTGGCTTCTTCCTGACCTGCCACATCCTTAAAGTTAACACCGGTTTCTTTTTCTACATATACCTTGGCATTGCTCTTGCCTACTCCCCCCATCATGCCGCCGCTGCTCTTTGAAATCATACGGAATAAGAAATACATTACTACATATATAAGTACGAAAGGAAGCACCCAGGCCAGGATAATATCCAGGATGGAACTTCTGGTATCAGAATTATCCCTCTTAAAATCATCAATTTTCTTGTCCTGAACAGCCTTTTCCAGCCTGCTTACCAATTGTTCATCGTTTATTGCTCCGGTATAATATGTTATTGCATATACATCACTTGGCTGTTCCTTGGGTTCAAACAAGATCTTGTCAGATTGTATCAATACTTCTTTTAGCTTACCTTCGTCTAACATACTTAAAAACTTGTTATAGGTTACTTCTACACGAGTACCCTCCTGCAGCTGTTTCACTACAATGGAGAAAAAAATCAATACAATAACCGCTGCTATCAGTATATACAGCAAAGATTTCCTGTTATTGCTGTTATCATTATTCCCATTACCGGGTTTGTTATTATTTCTATTTTTATTGTCCATACTCAACCTCCTTCGTATGCTTTTATTTCGGCCATCCATTCCTATGGTCTTTTGCGACAGGTAGCTCATTTCCTGTCATTAATTTACCAGCCGGCATATACGACTGGTACTATATTATTTCATTATATAGCTATATCTTCCTATTTTATTCCTTATTAGAAGTACTTCTGTTTAATGATGCTCATTATCCAGTGCTTCTTACTTGATTATACCTTACCTTTCAGGCATATCATATCAAATTAGAGGTAATACAGTTTATTTATTCTTTTTATTCAATTCGTAATTAGTTCACAGTGAATGGATTATACAAGAGTTTCAAATGCTACCCCTTGTTATTCTCTAAACTAATATCTTATCCCTTTGTAAAGAGAAAAGAACCTGGATGTGTTATGATTGGTTATTAATTAACTATATGGTAAACGACGATAATTGTAAATACTGCATGGACTTCATCTGCTGACTATGCTGTCTTTTAACGATATTTTCTGCTGATAAATTATCATTTTATTAGGAAGCTGTTCAAATCATATCATCTGTAATGTAATAAAACTTTGACTGCAGCATAAGAGACATAGCCCCTGAAAAACAGGCAGTGTTTCTTGTTGCACAGGTTACAGACTACTTCTTATGATAACCACTAAAAAACATTTCTTAACAGCTGTGCCCAAGATTTTCAAAAACAAGTTAAACTTTAATCCTATATACATGGTGCTTAAAGCCGATTTATCTTCACCAATCTATTTCCATTTTATATGTCTTCTGAAAGATTTTCAGAAAATAAAGAACAATTATAATATAAGGAAGTGTTTAAAAAGCTACAATTCATTATAATGTGAGTTTACTTATAAATCAATACATATGTCATGAAATTTTTATTGTGGAAATTAAAAATCTATGAAGTTTTTTTACTTTTTTAAAATTTCTACTGGATTTCTTGAAGCAAAGATAGTATAATAGCTGTTGATTGTTTAAAATTAGGACAATGCCTTAAAACGATGACTAGCAGGTACATCGAGTGTTTAAGGCGTTTTTCATTATACCATATAGAAAGATCAAAGGAGGATTCATGTAATGGGTGTCAAATATGTTTTTGTTACCGGTGGTGTTGTTTCAGGATTAGGCAAGGGTATAACCGCAGCTTCCTTAGGACGATTATTAAAAGAGCGGGGTTATAAGGTGACAATGCAGAAATTCGATCCTTATATAAATATCGACCCAGGAACCATGAACCCCATTCAGCATGGAGAAGTATTTGTAACTGATGACGGTGCAGAAACAGATTTGGATTTAGGACATTATGAACGCTTCATTGATGAAAGCCTTACAAAAAAATCCAATGTAACCACCGGTAAAATATATTGGTCCGTTCTTTCCAAAGAGCGCAGAGGCGACTTCGGCGGAGGAACCGTACAGGTAATTCCTCATATTACAAATGAAATCAAGAATCGCTTCTATCACGATGACAAATGCGAAGACACCCAGATTGCCATCATTGAAGTAGGTGGTACTGTTGGTGACATTGAAAGCCAGCCTTTCCTGGAAGCTATTCGTCAGTTCCAGCATGATGTAGGCCATGAAAATGCTCTTCTGATCCACGTTACTCTGATTCCTTATCTGAGAGCTTCCGGCGAAATGAAGACAAAACCCACCCAGGCAAGTGTAAAAGAGCTTCAGGGTATGGGTATCCGTCCGGATATTATTGTATGCCGTACTGAGGTCCCCTTAGAACCGGGTATCAAAGAGAAAATTGCTCTTTTCTGTAATGTTCCCAGCAACCATGTAATTCAGAACCTGGACGTAGAGACACTTTATGAAGCACCCCTTGCTATGGAAAAGGAACATCTTGCAAATATTGCTTGTGAATGTCTGAAACTTGATTGTCCTACTCCTGATTTAAGCGCTTGGGAGAACATGGTAGAGGCTCTCAAACATCCGGAAAAAGAGGTTACCATTGCTCTGGTTGGAAAGTATACTCAGCTCCATGACGCTTACATCAGTGTTGTAGAATCCTTAAAACATGGTGCAGTTCCTCATAAAGCATCCGTTAATATTAAATGGATTCCTTCTGAAACATTAACCGATGAAAATGCTGCGGGAATTTTAGAAGGTGTACATGGTATATTAGTTCCCGGCGGTTTCGGTGACAGAGGTATAGAAGGTAAAATTTCAGCAATTCGTTATGCCCGTGAAAACAATGTGCCTTTCCTTGGACTTTGCCTTGGAATGCAGCTTGCAATCGTAGAATTCTCCCGTAATGTTATCGGCTTTGCTGATGCTCACAGTGTTGAGTTAGATCCAGCCACTACTCATCCGGTTATTCACCTAATGCCTGAGCAGGATGGTATCGAAGATATCGGCGGTACCTTAAGACTTGGTTCTTATCCCTGTGTATTGGATGAAACAAGCAAGGCCTTTAAATTATATGGCGATAAGATCATACATGAGCGTCACAGACATCGTTATGAAGTAAATAACTATTATCGTGAGGACTTCATTAAGAACGGTATAAAGTTATCCGGTTTATCACCTGACGGACGCATCGTTGAGATGATGGAGTTAAGTGACCATCCCTGGTTTATTGCAACACAGGCTCATCCGGAATTCAAGTCAAGACCTAACAGGCCACATCCTTTGTTTGATGGATTTGTGGGTGCTGCGATTAAGAAGCTTGAGAAGTAATTACAAACATATATTAAGTGAAAATGAAGCCGCTTTAAGGTTGATCCTTACAGCGGCTTTCTTATTAACTGTTTATTAGATATCTTTCATTCTTACTTTTAGGACAGTATTAGTTGTTATCATTCTATTTTACTTTTTAAAAAATGAATGCAATGCTACAAAGAATGAACCGATAAATATTGCGATATCTGAAATGTTAAATACAATTTTCTTTAGAAACTTAAAGCTGAAATAATCTACCACATAGCCTCTGGTTATACGATCATAAACATTACTTAAGGCTCCGCCTAGTATAAGGGAAAGAGCAAACTTAAGTACTTTGTCACCTTTTTTGGGAAGCAGGAATAAGAAAACCAGTAGGACTATTCCAAGTAACGTAAGGGATATATTCTTTACAAGTTTTGCATCCTTCTCAAGGAAATTGAGCATTGCACCTTTATTGTGATAACGTTCAAGGATAATATTCCCATTAAATATTTTTTCCTTTTTGTGCATTTCCTTGTTTTCTTCAATGTATTTTTTTATTTTTATCTCCAATAAAAAAATAATTGCTGCGATGGTTATATAAATCAACTGCTCCACCTCCTGTTGGTTTTATATTGTTAGTAAACTCTATAGCTAGTATAGCAAATTATTCCATTCCAATCAATAGAAACAAAAATCTTCTGCAGCAAGAAAATTTATTCTACAACTACTTCTTAGCCATAGTATCAGGCTTTTATTTCAATTCATTCCTTATCAGGTAGACTCATTTCGTAACTCCACTGCCTTCTGCCTATATAAGAGCGCTTGTTCCATATTACCGCTTTTTTCATAGCAGTCAGCTATTTTATCAATGGGGTAATCTTTACTGTAGCGAATATTTAGTTCTGCTTCCGTTTCATAAGCTGCATTCATAAACCAAATCAAAGCTTCCTGATAGTCTCCACTGCTAAAGTAAAACTCACCTAGATCGTAACACACTTCTGCACTGGCATTCCCCGATGCCAAGTTTTTCAAGGCATGCTTTAGTATAAGCACAGAGTCATTTTTTATACGCCCGCAGCGTACTAATACACATTGAATTGCCTTTAACTGTTCCGGCGTCAGATCACGTTCTAAAACATTTATAAAATATGACTCTGCTTCTATAAAATCTTCATTATTGCCTGCCACAAATAGTTCTCTGGCATACATGCCAAGGAGCTTGTCTGACAAGGTTATCCCTTTATCAATCAGTTTATGAAAGAAATTAAAATCTCTTGAGGCATGATTACACTCAGGCATATGGATAATCTCTATCTCACTGTCGTAAATAACTGGATTTATTTGTACCGTTTCATGTATAGGGTCTACCCAGGAAAACTGGCGCAGTCGCTTATATAGTTTCGGTCTGTATTCTTTGTTGAAATTATATGTTGTATTGAATTCCAGCTGATTTGTGTAAAACATCTGCACGATATCGATCTCAGGTAACAGACATTGCTTTAGTTTGTAAAAACTCTCTCTGTTAAGCTCATCTATATATTCATCTGCATCTGCGACATAGATATAATCCATGCCTGCTTTTGAAAAGGAGAAGTTCCTGGCGGCTGCAAAATCATCTATCCATTCAAAATCAAAAATCTTGCAATTATAATTTTCTGCAATTACTTTTGTGTTATCGGTTGAACCAGTATCTACAAGAATAACTTCATCCACTAAACCTTCAAGACTTTTCAAGCACCTGTCCAGGACTCTTTCTTCATTTTTTACAATCATACATGCACTTATGGTTATCATATGTATTCTCCTTTCAAATGATGTGCCCAAAGCGGACAATGGCTTGTTTATCTGGTACAAAGAGGTATATATTAAAAATATACAAGTAAATTTTTATTTATTATTTCGTCATTATATCCTGTATTATGCTATATTTTAAGGCAAATCTTACAATTTCTACGTTTTAATGCATTATTCAAATACTTGTACACTTTTTAATCGACATTTATATTTATAAATACTTATTTTTAGACATTCAATAGAAAAACCTTGTAAATACTGGGTTCGCAAGATTTTTTCCCCTTTGTTTGGTGATTTTGTACATAAAAAATTAATTTCATTGTAAATTTCACCTAGTAAATTGTGCCTATTAGATAAAGTTTTTGTAAATTTATGGTTGTCATTATGCACAAGGATTCTGGAATTAATCGTCATATTCCCAATATTGTACAATCATATTAGTCGTGCTATAATACACATATAGCAAGAGCAACTGCTTATCTTGCTAACACTTCTTTATAACTGGTTGTTTCTATCATTGTTTGCTTGCTCCTACAATGAAGAACACGGTTTCTACTACTCTAGATATATCTATAGTGATCTCGAAATTGGAGTTTTTAGGACGGGGATGGTCTAAGAGCTCCTTTTTCATTCTAAACTTTAATCATTTATTATTAAATTTTATTAATTATACATATTAAATAACACCCTTACTAAAAGGAGGAAATCTAAAAAATAATTATTCTATAATATATGCTCAATAAAAATTATCAAAAATAATATCTTTAATATCATATGCATAAAAATCTGATTCCAGATATTTTTTTTCTCTCAAACCGTTTAAAATCCCAATAGATTGTATATTCAGTTTTTTTGCAGTCTTAATATCTTCTTCTGTATCACCTATAAATACAGCATTCCTAAACTTTAGATGTTTAACATATTCATACTTCTCATTGTTTTCTGACTTGCAGGATATAACATCATCAAATAAATTTATTATCTCCAGTTTATTTAATTGCCACATAAGACTATCTCTATTATTTCTCATAGTAACAAGTACTATTTTATCTGTATTATTATTCTTCCAACTTAATAAAGTTTCTTTTACAACTGGCTTTAAACAATCATATCCTAAATATTTTTTTTCTTCAATATTCTCAAGCCATTGTGTGAAAAATTCATCGTATAACCCTATATATTGCGACTTTTCTAACAATATTTTACGACTAATCTTATTACGTTTCATAATCCAATAATCATCAATATCTAATGGCATACCTTTATCTTTAATAATATCTTTATAGCAATTATAGTGTTTCAATTTACCATCCAAAATCGGTCCATCTAAATCAATAAAAATATAATCAAGGTTTTTCAATATACTCCCCCACATGTAATTGTTTTAAAAAATAATTATACTCATCTTCTAAACCATCAAATAGTGCTATTTCTTCTTTTCCTAAGATAGACTCCATTTTATTATTATCGAAAAAAATATTTCTTGGGAGCTGTGCCGTTTTAATCTTTTTAGGTTTAATCTCTTTACCAGATAAATTAATAATAAAATCAACAAGATCTTTTATACATATTGTATTACCCGAAACTAAATTTATTGCACCTTCATATTTTGTTAAATACATGCTCTTCAATATAAATCTGCAAACATCATTCACATGAATAAATGACCTTTTTTCAATACCATCTGAAAATAACAAAGGCTGCTCATTGTTAGTTACCGCTCTAATACATTGTGGTATAATTTTCTGATATTGTTCTTCACCACGACCATATACATGTCCAAGTCTTAGAATCTGAAGAATTACATTATTCTTTTCAGACCATTTTTCCAACATTTTTTCGCAGTATAATTTAGAATGGCCATATAAACTTGAAGGAATGGTTGGTGTAGATTCAGTTATCACTTCATTATTCTGTTGATAAACATCTAGAGTACTTATATATATGAAATTTTTCGGAATTGTCGGCAAATTATTCAGCAAATGTTCTGTATTGTAAATATTTTTATTACTATTGTCAATATCATTTATACTTGCAGATGTTTTTGGTGTAAAAGCTCCCAAGTGAATTATTGTATCAATTTCTTTAATATTTTTATTTATAAAATCATTAGTAGTAAAATTATAATTTTGATGTCTTATTGTTACAAATCCGTCTATATCTCTACTTGTGAGTAAAATTAAATTATGTTCATGTTTATCCTTAATTATCATATCAATCAAGTTTTTACCAATAAATCCACTAATACCTGTAATTAATATATTCATTATATTTCTCTTATTTCCCTTCTCAGTTCACTTTCTTTTATAATTCTTGGTTCTCTATCCATACCCCTGATCCATAATAAGCCATCAGGGAGAGGATTGATTTTTTTTTGTAAATTAGGGAATTCATTATATAATATAATATCCTTAAAGATCTTTGGCATATTCAAACCTGCTTTAGTGAAAAAATATACTGTAGTAAAAAATCTAGAAATATTAATTTCTGTTGGATTAGGTATTTTGTTATTATCATATGTCATATCCACACCATAAATACCGTGAGGTTTTTGGTCAATAGAAAATATTGCATCCATAGCTATTTTATCAATTAATTCACAAGAATAGGTTTCACCTACTCCAGTTATACCTGTAACTCCTGATAACGTTCTATTTCCAAAATTCCACGACTTCCTCCTACGGGTTTGTGCAACCACAAGTTCTCCTTCATACCATATTGATAGCCAAGTTACCGTTTCCGGGGTCAGGAGCTCAGAAGCAGTAAAACTTCCCCATCCATTAAATCTCTCTATCCAAAGCTTGGCAAATTCATAATTACTAGTTGGTAATGCACCTTTGCCCCCTCCACCAACTACAGCCCTTAACCATATCTCTCCCGTTTCATTTCCTAGTTTATTAAATGCTTCTTTTAAATTTTCTTCGTTTTTTATTAATATTGTCCGCGGTACTTTAATGCCATTTGCATGCCATATTTGATATGACTTACCTTTATCTACACAATTTTCTATAACTTCATGTCTCGGCATATAAAGCTTTGTTCCAGTTTTTAGAATTTCATTTCTTAATTTAGAAGCTTCTAAGATTTCTATATCGTTTTGAAAATGAATTAGGTCGGGTTTTTCATAGTTAAGTAACTTTAAAAGTGCATCTTTGTACCCGAGTTCTACTGCATATGGTACTTTATATTTTAACTTAGCCCTAGATAATATAAGATCTGTTTCCTCGCTTCCCATGCCAACCAGTTCTTCACTTCTATCATCTTCTAGTAGCGATAAAATTACATTTTCCGAAGGCGCTCCACCTGCCCCTGCAATAATTATTTTACTCATACCCGCTGTCTTTCTCCTTTATATAAGAAATGAAATAATTTACTTCTACTTTTATCTAATACTAATATAAAAATAAATCATATGAAACTATTAATTGTATCAATAACATACTGTATCTCATCATCTTTTAATCCATAATACATTGGTATACTTAAAACAGTTTTGCTAATCTCTTCTGCTAAAGGTAAATAATTTTTATTTAGTTCTTTATATGCTTCTTGTAAATGGATAGGTATTGGATAATGTTCTGTTGTGCCAATTCCTCTATTATTTAAAAAGTTCTTTAGATCATCACGTCTATTACATCTAATAACAAACAAATGATAAACATGTTCATAGTCTGTATCACTTGCTAATGGTAATGTTACCAATGGATTAGTAATTCCTTCTAGATACCTTTTAGCTGTAACTCTTCGGTCTTCGTTCCATTTATCTAAGAAAGGTAATTTTGCACTTAAAATTGACGCCTGTATTTCATCAAGTCTGCTGTTCTCACCTTTACATATGTGACTATATTTTACATTAGATCCATAATTTCTAAGTATGCTGACTTTTTGTGCAATATCAGGATTATTTGTGGTAACACATCCTGCATCACCAAGAGCACCTAGATTTTTACTAGGATAAAAACTAAAACCTGCAGCTAATGATAATGCCCCTACCTTATTGCCTTTATAATGAGCCCCATGGGCTTGAGCCGCATCTTCAAAAACTAGAAGATTATATCTATTGGCAATAGAATTAATACTATCCATATCTGCAGGTCTACCTTGTAAATGCACTCCTATAATTGCTCTAGTTTTTTGGGTTATAGCTTTTTCAATGCAAGATACATCAATATTATACGTTGCAAGTTCCGGTTCAACTAAAACTGGTGTAGCCCCAACTTTGGAGACTGCTAATGCAGTGGCAATGAACGTATTTGAAGGTATAATTACTTCATCACCATACCCAATATCACATGCTTTCAAAATGAGTGTAAGCGCATCTAATCCATTACCGACTCCAATACAGTAGCTCACGCCACAATAACGCGCGTACTCTTCTTCAAAAATACTGCAATAATTACCTAGTATATAATAATTACTATTAAGAACTTTTAAAAGTGCATTATTTAATTTTTCATTTATCTCCAGATGCATATGCTCGAATGTAGAAAATGGTATATTCATGAAACACCTCTTTTATATTGTTATATCCTTATTAACCATTTTAAAAAACTCATCATAATTTCTAATATAATCTGATTCATCATATACCTCTGATGCTAATACTAAAAGAACTGCATCATTTGAAAAATCAAACATCTCCCTCCACATATCATTAGCAATGTATAATCCTTCGTAGGGTTTTTCTAATGGAATTACTTTTTTCTCTTTTCCATTATCAAGTAATACTTTGCACGAACCATTTATACATACTAATATTTGCTCCAAGCTTTTATGCGCATGAAGTCCCCTTCTGACTCCTTCAACTGTGTCATACATATAATAAATCCTCTTGATTCTAAAAGGAATATCATTAAATTCTTCCAGTGCTATTAATTGTCCTCTTTCATCACCATGTGGTTGAAACATGTATTTTATAACTTGCATATTTAACTCCTCGCCATCTAAACATAAGGTAAAATACCAATTTTTCACTTTATTTTATTACAATAAAATGTTTCGATGATGCAATTAACTATAAATCATCACTACTACATTATCCTTTTTTATCAAGTATATTTATTACATTTTCAGAAATAAGCTTAGTAAGCTTTTTGCCACCTATACCATTTAAGTGTTCAAAGTCACAAAAATCATCATTATTAAAAACTAAGTCTCCTGACAAATCTAAAAAAGAGCAGTTATTGTACGAAACAAGCATTTCTACAAATTTATTGTATTTAAACTTTAGTTTATCATCATAAGCATTTTGTAAATACTTTGTCATTGGTGGCAAGAAAAACAAAACCTTTACTTTTTTATTCTGCATTTTTAATATGAAGGGATGTATAGAATTAAGTACTACTTTTTCTCCTTCTTCTGTACAAACCCTTTCATTGTTATTTGCTGTTATACGAGCAGAAATATAACGTTCGTCTTCATTTAAATCTAAGTAATTAAATTTAAGCCCTCCATAACGTGGTTGCTCTAAATACATTGAAAAATATTCTGATGTTTCAAGATTACGAATTATTCCATTATCTCTTTCTTCTTTTAAGTTTTGTAAATCGAAAGAATGCGTGTAAATGGGATTAATCTTTTCTTTGGTACGACTATTAAGTATATCATCTCTACCTGTATTATCTTCAAACAGAATAGGTTTATTAACCTTTTCCATTACTTTTTTATGTATTTCAGCTGAATCCAATGACATATCGTAAAAACCATGATAATACGCAATTGGTATAACAATTACTTTTATACTACTATTTAAAGATAACGCTTTTTCAGCCATTAAAAATGAATAAGGCAAGTCTTGTCCTGTGATAGATAGATTTACAGTCTTCAGATTCATATCTTTTTCAATAATACCATACTGGGTATAAGAAAGCCCTGAAATTATGCATTGAACATCTTCTTTTAATAATAATCTAAATTTACTTTCAATATACATCCTATTATAATCATACATATCTATAGGCCATATATTTTTGATTGTATAATCCAGTTCCTGTATACTTAACAGTATATCTGCTTTAATCAGTTCATTCTCTTGATTTGATATTAATCCTACGGTTATAGTATTGGGTATATTATGAAAATCATCATGTAGAGATGTATCATCCTTATAACTTACCACTTTAAATTTATAATCATCTGTTATTTTTTCAAACACTTTATGGTAGATTAAAAATAATATCTTTAAATTGTTATCATCTATTATTTCGTTATTCTCAAGCAAATCTTGAACGATAATAAATAATTCTTTAACAGCTTCTATTCCATTTAGTTGTGATGCATTAGCACATAAATTTTTTGCTATATTTAGTATAACTTCTTTTTTATTATTGATGTTGTGTATGTTTTCTAGTTCTATATATGATTGTAAAAATTTTAGATATTCACTTTTTTTTAATATTTGTATAGCTGGCGGAATTAATTGTTTTGATACACAACTTATACCATCACAGAATTTACAAGTACTTATATAATCAAGATTTAAAAACTTTTCAATTCTTTTTTTTAAATTTTTTATATCTCTATCTCTTATATTTACATATTCATCGTTTAGCAAATCCGGATAAAAATTTGTCTCATCCGCTACCATTTGCCTTGAGCATAGAAACATTTTCCCATTGCTCGTAATGCTAATACACTCTTTCATGCTACAAGTTTGAAATATAAGCTTTAGTTGCTCTTTGCTTCTATTACCTGATTCATTATAGCCTATATTTACCCAATACATGTTTTCCAAATCTTCTACAAGTACGTTATTGTTTTTTAAAAATTGTATTATACTATCTCTATTAGGAGTAATGTCATTAGAATACCCACTTACCCTGATTGTTACATTTTTTTCTTTTATATTCTGTAGTATTTCATCAGAAGGCAAGCAAGTCCCATTTGTCGTAATTATAAGTTTTCCTATTTTATTATTTTTATGACATTCACAGATTAAGTTATTTAAACTTGGATAAAGAAAAATTTCACCACCTATAAGTAATACCTCTTCTATATAATCAACTGCTAATAATAGATTATTTAAATCAGATATTATTTGTTCTATATCATAATGGACTTTCTTTCTTTTTGGAATCATATCTGCACATTGTCGGCAATTAAGATTACAATATGTTGTAGCTAGTATCCCCAGATGTTTAAGGATCAACTTATTATTTGTCTTATCCTGCATATTTATCACCCTTCTAGCATTTTTTTAAGTCTTAAAATTTCTTGGTCTTTTTGTTCAAGAATCATATTATATTTATCAAAAGTAATACTTATCCTCTTTGTTAACTCTTCATACTCCTTTAACTTATCTGATAATACGCTTATATACTTCTCATCATTGTTTCCCCAGTAATAATGATTTGATTCCATAATATAAAAATCTTTTTCATACAGATAATATTTTTCTTCCAAAATCTTCCTAGCTGCAGGTATGTTTAGTAATTTTTGAAGTCTTTTCATATAATATACATTTTTTATTTCATATAACAGAAAGATTTTTTCACATTCAAGTTCATAAAGATTTAGTGGTTTTTTCTTGAATTTATGACCAAATATTTCTTTAAAAAACGAATCCGAAATAATATCAAGATAATTATCCTGCATTAGCATACTTTCATTTTGAAATCTTAGTCTTGCATTAATATCATTTGTAGATGATAAATTACTTCTGTCCTTTTCACAAATGCAATATAAAGTCAAACACTCTTGTAGTATATATAATTCAGAATACTCTAATATCCTAAGCCACAAATCTAAATCTTGTAGTTGAAGGTAACATATCTGATATCCACCAACTAAATCTATTATACTTTTTCTAATTATTGCAGAGGGTGCACATAGATAATTTCCACCACACCATAGATTATAAACTATTGTTTGTTTTGGCATGTTACTTTTGCTGAAAATACTTTTATAAACAGTTTCTTTGTTACTATCCTCCAATTTTTCACCATTCTCATTTATAAAGTCTATAGCAGTAAAACACACACCACATTCAGGGTGTAGATCCATATATTCTACTTGTTTCTCAATTTTATTACTTAACCATATATCATCATGACCAATCAAAGCAATATAGTCACCTGTAACAATATTAAATCCTAAATTTCCAGAATTACAGACTTGTCTATTTCTATCCGAAATTACATATCTTATTCGAGAATCTTTATCTTGGTATAATTTTATAACACTTGAAGTATTATCATGTGAACAATCATCAACAATAATAATTTCCATGTTTTTATATGTCTGATTAATAATACTCTCCAAAGTTGCTTTTATAAAGTTTTCAGCGTTATATAAGACTAATACTACACTTACTTTTTTTGTGTACATTATTCCTCCAGAAGATAGCTATTATTTTTCTTAAGGTAGTTTTATTTATAATACTCTTTAATACAACTATCAATAATATCTGCTTTTTTGATTTCATTGCCTATTCTATACGCTTTTGCAATTTGCTTTAATACATACCCGCCATCGACAATATTATGTGTTGTGCTCATTACTATTTCAATATACGAAACATTATTTTCTACTATCCAGTCATAAATATCCCTTTCCGTTATACCAGAATTTACTTCTATTCTTCGTAAAAAGAACTTTATAATTGTATACCGTTCAACAAGCAATTCAACGGTTATGCTTTCATTTAAAAAATGTATAATATTTTTCTCTCGTTCCAGATTAGTTATATGAGAAATTAGCTTAAGAAGAAGAAGATTTTTATTGCCACCATAATAATCATATTTAGCCAATATTTCTGTAGCATCATCATAACCCCCTGAATTAATACATAATTCTATATCTTTATAGAGCTTATCTGCTAGCTCATCCAATTCATTATAATATGGAGCATCTTCCTCTCGATAAACTTCAGAAAAAAATTCTGGATAGGCATCTAACATAATCTCTCGATTTTTATTATAATTCTTAAATTTATTATAACCACAGTCATGGTGTACCCAAGCTGTTTCCTGATAAGGTATTACCACTTTATAACCTAATTTTCTATATTCTAAGCATTGTGCAATATCATAAAAATCCCATTGCTTTAATATATCATATCTCCAATTAATATCATACTGAGTAGCTAGTAACAATCCATCCACTGCTTCAACACACATAAATGGCTTCTTCTGATTTGACGTATAACATTTAGTTTTAATCCAATTTCCAGTAATTAATTTACCACTATTCCATGCTGAATAAACAACTCCATTTTGAGGCAAATTTATACCACCATACATCCCCATTATTCCAATCTTCTCATCCATGTAAAATATGTCTAACATATCATGAATAAAATTCTGATTATAAATAAATGTATCTTGATGTATATAAATTTTAAATTTAGCGTCACTACTTATCATAGCTGCATTATATGCTTCCGTCATAGAGTTAGCTTCCCTTATCGAGATAATATCAATACTCATTGTTTTCGGGATGCTTAAACGATTAATATACCAACAACACTCACTAAAATATAATTCATCATTAACACATATTATAAACGCAATCTTATTTGAATCCATATGAAGAACTCCTTTTCAAATCATGTTTGATATTGTTGATAGCGAAAATTTATATACTATATGTTTATTGACGCCAGACACAACATCTTTCTCAAAGTTTTAGTATAAGTGTGATTTTTTTCAATAATATTTTTCCCATTCTCAGCTATCTTACGTCTAGAACTATCATGATTTATATACCACTTGGCTTTATCTTGTAATTCATCAATACATCCCCAAAAAACAAAATCCTTATCCGGTTCAAAATGTAACAAAAAATCTTCCTGATAATTTGTAAGCAAAAAACCTCCTGCCCCCATTATATCCATTGCTCTCAGTGGAATACCTGTCTTTATACTACGTAATGACATATTCAAATTAACTTTTGCATATCTAAAAGCTAATGGCATTTCATCATAATAATCAACTTTACCCTTATTCGTTGCATTTCCAATATGCGCTTTAGAATCATTTGTATAATGATATAAATTATATTTTTCTGAGAGACATTTTAAAATTCTTGTTCGCTCAAGAAAAGCCATTCTTCTACAAATGAAAAAATCTGTATAAACTGATTCGATATTAGTTAAAGCACCTTCTGGCAAATCAAATGGCATACTTTTATAAATTTCATCTAGTATATCCTTTTTTAGACATTCAGATAAAAAATTATAGCCATAAATATTCATTTGTGCTTCCATTAAACCATTCAGATAACCTATTAAATACGGATTATCTGCTTTTTCTTCTAATCTCTCGAATAAGTGGTGTTTTTCATTATATAATGAACCAACAAATGCTATATCACATTGATATCTTAATTTATCATTACTTGTTCCCTTGAGCACATTTAGCCTGTCCATGTTTACCGCTAAAGGAATATATCTAACTGTCCGTACCCCTTTTTGATTCAATTCATGTGCTATAGCACTATCAAAAGTAAACACATAGTTACATTCATTAATAATACTAGGATAATATATTTTTAAGCTTGGACTATCATAGACCCATGCAATATATTTTCTATTATACTTATAACATGCTTCAGAGAGTGTTGGAAAAAAATTAAATGATATTAAAAATTCAATTTTATATTTTTCTATGATCTTTCCTAGTTCTTCGATAAAAATCCAATCTATCCGCTCATGGCTATTATCTGATATTTCTATTTTGTATACTGTTAAACCCAGACGTTCTAGTGCATATACTATATCACTAGCTCCAAAGCATTTCCAATTCACATATAAGACATTCAATTTTTTCACGCTTTCATTCTTTAAGAGAAATTATATTCATTATATACTTTACTCTTTGTGCGTAATTATGTTCATTTAAAACTCGATTTCTTCCATTATTAGCTATTTCTTTTCTTAAATCATCATGCACTAAATAATATTCAATTTTAGATAACAGATCGTTCTCATTTTCGTAGACAATTAAATCTTTACCTATATCGAATTGTTCACTTAATTCTTCTTGGTAATTTGTTAAGCAAAACCCACCAGCTGACAAAATATCCATCGTTCGTAAATTGACTCCAGATTGTATACATCTTAAAGTAGAATTGATATTTATTTTACTTTGATTAAATAATTGATACATTTCATTACCATAAGATATAACACCGCAGTTATTAATGTTATTTCTTATTAGTTCTTCATTTGAGTATAAATTAATCTTATACTTCTTTGATATTGTAACTAGCATACTTTCTCTCTCGATATTAGCTAATTTCTTGGCCAAAAATAACGATGCGAAAACTATCTTATCGTCCACCCAATATTGTGAATCCAGACTTATTTTAATATATCTTTTTACATCATTTATAATGTCATCTGTCAGTAAATCTGGTATTATAAAATAACCGTATATCCTTCTTTGAGCTTCCATTATAGCTTCTAAATATCCTTTTAGCTGCTGTGGTAGGAATCGAATTTGATCATAGAAGTTATTACCACGATAAAGGCTTCCAATGAAAGTAATATCATGAATATAGTTTTCATGATTAACTATTATATTTTCATCACCTGCTAAAGGAAGATGATAAACTGTATTTATTCCTTCTTTTTTAAACTCTTGATATTGTTTTTTGTCAAATAAAAATATATAATTACATGAATTAATAATTTGATTTGAATATAAATGTAACAAAGGACTATCAAAAACCCATGCAATATAAATACAATTACAATTGCTAGCTACAACTGATAATACAGGAAAAAAATTATAAGTACATAAAGCCTCTATTTGATTTTTTTCTATGATATTTTGTAATTTTCTTTCAATTTGCTGATCTTCTATTGTGCATATCATTAAGTTGACGCATATTACTGTATGTCCCTGTTTTTTTAATTCTTTAACCCAAGAGAGATTCTCATATTCCGACCATTTAACAAATAATATCTTCATAGGCACCTTTGATTCCAATAACAGTTCTAAAGATAAGATACTTTCTATACAGATAAAAAGTATATAATATCGTTTATTCTCTGTTCTAGTTTATAATAGTTTTTAACCTTTTCTCTGCCTTTCTGGGCAATTATACTTCGTTCTTCTTCGGATTTCATATAATAATTTAGTTTATCTATCAAATCTGTTTTGTCTTCATAGACAACTAAATCTTCTCCAATCTTAAATATCTCCTCCATGCCTGGCTGGTAATTAGTGAGTATAAATCCACCTGCACCCATGATAGCTAACATATCAATAGGAAGTCCTTTCTTCCATTTTCGTGATGTTACATTGACATTTACAGAGCAGACTAAATTTTTGTTATAACAATATCCCGTTCCAATTAAAAGCCCTTCAACTTCTTTTTGTTCTTCTTTTGTTATTGAATCACATAAAAAGTCATCAATTAAAATCTTCAACGGTTTTTTTCTATAGTCTTTCCCTTTAGATTCCTCCGTTAATATACTGGACAATTCTTTTTTGACTTTTTTAGTGATAATATCAGAAACAAAATGATATCCATAAATTTTTTTTTGTGCCTCAATCAATCCTGATATATAACCTGCTAAATAAGGAGAACACTCCTCCTTCATGTAATATTTGGGGAAATCCATATTATAACTACACATACCAACTGTTCCATTTTGTATTTTTGTTTCTAACAATTCTACTCCAGGAGGAAGATAAAAAATATGCCCAGGGTTAGAACTATAGAATGCTGTTGCAACATTTTCTTCTGCAAGAAAAATGAAATTAGTTTTATATTCTACTGTTTCCGAATATAATGTATTCCATGTTTCCCTTATAACCCATGAAATATAGGGAATTTGAGCAATTTTACAAACTCTAGCTATGATAGGAAAATATCCCAGACTCCAAACCATAGTGTGTTTTTTATCTTCTACAACATCTGTAAGTTCCTGTATATATTCTTGATCATAATCAACATCATTAATCCTCTTAGAGAATTGATATATATCAAATCCTTTATCCTTTAAAATATTGGCTATACTTTCTTCTACTGTTTCTCCTGTTCTACAATAAATTATTGTCATCTGCCAACCTCTGCCTCTTGTATAATTTTAAACATTTCCTTTAATCGTAAATCGTAGCTATGGTACTCTTTTACCTTTTTATAGCCATTAATAGCAATTTGCTTACGTTCCTCATCATGCTCCAAATAATACTCAATCTTCTCAATCATGTCCTTTTCACTCGTAAAATACACAAACTCAACACCTGGTTCAAAATGTTTTAAAAAATCCTCTTGATAATTTGTTAGCAAAAATCCTCCAGATCCCATTATGTCCCAACATCTAAGTGGTATGCCTGTTTCTATTGATCTTAAAGTCATATTCAAATTTATTTTACTATATCGAAAAACAAGAGGCATTTCTCTGTAATAATCAACCCGTCCTTTATTTAGAACTTTCTTTAACTTGCTAGTATTGCTTTGTGTATATACAGTCATTTTAAAGCGTTCTGAGACCTTTCGAAGCATACAATGCCTTTCCTTCATAGTTACTGCAGGTGCAAGATAATAGTTTGCAAATTCCATTGTCAAAGGGGCAATACATCCTGAATCTAGCCTTCTTTTTAAACTTTTATTTATTGCATCTCTTATATATGGTACTTCCAATATCTCTTCTAGAAAATTATATCCTTGGATATTCGTTTGAGCATTTATAACAGCATCACCAAATCCCCTTAAGAAATCAAGATTTGACCTCTTTAAACCTTTTTCTATTTCTGTTTTCTCATCGTATAATTTTCCAACAAAAGAAACTTCATTCGTATACTTCTCAATTTGAATCTCTGTAGCTTGTATAGCACTTAATATTTCTGTATCTACTGCTAAGGGCATATAGTATACATTCCTAATACCTTGTTTACGTAACCCATCACACTGTTTCTGATCAAAAGAGAAAATATGACATTCAGGATAATAAGCAGTAGTATCCCATACTTGTAGGAGAGGGCTATCATACAACCACGACATATAAATAATCTCGCTTTCATGGCATGCATTTGCAATAACCGAAAAATAATTCACACTGAATACAACATCAAAATATTGATATGAGAGAACCTTTATTGCTTTCTGCTCATATTCTTTACTAGTCCAGTCTTTATCATGATCAAATGCCACTCTTATAACCTCATGTCCAAGCCTTTTAAGAGCTTTAACAACACTCTCTTTACCAAAACTATTCCAGTCAATATAAAGAATTTTCATTATATACCCTCTCTATACATTCTATCTATTTTAAAAGAGCCATTACACTGTGGAATCACAAAATGTAATCGCTCCCCTATTTTTTCAATACAATTAGATAGTAAAAGAACCGGTATAGTACCGGCTCCTTTACTAATAATGCTTATCTTAATAAAGATAATACACCCTGTGTTGATTGATTAGCCTGTGCAAGCATAGACTGAGCAGCCTGCTGAAGAATATTGTCTTTAGAATACTTAACCATTTCTTTAGCCATATCAACATCACGTATACGAGACTCAGCTGACTGTAAGTTCTCAGCAGTATTATCAGCATTAGCAATAGTATGCTCAAGACGATTCTGCATAGCACCCATTAAAGAACGCTGGCTTGATACTAATTCTAAAGCAGAATCTAATGTATCAAGTGCTGCTGTTGCATGTGCAAAAGAATCAAGAGATGACTTCATACTGTCTACAGATAAATTACTTGCTGCCATTGAGCTAATTGAAAATCCAATTGATTGACCTTCATTTGCACCAACCTGCAATGTAATTCCACCACTTAAAGAACCATTAAGAAGTTTTTGTGTATTGAACTCTGTCTCATTAGCAATTCTAGTAATTTCACTTTGTAACTGATCAACTTCAGCGCTGATTGCATTACGGTCTACAGCTACGTTTGTATCATTAGAAGCTTGTACAGTTAATTCTCTCATTCTCTGAAGAATAGAATGAGTCTCATTCAATGCACCTTCTGCTGTCTGAATAAGTGAAATACCATCCTGCGCATTAGTAGAAGCCTGCTCTAAACCTCTAATCTGTCCGCGCATTTTCTCTGAAATTGAAAGTCCTGCAGCATTATCACCCGCACGATTAATTTTATAACCGGAAGATAATTTTTCTGTAGCTTTAGCAAGATTTCCACCAGTAATTCCCAACTGTCTGTTTGTGTTAGCTGCAGCCATATTGTGTTGTACTATCATATTTAATTCCTCCTTGAATGTTCAGCAGCATCCATGCTACTGTTGTTTTAAGTAAATTTATTTTACTTATTATATATATCGACATTTTATTATATAACTTTATATCTTTTATTATAAATTTCATTTTTTTTTGTCTAAAAAATATGATTGACCTTCCTGATGTTGGTTTGCCATATTTTGTTGATATTTATCCGCAGCAATACTTCCACTTTTTAAGTTTTTAAATTCTCTGCGTTTTCCAGTCAGATAACTAATCAACTTTTCCTTATTCCTAGCCTCCAAAGTTCTTAATTTAACGCCTAGTTCTGTTATGCTACGAATTATTCGCTGAGCTTCTTTAATACTTTCTACCTGTTCAGCTTTACTGGTACTATAATTCTGCGTAACTCGTTGATACACGATTTCAAATCCATCTTCTAAAAGATTAAGCTCACTAATATATTTATCCTTATCCATTATCAGAACTTCAAACTGCTCCATTTTAAAATCTTCTTGTAAAAGCAGTTCTTCTTGTTTTTTTGTACGTTCATGTAAAGACGTCAATAACTTTTCTTTTTTATATAGAGTATCCAGAAGAATCTGCATATATACTTTACTTTGGCTCTCTGACATCTGTTTTCACTCATCCTTTTACTGTGCCTTAGTTAGTTTTATTACTTCCTTCCATGTATCTCTCATCTCTCTAATATATCCAAGCGCTTCCTCAAGCATATCCCTATCCTTTTTTACATTCGCCTCTACTAATCGGCGGTATATGTAGGTGTACACTTTTTCAAATTCTTTAGCAACCGGATACTTGTGATCTAAAGTGTATCGTAGTTCCATAATGATGTTTTCTGCTTTTACTATATTTAAATGAACCTTCTCCATATCACCACTTTCTAATCCCATTAATGCAATATTCGAAAATTTAATTGCTCCTTCAAAAAGGCTTAATGTAAGCTCAGCAGGAGAAGCTGTCTGTATTGCATTGTTTTGATAAGTAATTGCTGCATTAATTGCCATATAGTACCTCCAGTTATATTATTTATTTAATATCAGCTTCCAAGCAAATTAGCTAGATTATTACTACTTGATTGAATTTTTGCAAGCGCTGTCTCCATCGCAGAAAATTGTTTGTAATAACGGTTTTCCATATCCTGAAGCCTTGTTTCCCATGTAGATATATCCTTAGTATATTGTGTTACCTGTTTTTTCATCTCTTTGTCATTGTAAAATGTCAATGCACTACTTATGCTACTACTTTTCATTTTATCTTGCATTGCGGATGATAGTTTACCAAACATTCCTGAAAGTGCATTCGCTACCGCTTCAGGGTCTGAAGTCAATGCCTCCATGAGTTTATTCTTCTTGCTGGAATAAGTCGAATCCTCTGAATCACCTTCTATATGAAGTATGCCTTTCTCTGTGTATACTCCAGTTACTATTCCTAGTGAGGCTAATGAGTAATTTTTTCCATCAACTGTAATACCACCTTGTAAATTAGTTCTTAATGTGTTTATTACGCTACCTAAAGTATCATCTCTGCGAAGAAGTGAATCTTTAATTTTACCTTCCCATAATTCAACTTGGCTATCGGACATAGCTTCTTTTTCATCATCAGTTAATGGATCATATCCTTTAGCAGATGATGCATTATAGAGTTTATTCATTTCTTCTAATATAGAATTATATGCTTTTACAAACCCTTTCACCATATCATATACAGCTTGTGTATCATTGGTAACACTAACACTAACAGTTGTACCAACCTGTGCACCCTTTAAACTGTAAGTAACTCCCGCTGCTGAAAACGTATTACCTTCAACCGTCATTACCGCTCCATCAAGTATTATTGATGCATCTGTAGCAGGCTTTAATATAAACCCACTTGGAGCCGTATCTTTATCGCTTGAAACAGTCGCTTTTCCATCTGTAATCGTAAGCTTCATATCAGCTAAACCCAACTTGTTTAAGAGTCCCGACTCAATTGCAACTGGTGCAGACAGATAATCATTATACGCACTTTTATATTTATTAATAGCATATTTAACAGAATCTGAGTCTGAAGAATTTTTTAATTCAATTATCTTATCATCAACCGCTTGGGCTGCTTCTGTTGAAGATGCATATGCAATAGCTGTATTACTTATTGCAGTGTCTAAACTTTTCTGATAAGACTTTTCAGCCAATATATTTAATGCATCTTCTTCAGTGCCTCCATTATTAACCTCTTTGTACAGCTTTATATACTCTTTTTCAATATCTTTTAATCTGTTTTCTTCATTTACAGCAGGATTAGGATCATCATAAACCTTTTCACCTGAATTCATTTTTTTATTAATTATAGACGTTGCTTCTTGTATTAACGTGCTTTTGACTCCTTGTATTGCAGTATCCGAAAATTCTAATGAATCAAGTATATTCCCTTCTGCATCAAGTTTATAATAACTTTTTTGTACGGCATCTTTTATATTTTTATATAATGCTTTTACATCTTCCTCACCTAGCCCATTCGCAGCGTCTTTTAGCTCTAACAGACGATCATTGCTTATTACATTTTTTGCAGCTTGTGTATAAAAACTTTCTTCCATATCTAGAACTTTTTGTTTAGCAGCCTGAAGCTGATTCCATGCAGTGACCTTATCAGCAATTGAATCATCAAGGTAAACTGACTGCTTTTTATCCAAATCTTCCAGTAACGCTTTATAACTTTCAACCTGAGTATCCGTAAGCCCAATCTTATCTTTTAAGTTATTTGCAGCTGATGTAAGTTCTGTACCTGCTGTTCCATTCATTTTATAGGTTTCAATAGAAAAAACACTATTTTCACCACTAGTCTTACCACTTATAAAAAAACGACCTTGGCTTTCATCAAAGCTCGCATTAAGACCTGCTTCCTTCATGATATTTAACATATCATTAATTGTTGTGTTTTTTGTTACTTCTAAATTCTTTACTGTTGTATTACTTCCAGCAACTGAAGTAACACGGATAATTATGCCTTCACTCATAATTTCTTTATCAACAAGTGAATCGCTAGCCTTAAGTCCTCCATCTATTTTAACCTTATCACCAGTTATATATTGAGCAGATGCAATACTTTTAATCTCTATAGTATGGGTACCGCTTCCTGCTGATGTAGCCGCTGTCGCTGTTACAATATTCTCATTGGATGAAGTCACCTTTTTTGTACTATAATTTCCTGCCATACGCACTTTAGATATTTGATCAGTATAAAGCTTGTATAATTTTGTATTTAAATCTGCCCATTTTTCCTGCTTCCACTCAAGCTTTGTCTTTTGCTGTTCAAGTTTCGTCTTCTTGGCAGATTTAGCAGACATAAGTTCTTTTATTATAGAATCCGTATCCATTCCTGATATCATTCCAGACATTCTAATTGCCATGAATATTCACCTCTTTCGTATAACTATCTCTTCTCATCAACAAGTAATCCAGCCAGTTCCCAAACCTTTGCCAACATTTCCAGGCTCTTCTCCGGCGGTATTTCCTTTATTACCTCATCTGTTTGCTCATCGATTAATTTTATTGAAATTCGGTTGGTCTTTTCCTCTACAGAATATTCGCAACGAGTTCTGGTTGCTTTGAAATTAGCTTCCGTCACCGTTGCTTTAATCTGTCTTGCCGCAATTTCACCTTCTTTAGCAGCGTCATCAGCCTTAGTACCATCCAGTCCACTGTCTTTATAAACCGCTGCCTTCGTTCCAGACGTACTGGTTCTGGTTACGTTAACGGGTGCCTGTTTTACAGGTGCTGCTGCCACATGTGCCGTTTCTTTCTGTACTCTTTTAGCAGCATCACCATAAACACCTGAGTTAATATTATCGATTGCCATAAATATACACCTCCATGTAATTACTTTTTAAGCTTCCTTGCTTATTGTTGAAGTAATAATAATTTAACATTTAATTATTTTATTCTATTTATTGTTTTATCGGCATTTTTTCCTAATTGTTTATAGTATTCTTTCACAATGCTTTATTTCCCTAAACAGTTATCTTATTCATTTATGAAATAAGTTCTTTAAGCCTTCAACGGTAATCTCACTTGTTGCTGCTTCTTTATTGGATTCCTGAATTTGAAGATAGATTTCCTTACGGTAGACAGGAACCGATTTTGGAGCACTAATTCCTACCTTTACCTGGTCACCCTTCACCTCAAGAATTGTAAGCTCTATATCATTTCCTATTATAATAGATTCTCCAATTTTTCTGGATAGTGCCAGCATAATTTATTTCTCCCCTTTCATGTTCTGAACGGCATCATACACATTATATTTAACGGGGTAGTCATTGTTTTCTACAATTATCTGGCACCCTATACAGGTATCTGTATTGATAATAAACGGTGCTTTAAGATTAACTGTCATTTTTGTAGCGTCCGCAGGTACTGTTACAGTAACCAGAACCAGCGTATTGTCATCATTCATAACACCAAAGGATGTTAACAAAGAATCCTCAATTACCGGGTTATAATCTTCTTTTATATAGAGAGGATTCATAACAGGAATAGCAAGTCCTGGTTCTTCTATACATTGCAGCCAAGATACCAGTGGCTGTTCACCCTCTTCGATATCATATAGCAAGGTGTATTTGTGAACTCCTTCAAATCCCATAATTCCTTGAGGAAATTCAATTATTTTATCTTCTTCAAGATCAATCTCACCAAAAAATTTGGTTGCTATCAACATCTTTCGCTACTTCCCTTCTCTTATATATACCAATTTACATTCTTTCTATATTATTATACTTCTTACAGGAAATCCAGCAGACTTGCTCTTACTACTTTTCCTGCTGCGTTTAATGATGCCGTGTAGATAGTCTCTGCTGAATTTAACTTAATATACGTCTCTGCAATGTCTGCGTCTTCGTTGTTTGACATTAAGTCTTCAAAATCCACTTGCTGGCTTGATAATCTGTCTTCTGTCAGATCCAATCGAATAGTTCGTGTTCCCAAATCCGCAATTGCTGTATTCAGACCATCCTGTGCCTTACTGCTTCCGCGAATACCAATATTGAATTTGCTCTGCATAATATTAGTCTTTAGCTTGAATTCAGTCTCTAAATTCTGCTGTGTTATCTTTAAGGCATCTATTTGTGTCTGTGTAAGGCTTTTATCCTCTAATTGCTTCTTTACTTCTGCTAATTTACTCTCCGTAAGCTCTACATCTTTTACAGCAGATAAAATTTCATCGATATCTCTGCCGATTCCGTGGTCAAAAGCATCCTTGGCCTGCGTATTAACGGTTAGTTTCTGGTTGAAGTTTATTTCATACTGTATCTGCTGATCAGCTACGGTGTAATTCACACTGTTCTTGTTATCTGTACAGTCAAAATAATTTTCAGGCTTTAAATCCCCGGCTTCAAAATTTGTCTTACCATAAGTAACAGAAATCTGCTGCGCTCCTTGCAAAGAGGTATACACAGAATCTGAGAGAATCAACTCTCCGGTTTCCGGTATATAATTTATAGTACCTGCCGCCGGGGAATATGGATCGATGGTTGTATTACTTAAGGAGGCACTTACTATATTGGCAGCAGCAATCGTTCCCGGATTACCATCTTTATCGATATATGTAATACTCGTAGGGTTCGCCGTATCCAAATTATCGTAAGAAAGCCTTAATCTATGCGTATTTATAGTACTGGGTGCAGAGGTTTCAGGACCGCCTGTTAATCCGTAAGTCACTTTTGATATGGCGCTCAGATCTTCCCCGGTAAAATTCTCTTTAATAGTATAGCTGTTTACTGTATCTTCTTCAAAACTCAAAGCAGAATTCGTCTTATATCCGGTAAATACATATCTTCCGGCATAATTGGCATTGCCTTCCTGATATATCTGCTTTTTCATTTCCTCGAGAGTTTCCACAATACTTGAACGGTCGGAAGCGGTAAGAGAGTCTGTGGCACCCTGAACACAGCTGGAATTAATCTTAGTCAGGATTTCATTCATATTCTTCATGGCTTCTTCCGTAACACTCATCCAGGATCTCGCATCCGGAATATTTTTTTCATAATATTGATTCAGCTCTGACAGATTGGTTCTTAACTTTAAGGCTCTGACCGCTACGATAGGGTCCTCGGAAGGACGCTGAATTTTCTTTCCGGTAGAATACTGCTCGTCCAGTTTGCTTAACAAATTTTTATTCTTATTGATGTTAGACATCATATTATTGGTCATCATCTTGTTCGTAATTCGCATGTATAAATCCCTCCAATTTCGCCCTTATGGTCTCTCTCTAATGTCAGATCAGTTAATATGATATTTCCATACTCCTAATTGAGAAGGCCGCCCTTTGATTATTCAAAGCAGCCCTTTCAGACTAAGGCAAATTATACTCCGGTGTCGTTGATCAATTTATCATAAATTTCATTCATTACAGAAATTGCTTTTGCAGAAAGATTATAGGCCTTCTGAAATTTCACCATATTCATCGCTTCTTCATCGATATCGACTCCCGAAACAGATAATCTCTGATTTTTAACCAAATCAAGGATGTCTTCCTGATTATTAGCGTTATCCGTAGCTTTTTTTGAGTCGATTCCTATTTCTGCAACGAGGGTTTGGAAATAGGAGGCCGGCGTTCCCTGCTTGAACATTGCGGTTTTGTCCTTTAATGCAAACAGCTTTTGGGCAATTTTACTATTCTCCACCCCATCTGTTATTATAGCATCTGCCGTTACTATCTTTGAGGGATCCTTATATACTTCCTGCGCTACCGTAAAGTTAGCAGCAGTCAGGTACTGATATCCAACAACAGGTTTCGTTGTATTGGTAGTGTCATCCAGATTATAATCATCACCCGTTGCAGGCATCTTGGCTGCAAAGAAATTAACACCTTGAGCACCTTTTAGATCGTAACCACTTTTATGAACAGCATTGAACTCCATTGCAAAGGTACGAACTAATTCATTCAGCTGACTCATGTAATAAGGAATTCCTTTATATGCCACACTTTCACCTACTCCAGCGGAGTAGGCTGCGTTAGCTGGGTCAGTGGGATCTGGCAGAACAGATACATCCTCTTCCATCTCAAAAGTATAAGATAGTTTTCCGGCAGTTTCTGTTACCGTATAACTCTTATAGGTAAATGCACGGTTATTAATTGTTATGCTTCCGCTTTCCGGTATATTTAATTTGGCTATATCATTGATTGTACTATTCTCAAGTGTTATGGTATTTGCAGTCGTATCCCGTCCGGTTACAGTACCATTGAGATATACCCCATTATTTCCGTCTCTCACCTGGAAAAGCGAGTTAAGATAGGAACCGGATACGGTGTTCTGAAAAGCAAAATCATTTCCGTTGCTCCATTGAATGTCATATAATCCATCTGCATCATTCTGATTTATCTTATCTTCTCTTGGTACTACCTTCAGAGTATTATAATCATTTGAATTAACAAGAATCTGTCCTTCGATTTTCACCATATAGCTGGTAACACCAACGCCCTGGCCAACTACATTTTCAGAGACTGAGACATTTACTATCTTTGATAATTCATCCACCAGAACATTTCTCTGGTCTCTTAAGTCATTCGCAAATCCACCGCCGGCTTCCAGTGTATTAATCTGCTTTGTTACACCTGCTATCTGCTGCCCCAGTGAATTGATGCGATCTACCTGTGTCTTAATCTCAAAATTACTTTCTTCCTGAATACTTTTGAGACTATTAGCCATTCCGTTGAAATATTCCGTCATATTCTTAGCATAGTTTACAAGCTGTGTCCTAGTTGTCAGACTGGACGGATTCTTAGTTAGCTCCTGTAAGCTGCTAAATACTGAGTTATAAGAGGTTGTGAAGCCTTTCACTGATACCTCATTAAAATAATTTTCTATTTCTGTTGCATAATACTGTTTCGCACTGTAATCGCCCAAGGCCGCATTGTTCTTGCGATATTTCAGGTCGTAATAGGCATCTCTTGTCTGGCTGATACCAGTAGCATTAACTCCAGCGCCTACCATACCATAAGAACCATTAACTCTGATTGCATCGGCTGCCTTCTGGTTTAATACCTGTCTTGTATATCCTTCTGTCTCTGTATTGGTAATATTGTGGTAGGTTGTATTTAAGGCTGCCTGATATGTATATAACCCGGACGTTCCAATATTTAATCCAAAAAATGTTGACGGCATATTTCCACCTCTTCTCTTATAATCTTGTCAATAGATGTTCCAGCATCTGATCAATAACGGTAATATATCTGGATGATGCATTATAGGCATGCTGGAATTTTATAAGGTTTGTCAATTCTTCATCAGAAGAGACTCCCATGATTGCCTGTCGCTGATCATCAATATTCTGAGCCATGATAGCCTGATTCTGACTGATGGTATTAAGCTCATCCCCTTTTGTCGCAAGCTCACCGGTAAAATTCGTATAATAATCCTTAAAGGTATTCACTGCAAGGCTGTTGGGAGAAAGTGAAGCAAATGGTTTACTCCAGAGATCTGTTAAGGCCTGGGCAGTTTTCATATCAACTTCGTCGCCTTCTTTGCTGGTGCTTAACGGGATCTTTGAATAATTATTTTTTATATTAGGATTGATTTCAATCTCTCCGAGTGTAAAAAGAGAATAAATATCGGATGGATCTTCTTCATTATATTTCTTTACGTTTACGGTCTGCAGCGTTCCGCTGGCATCATAAACCTGTATGGATTCTTCACTGTATCTCTCAGTAGATTTACGATTAAACAGTGCTTCACCCTGTGTATGATCCGGTAAATCCATACCATAAGGAGCTTTTTCTTCGTCGAGGACCTTAATCTTCTTGACGATTGTGCCGTCGGGCTTTACTATGGCATCCTTTACAACATCTCCACCGACAGTTACTATTTGATTACCATCTGCATCAACGGTTACCATTCCGCCAATTACGGCCTGCTCGATTTCTTTATTGGGAGCTAGAATGTCATTAATGGCGGTTACCATACCATGTATCAATTGATCAAACTGAGCTTGGGTGGTCATAATGACAGATACATTTACATTTTTGTTATATTCCGCTGCTTTTACTTCATAAGCCGCCAGATCTGCTTTATACTTATTCTGATCCGTATAATCTGCTTCTACGGGTTTAACAGGTATATCCGTATAATTGGCTTTTTCTGAACCCCTTGCTACAAGAAGGCCTCTTAAAGAGCCTATATCAGATTGATTTTCAGTGGTACTGGGTCTGTCTAAGTTAAATACATCAGCATTAAAAGCCACCCACACCGGTTTAAGAAAATCTGATGATTCACTAACCTTGGCAACACCCATTTTGTTGGTTCCGGTTTCGGTTACTAATGGCATATCCTCCGCTGAAACTGTAACTACACCATTTGCATTTTCCTTATAGGAAATATTTATCAATCCACCCAATTCATCTAAAAGATTGTTTCTCTCATCTCTTAAATCATTGGCATTTTCTACGCCATTACTTTCATACAGACTTATTCTTCTGTTTAAATCACTGATACCGGTAGCAATTTCATTTATCCTTGAAACTTTATCAGATATCTGTTTATTCAGATTCAGCTGATATTCATTCAGCTGCTTGTATATCGTGTTTGCTCTTTCCAGTAAACTCTCAGCATTCTGTACAAGAGTGGCTCTTACTTCGATTGCATCCGGTTGCTTTGACAACTCCTGAATAGAGGTCCAAAAATTCTTAAGTGAATCTTGAAATGCTACTCCTTCCAATTCACCGAACATACTCTCTACTTCCTGAACACTTTCATACTGAGCTTCGTAAAAAGCCTGACGTCCTACCTCTGTGCGATAGGATTTGTCATAGAAAATACTCCTGACCTGCCGGACAGCTTCAATGTTAACGCCCAGGCCGGTCTGAAGTGTGGAAATGTGGTTAACGCCCCACTTCTGGTAAGCATAATCCGCCATTACCACCTGCTGTCTGGTATAACCCTTGGTTCCGACATTTGCCAGGTTATGGGCGGTTGTATTTAATGCATTCTGGCTGGCGGTAAGACCAGATACTCCTACCTGTAAACTACTTGATAAGCTCATATGATTTCACCTTCTTTAGTAAATTTGCACTTGTTTTAAAGTGTACTACTGCTTCGCGTCAAACATCCCTGCCTGACCACCGGACATGTCCACTTCAGATGCTCCTCTGTTATAGCTGTGATTCCCCGGTGACATCCTTGTACTCTGTATAAAATTCATATTGAATTCTATCATCTCTAGGGATTGTTGGATTAACGACTTGTTATGATTATTAATTTCTACGAGATTTTGAACGGTTCTTTTTAGAGTGTCATGAATTTCGATTAGTTTGTTCTTTTCTGCGGGCTGCTTGTCCATCATTTGGATAACAGCCTTGATATTTATTGTTGCCGGATCTTTACTGACTACAACTCCAATATTTCTGATGATCTCTTCACGCCTTTTCTCCAAGGCATTGATGTCATCCGCCAAATGCTGTTCTTTCTCGGTGATTGCGTGAAGAGCATTTAAATCATTCTTTACAATAATCTGTGTTTTCTCTCTTGCCATGGGGAGAAGCTCTTTATAGATCTCACATTCATGGTCTAATGTTGTGATTAATTCTTCAATCAAACTAGCCACAGCTCAACCTCTTTCTAATACGGATTAAATGGTTTTCTCAAAGTATCTGTCCAGGATATGGGAAGCTACTTCTTCCATGTTTACATTGTACGTTCCGGATTGCATTTTGTTTTTGATATCCTTAACTTTATCTTCCCTGACATCCGGTGCCTGACTGAGAGCCAGTTTCGCTGTCTGGTAGTCCTTTGCTGTATTTGAGATTTCCAGCTTATCTTTTCCAGCTGCATTTACGCTTTTGGAAGTCTTTTGTATGTTATTGGTCTGATACACTTGTGAAATTTTGTTATATGCATCAATTCTCATTTTATTCACCACCTGTCTAATTACTGTATGCTTATCATGTTATATTTATCGGACGTATGACCTATTATATTAAGAGCAAATTGAATTTTTTTATCGGTATTAAGCTTTTTTATAGAGGATTCGTAAGAAATATCCTATATTACAAGGCTTCGTTTCAAACTTTTGCAATCCAAATAATACCATGGCAAGACAAAAAAGTCCTATGCGACGACTTAATGAATTCGTACTGTCTGTCTATTATATTATATACAATATATCGATAATTGATTGCATTTATATACAGAAACAAAATTTAACAGGTATAAGGCCGTTCACAGAACTCAATTAGCTAAATACTAATTTTGACCTTACCTTAAATTATATGCGAGTACTATGCTGTTTTACTGGTGTATTAATTATCAGCAGCAAAATATATTGTGTAATATCAGTTGTAGTCAGTACAGATGTCAAGTAAAGTTATATGACTCAGTTTGACATTTTCACTTAATCAGTTGTCACTTTTATGCTGAAAAAAACAGGGTCTGGCGCATGCCAAACCCTGTCTCTAATCATTTATTTTACTGACCTTCAAATTATGTCTATAAATTTTTTTAATCTATTATTGCTTTTAATACTTCATATCCTTTAAGACATCGCAGAAATCAAAGGTGCTGAAATAGTCCTTAGGCGTTTCTTTTCTTCTTATTAATTTAACAGAACCATCCTCCTGCAGTAAAAGCTCCGCTGATTTTAATTTTCCATTATAATTATATCCCATGGCATAACCATGAGCTCCGGTATCATGAATGACAACAAAATCACCTATATCAATCTTTGGAAGCATGCGGTCTACCGCAAATTTGTCATTGTTTTCGCAAAGTGAGCCGGTAACATCATATTTACAATCACAAGGTTCATTCTCCTTGCCCATTACTGTAAGATGGTGATATGCACCGTACATAGCCGGTCTCATCAGATCTACTGCACAAGCATCAAGGCCGATATATTCCTTATAGATATGCTTCTCATGAATGGCAGTTGTCACAAGATGACCATATGGAGCAAGCATGAAACGGCCAAGCTCCGTAAAGATAGCCACCTCCTCCATACCGGCAGGCACCATTACCTCTTCAAAGGCTTTTCTTACGCCTTCACCAATTACCAGAATATCATTGGGCTCCTGCTCCGGTCTGTAGGGGATACCCACACCACCTGAGAGGTTGATGAATTTAATATCTGCCCCGGTCTTTTCCTTTAACTCCACTGCCAGTTCAAACATTATTTTTGCAAGAACCGGATAGTATTCATTGGTAACTGTATTACTGGCAAGGAAGGAGTGGATTCCAAAGTGCTTGGCACCAAGACCTTTAAGCTTCTTGAACCCTTCAATAAGCTGTTCTTTTGTAAACCCGTATTTGGCATCACCGGGGTTATCCATAATACCGTTGCTTATGGTGAATACACCTCCGGGATTATAACGGCAGCAGATTGTCTCCGGTATTCCTCCAAGCTTATCCAGAAATTCTATATGTGTAAAATCATCCAGATTTATAATAGCATTTAATTCTTTCGCTTTAATATATTCTTCCGGAGGTGTGGTATTTGATGAAAACATAATGTCTGAGTCAGTAAAGCCCAGCGCATCCGACATCATAAGTTCTGTCATGGAGGAGCAGTCCGCCCCGCAGCCTTCCTCCTGTAAGATTTTTAGAATAAATGGATTGGGAGTTGCTTTTACTGCAAAATATTCTTTAAAGCCCTTATTCCAGGCAAACGCCTGCTTCAGCTTTCTGGCATTCTCTCTTATACCTTTCTCATCATAGAGATGAAAAGGTGTGGGATACTCTTTTACAATTCCCTGTAATTGTTCTTTCGTCACAAAGGTTTTCTTCATACGGCTTCATCCTTTCCACATAAATTGCCTGTACCTCTAAGTTAAATATTACCCGTTATTGGCGCTTTGGAAGCGCTCCGAAAAATGTTATTTCATATAAGGAACACTATATTATATAAGGTGGCACTTGTCAATATGTTAATAGCCAGAAAAGGTCGTTTATTTGAGAAAGATTATCAATATTTATTATTTTAACACAAATGGGATGATTTCTTCTATCTTTCGTTCCTCAACCACCGCCATATAATCCTGTATTGTTAATAACGGAGCCGATACAAGTATTCCGCCATGCCTGTCTCTTTTGTGATGTGCATCGGAGCCGCCTGTTACCGGCTTGTCCCACTTAAGTGCATAATCTTCTGCCAGATGGTTGAACAGAGCTTCTTTATTCCCTCCGTTCATAACCTCTATAGCATCTGCCAGTTCAGGTACAGGCTTTAAGTCTGCTAAAAGCCTGCGGTTTCTGTAAGGATGTGCATGAACTATAAAACCTCCGCTTTCCTTAATCTTCTGATAATGAGTTTGCAGATCCATGTACAGGATATTACGGTTTTCAAGAAGCCATTCTTTACCCAATCCATAAATTAAGAAATCCATTCCTTTTATGCTCTCTTCCCATCCAAAAAATACAGAAAGCCCTATTTCATTTCCTTCTTTCAGAGCCTCTTCATAGCCCTTCACAAAACCATTCACCCACTGTTCCCAGGATAGTTTTCTTGATACGGCAGTGTTACCGTTATAAAAATGATCCGTAATAATTATTCCGTCATACCCAAGTTTTTTATATAACCTCGCCTGATCCCTGCCGCTAAAATCAGCACAGGCGCTTCCTTCTCTTGTGTGAACATGGGTATCATATTTATATAATTTCATGGTTATATACCTTTCCTTCTGTCAACCTATGTAAATAGGCTCCGTGCTGCTAACTTCTGTTAATATGAAAGCTGTTTTAAATTGTTAATTCCTTTGATTAGTATATCTCCATTGTAACGAAAATAACAGTTCTTTTCTTGTATAACATAAGGGAATAATAATTCAATAGAAATCTATATTTACTTTTATTTGCATCAAGTATATACTTTTTATAACCCTAAGTGGTTCTGATGTTTTAATTTTTCAGAACTGCCAAGGTAATGTATGTAGTGGACTTAGGCTAAGCGACAATCACCTTAAAGAATTGTATGTAATGAACTAGGCTAAGTGACAATTACCTTAAATAATTCCGCAGATAACTACCAAGGTTAATATATATGATATGGATTTATACCATAATACCAGATGATTATAAAAAAAATTATATATTAATCTGCAATAAACAACAGAAAGGATACCAGCATGGAGTTAGTTGAACAATTAATACATTTCGGGCTTACCAGGCAGGAATCTACCATCTATCTGACACTGCAGGTAAACGGAGAACTAACCGGATATGAGGTTGCAAAGCTGACAGGTATATCCCGCTCCAATACCTATAATGCATTGGCCGGCATAGTAGAAAAAGGGGCAGCTTATGTTATGGAGGGCAATGTAACAAAATATACTGCAGTTCCTTTCGAAGAATTCAGCCGTAATATCATTCGCAATCTGGACAGTATTAGAGAAATGGTTATCAAAAACATGCCCGCCAGAAAAAAAGAAACCGATGGCTATATTACGATTAAAGGAGAAGAAAATATTTTAAATAAACTCCGTAATATGTTAGAGGAATGCCAGAAACGTATTTACATATCCGTCTCTTCCTATATTCTGGATATTATAGAAGCTGACCTTAAAAAGCTCGTGGCACGAGACATTAAGGTTGTTATCCTTACGGATAAGCCAATGAAGCTGGAAGGTGCCATAATATACGGAAAAGAACAGGTTAACTGCCAGGTCCGGTTAATTGTGGATTCCTACAAAGTCCTGACAGGGGAAGTAAATGATAAAGAGTTTTCAACCTGCCTATATTCAAAGAATCAGAATCTGGTGGATGTATTTAAAGAGATGCTGCAAAACGAGATTACACTGATTCAGATGGCAGAGCAAGCCCATAAGAACTAATATGTATACTACATTCAAAGAAGAAATGACTTATGCGTGGTTGTTTCTTTTTTTGTCCCAGTGTTTAAATATTGATTAAATGCATTATACTCCTTATCATATACTCCTCCCACTGAATCCTTACTCCTTAATTCAGTACAGTCTAATACCTTACAGGTATAGAAATTCTGGATTTTCACCTTTAAATATGTTAGAATAGAAATAATTGATTGATTTACGAAAGGAAATAAATGTATGGAACAATATACCGGCAGTCAGATAGTAGTCCTTGAAGGTTTGGAGGCTGTAAGAAAGCGCCCTGGTATGTATATCGGCAGTACCGGCTCCAGAGGCCTTCATCATCTTATCTGGGAAATCCTTGATAACGGCATAGATGAGCACCTTGGAGGTTACTGCACACAGATACATGTAACACTGAAAAAGGATGGAGGAATTACATTACGGGATAACGGACGTGGTGTTCCTGTTGATATCCATCCCACCAAACATATTCCTACCGCCCGTGTGGTATATACCATTTTACATGCCGGCGGAAAGTTCGGCGGTACAGCCTATAAGGTATCCGGAGGACTTCACGGTGTAGGCGCTTCCGTTGTAAATGCCTTATCAAAGCGTATGATTGTTGAAATTCATCAGGACGGAAAAATTTATCAGGACGAATACCAAAACGGTGGACATCCTGTCACTGAACTGGTAGACGGTTATCTTCCTGTTGTCGGAAAGTGCAACAAGAGCGACACCGGAACCCAGGTGACCTTCTACCCTGACGATACCATATTTGAAACTGTAGAATTCAAAGCTGATACCATTAAGAAAAAACTAAAAGAAGTAGCTTATTTAAATAAAAATCTCTATATCCGTTTTCAGGATGAGAATACCGGAGAAGATGTAACTTACCAGGAGGAATTCGGAATCAAAAGCTTCGTTGCTTATTTAAATCGTGACACGGAAATCCTCCACGAAGAACCGGTTTATATCTCAGGTCAGAACGGTGATATTGAAGTTGAAGTGGCTTTTCAGTATACCCAGTCTTACAATGAACAGATTAATGCCTACTGCAACCGTATAAATGTCGTTGACGGCGGAACCCTTGTTACCGGCTTTAAAACAGCCTTAACCAGAGTAATTAATCAGTATGCCAGAGAACTTGGCACCTTAAAGGATAAGGACGAGAATCTGGACGGTAAGGATATCCGTAATGGCCTGGTGGCGATTATATCTATCAAGCATCCGGATCCTCAGTTTGAGGGCCAGACAAAAACCAAGCTTGGCAATACCGACGCCAAAAGTGCTGTTGATGATGTCTTTTCCACTGAGGTTCAGAGATATTTTGATAAAAATATAGAAGTGTTAAAACGTATAATCGATAATTCCATGAAATCCTACAATGCAAGAAAAGCCGGAGACAAAGCAAGACTTGCAGTATTAAAACAACTTTCAGACTCAGATGCCAAGACTAAGCTTGCCTCCTGTTCCTCCAAAAAAGCGGAGGAATGCGAAGTATATATCGTAGAGGGTGATTCTGCAGGCGGAACTGTTAAAACCGCAAGAGACAGACGTACTCAGGCAGTACTTCCTTTAAGAGGTAAAATCTTAAATGTGGAAAAATCCTCTCTGGAGAAGATCTTAGTAAACAATGAGATCAAATCCATGATTGCCTCCTTTGGCTGCGGTATCGGGGATGATTTTGATATCAATAAATTGCGTTATGGCAAGATAATCATCTTGACCGATGCGGACGTGGATGGTGCACATATCAGTACTCTCCTTATGACATTCTTTTACCGGTTTATGCCCGAATTGATTCTGGAAGGAAAGATATACAGAGGGCTGCCGCCTTTATACAAGGTGGACTACGAAACTACCATAAAAAATAAGAAAAAGAAGCAATCAGAATATCTCTTTAATGATTTTGAACTGGAGAAATTCAGAAAAATAAAAGAGAATAAGATAATAGCCCTTCAGCGTTATAAAGGTCTTGGTGAAATGGACGCCTCCCAGCTCTGGGAAACCACACTGAACCCGGATACCCGCGTACTTGCTCAGGTTACCATCAGTGATACCATGGAAGCAGATGAAATAACTTCCCTCCTTATGAGCAATAACGTTCCTCCCAGACGAAATTTTATAATGGAAGAAGCAAAATACGCAAAGCTTGATATATAAACGATGACACCATGAATTATGAAAGCGTATAAACTATCATCCTGATTAGTGTCAATGCAACATCCGCAAACAAACGCAGTAGGGGATAAATGATGTAGGGATTAGAAGAGTTTTTTTGATTAATACATTCAAAGGCACTAATGGATGCCAGTGTGGAAATTATACAATTTTCATCTTTGACTGAAGTACGCCTAGATTCCAATGAGTATTAAAAAGCCCAAATAAGCTCAGAGAGTGCAAATCCTGACTATTTCAGGAATCGTATAGGTAACAGAAAAGCACGGCATCATGTCGTAAGAAGTGAAGGAAAATTTATTAGAAAGGCTGCCACGCTAAGATTCTTTCACTCACTTTGATTTGTGGCAGTATCGCAGCCTGGCCTGCGATAGACAATGGGTATACACATGAAAGAAACAACGGAAAATATCATACAGCTTGACTATTCGGAGGAAATGCGTAATTCCTTTAGAGATTATGCCATAAGCGTAATTATCGCAAGAGCTCTTCCCGATGTCAGGGACGGCTTGAAGCCTGTACAAAGAAGAATATTATATGCTATGAAGGAACTGGGCCTGGACCCACAGAAACCTCATCGTAAAAGTGCCCGTATCGTAGGTGATACCATGGGTAAATACCACCCCCACGGTGACAGTTCCATTTATGACGCCCTTGTACGAATGACAGAGGACTATTCCATGTCCATTCCTTTAGTAGACGGCCACGGAAACTTTGGTTCCATTGATGGTGACGGCAGTGCGGCAATGCGTTATACAGAAGCCAGATTATCCGATGGTGCCATGACAATGCTTGACCATCTGGAAAAGGGGCTGGTACCCTTCATTCCCAACTTTGACGACAGCGAGAAAGAACCGGTCGTACTGCCGGCAATGATTCCAAATCTTTTAATCAACGGCTCTACAGGAATTGCTGTAGGTATGGCAACGAACATACCTCCCCATAACCCGGCAGAGGTAATAGACGGTGCCATCGCTTATCTGGACAATCCTGAAATCAGCCTTGATAAATTAATGAAATATATACCCGGCCCTGATTTCCCTACGGGCGGTATTATCATAAACCAGGAAGATATCCGTAACATCTATGAAACCGGAGAAGGAAAAATTCGTCTTCGTGCCGCTACGGAAATAGAAAACGGCGAAAACGGCCGTAAAAACATCATAATCACAGAGATTCCCTATACTGTAGCCGGCAATAAAACCAAACTGGTAGAAAATCTGGTTATCCTAATGAAAGACAAGGTCTTTGATGAAATCTATGATGTAAGGGATGAATCCTCCAAAGAAGGAATTCGTGTTGTAATCGAAGTAAAAAAAGACCGTGATACAGAAAATCTGCTTAACGGACTATATAAGAAGACTCTGATGGAGGACACTTACGGTGTTAATATGCTGGCTGTAAAAGAACAGCAGCCTATGGTTTTCTCCTTAAAAGCCATGCTGAAGGAATTTATTGTATTTCAGGAGGAGCTTTATACCAAAGAGTACGAACATCTACTGGCTAAGACAGAAAACAGATTGGAAATCGTAGACGGATTAATTCGTGCCACCGATGTAATAGATCTGATAATAGAAATACTGCGAGGCAGCTCTTCTATCGGACAAGCCAAAGCCTGTCTGACCGCCGGAGACATTACCGATATCAAGTTCAAATCCAAAGCATCCGAAAAGCAGGCCAAAACCCTGGACTTTACAGAACGTCAGGCGGAAGCAATCCTTGCCATGCCATTAAGCCGATTAATCGGACTGGAGATTCTTAAACTGCATGAGGAAAATGATTCCTTAAGAAACAGTATAGAAAATTACAAGCTAATCCTAAGTGACAAAGCAGAATTGTACAGGGTAATAAAAACCACTCTGAAGGAATATAAAAAGACTTTTAACATACCAAGAAGAACGCAGCTATCCTCTATAACAAACGTAGATTATGTGGAAGAAGTAAAAATAGAAGACCTATATATCCTCATAGACCGGTTCGGCTATACCAAATCCATAGATTCCGTTTCCTATACAAGGCTTTCCGAGGATACCATAAAGGAATATCCGAATATTATCCTATGCAAAAATACAGACAAGCTATGCCTTTTTACTGCGGAAGGTAATATGCATCAGGTCAAAGTATCACAGATACCCAAATGCAAAATCAAGGATAAAGGTGCTCTGATTCATACGCTTTGCAAGGTAGATAAAGAAAACATCCTCTTATACACCTCCTTCGAACAGCTCTTTGAGTCACAATTAGTATTTTCAACCAAAGCCGGTTTTATAAAACTGGTATCCGGAATAGAGTTTGAGACAATTCGCTCTACGATCTCGGCTACGAAACTGGAAGCGGGAGATGAAATCGTAAGTATCATAATGTTATCAGCCAGTGAAGCACTGGCAAAAGATTCAAAAGTTATCCTTCTGACAGAGAAAGGTGCCTCTTTAGGCTTCCAGTTAGAAGAGATACCTGAAATGAAGAAAACCGGCAGAGGTGTTAAATCTATTGAACTTGAAAAAGGTGATTCTGTTGTCTTAACTGTCATCCCCAAATCAACGGAAGAATATTTCCTGTTCAAGGAAAAAGAATTATGCATCAAGAAAGTCCGCCTAAGAAAGAGAGCGCAAAAAGGACAGAAGGCACAGCTAGAGAAATAAATTGTAATTACTGATAAGTTTATTACTAATGCCCCGCAACCTTTATCATAGAACCTTAAAACGATTTAACTATAGTTCAAGAGTGTCAAAAGCCCATACTTCCATACGATTTCAGGAGAGTTACGCAAAACAGAAAGAACGAATGCGCCTATGGAAAGGCATTAGAAGTCCTTTTCTCTGAAGATTTCGTGCTATAATATAAAACTGATTGTTTGAGCGAAGCGAGTTATCAGTTTTATATTATGCTAAGCACAAAATCATCAGAGAAATAGGACTTCTTATGCCTTGGAATTGAAGCATGAGTTCTTTCTGTTTTGCGTAACTCGCCGTCCCCTTATGAAAACCTCATCTTTTACCCCTAAAATCAATTCTTAAATACCTAAAAAAACAACCGCCTGGCTTTAAATCTTGTGTTAATACCTTTCATCGGACACATACGTTATGTCTAACAATTGTTATTAACTCCATACTTTAAAAACCTGGCGGTTATTTTATTCTATCTTAAATACACCTATCCTCGAGTCTAACAGTATTCAGTACAGTATAGTGCAATAAGTCTCCAGATACACCCCGGCACTGAAACATCCCTCTCTTATCTGCTTCCTTTATCATAAGGAATTCCTTCCGCCTTAGGTGCCTGCGAATTCCTGGAAGAGAAAGCAAGAATAACAAGAGTCGCAATATAAGGAATCATTTTATACACTTCCGTTGAAATAGGAAGTGTCTTCAAAACCGGAACAACAGAATATGCGGAAGCAAAAGTCTTCATGATACCAAAGAAGAAAGCAGCTGCAATAATCTTGTTTGTTCTCCACTGACCAAAGATCAGTACTGCAAGTGCAAGGAAACCATAACCAGCTACACTGGCATTAAAATTCGTGGAGGTCGGTACGATAAATACCAATCCACCAATACCAGCTAACGCACCGGAAATCACAACACCGGCATAACGAATTTTGTAAACATTGATACCTACAGAATCTGCTGCCTGGGGATGCTCGCCACAAGCCCTCAGTCTCAAACCGAATCTGGTCTTGTTGATAACAATACCTGCCACAATAGCAATTCCTAATCCGATATAGGTTGTAATATAGGCATTTCTAAATAATAACGGCCCAATAAACGGAATATCTCCCAGAAACGGAACCTTATTCATATGAAAAGTATCTTTAAACTGGATCTGCTGTACACCCTGAAGCATTCTGGCTACGAATACTACAAAAGCCGGTGCAAATAAATTCAGGGCAGTACCGCTGATGGTCTGATCAGCTTTAAGATTAATAGATGCAAACGCATGTAACAGAGAGAATATACCACCTGATATGGCTGCTACCAATAAAGCCAGTAACAGAAGGAGCTGACCGCTCATCCTGGACTCAAAGATATGGATGAAGCCGATACCAAAGAATCCGCCCATAACCATAATACCTTCTAAGGCAATGTTAACCACACCGCTTCGTTCGGAGAACATTCCTCCTAAGGCCACGATTAAGAGAGGAATTGCGAAAAACATGGTCTGCTGTACGATAAAATATAAAATATCCATTATTTTTCCTCCTTTACTGCGGCTGTCTCAGAAGGTTTTCTTCTTATTTTGCCGATGATACTCTTAATTAACAACGCAAAAGCACCAAAGTATATGATAGTAGCAATAATAATATCTACGATCTCAGGCACGAAATCATAAAGCTGAATATTGTTTCCGCCTACTGTAATGTGCCCGATAAAAAGTCCTGCAAACAGTATACCGATGGGATTGGACATACCAAGGAGCGCTACCGATATACCGTTAAAGCCCTGAGGAGCCAGTACATCCAGAACCTGCATATATTTACCGGAACCTGCAAGATAGAGAAGTCCGCCGCCAAGTCCGGATAATGCTCCGGCTATGGTCATGGATAGAATAATGTTTCGTTTTGCATTGATTCCGGCATAACGGCTGGCATCAGGACTTAATCCGCAGGCTTTCAGCTCAAAACCAAAGGTTGTTTTGTTCAATACAATATAAACGATAATAACAGCTAAGACAGCGATAAAAATACTGATATTTATGTTATTGGATTGGAATAATTTATCCAGTCCGGCTTTGGGTATAATTGCTGTCTTGGCAACGGGTACGGACTGACTCTTAATAGGATCGTATACGAACTTAACAATTAAGATATTTACCAGATACATACCGATATAATTCATCATAATAGAGGTAATTACTTCATTAACATTTGCAACTGCTTTTAAGATACCGGGAACCATTCCCCATAAAGCTCCGGCTATCAGAGCTCCGATAAGTGCTACCACCCAGTGAATTTCCCCGGGTAAAAAGGTCCATTTTACACCAATGTAAACTGCTGCAAAAGCTCCGCAGGTAAACTGGCCGGAGGAACCTATGTTAAAAAGTCCTGTTTTAAAGGCAAAGCCTACGGATAAACCGGTCAGTATAATGGGTGTGGACAGATAAAATACCTGTGCAATGCCCACCAGACCATCGGTAAATCCTCCCTTTAGTATCATTCCGAAAGCCGGGAAAGCCTGCTTGGAATTACTAAAAAGCAATATGATCAATCCGATAAGAAGTCCGGCAGCAATTGCTATAATGGATGCAATAAAATCCTTGCCGCCCTTGCTTAACATAAATTTCCGCTTCTTCATATATATCCTCTTTCCTGCTCTTGGCATAATTCTTATTTCAAATACCCGAAAATAACTTAAGCGGTTTAACGGAAACCGTCTATTTTAACTGTTTCAGGTTCAGCTAACAGACAACCATACTGCAAAGTTATCCGTTAATAACCGTTTAAATACAAGAATTAAGCACCCGGCTTTTCATTCGCAATTTTTCTTTTGGAGCCGGACATATAAAGTCCAAGTTCCTGTACCGTTACCTCTTTCGGATTAAGATCAGCAACAATCTCACCCTCATACATTACAAGAATACGGTCACTGACATCCATTACTTCATCTAATTCAAGGGAAACTAAAAGTACGGCTTTTCCGTTATCCCTTTGTTTTATCAGCTGTTTGTGTATATATTCCGTAGCACCGATATCAAGTCCTCTGGTAGGCTGTACGGCAAGTACGATATCCGGGTCCCTGTCAAGTTCCCTGGCAATGATAACTTTCTGCTGGTTACCGCCTGACATGCCCCTGGTAACTGATTCTTCGTCCTGAGAACTTCTGATATCATATTGCTTAATCAGTTTTCTTGCATATTCTCTTATGGCGTCAAAACGGATAAAGCCCGCTTTTTGAAATCTTGGTTCAAAATATGTCTGAAGTACTGCATTCTGCTGAAGGGTATAGTCAAGAACTAATCCATGTTTGTGTCTGTCCTCCGGTATATGTGCCATACCTGCCAGACTTCTTTTTCTAATGGAATCCTTTGTGATATCCTTACCGTTTAATGATATCTTACCGGATTGTATTGGCATAAGTCCGGTAATACCGTATACAAGTTCAGACTGTCCGTTGCCATCAATACCGGCAATACAAACAATTTCACCTTTTTTCACTTCAAAAGAAACGTCATTGACAACTTTCTTATGAGATGTTTTTGAACTAACAGAAAGTCCCTCTATTTTTAAAGTTACATTCCCTAACTTCTCTTCCGCTTTGTCAAGGTTGAAACTAAGCTTACGGCCAACCATCATCTCTGACATGGTCTCTTTGGTGGCTGTTTCCACATCGATGGTTCCGATGTATTTGCCTTTACGCAAAACAGAACAGCGATTGGCTACCGCTTTGATTTCATTTAATTTATGTGAAATGAATATAATAGATTTGCCTTCGTCTACTAAATTCTTCATTATCTTCATCAATTCATCGATTTCCTGAGGAGTTAATACAGCAGTGGGCTCATCAAAGATCAGAATTTCATTATCCAGGTAGAGCATCTTAAGGATCTCTACTCTTTGCTGCATACCTACAGTAATATCTGAGATATAGGAATCGGGGTCAATTTTTAGTTTATAATGTTCGCTTAACTCTACAATCTTTTTTCTGGCCTCATCCATCTTAAGGAAGCCGCCCTTTACGGTCTCCCGGCCTAAAACGATACTTTCCAGGACTGTGAAATTATGCACCAGTTTAAAATGCTGGTGTACCATGCCGATATTAAGATTATTGGCATCATTGGGATTGTTGATTTTAACGGTCTTGCCGTTTATTTTAATCTCTCCCTGCTCCGCTTGATATAAACCAAATAAAACGCTCATTAACGTAGATTTTCCTGCTCCGTTCTCACCAAGAAGAGCATGAACTTCTCCTTTTTTAACTCGCAGCGTTACATCATCAAGAGCTTTAAAATTACCGAACTCTTTCGTGATATGATTCATTTCAATGACATATTCCATACAGTCCTCCTAAGCTTTCTTTAAAAATGAGGGTACTTAAACTAATAGGTACCCTCATTGTTATATAAGTTGAACTTTAGTTTTCTTCGGTTAAAAACTTATAACAGCTTATATATAAATAGTCTTTATGCGTTAATTACTTAACTACTTCAACCTTTACACTTTCAACAGGAAGACCACTTGCATCCGCAATAGCTGCACCGTCAGAACCAACTGCTGTTGTGTCATTTAAGATAGTAACTTCTTTCTTAACAATCTTATCATAAATTGCTGCATAATCATCAGCTGTGAACTTTGTAAACTTGGAAGTATCCATAGGAAGCTCAACACCTTCTGTTGTAGCATCAAGTGTTACAGAAGTTCCGCCGGGGAATGCATTTGCGTAATATGTTGCTAAAGCATCATATACGGATTTCTTTAAGTTCTTCATAGAAGAAGTGATAACTGTATCAGACTCGGAAGACTGATCAACGTCAACACCGATTACTTTTGTTCCAGCAGCTTCAGCAGCCTTCATAACAGAGTTACCAACAGCACCACCGCAAGCAAAGATTACTTCAGTTCCTTCATTATACCAGGAAGCTGCTTTCGCCTGATTGTCAGGTGTTGCATCAAAGTTACCAACATAAGTGTATTTAACATCAACGCTGCCTGCAGCAAGACCTAACTCTTTTGCTGCATACTCAGCACCCTGTACAAATCCGTAACCATAACGAATAACGGCAGGAACAGCAATACCACCCATGAAACCTAACTTGGTGTTGCCTTCTTTTACGATTGCATAACCAGCAAGGAAACCAGCTTCCTGCTCAGCATAGAAAATGGAGTAGGAATTGGAAGCAATATCAGGAGTATAATCACCAGCGTGAGGAACACCATCTAAGATGATGAATTTTACATCAGGATATTTTGTCTGAGCTGTATGAACAGGTACTTCGAAAAGGTATCCGGGGCAAACGATAAGTTTTGCACCAGCTTTTACTGCAAGGTCAATACTTGTCAGGTAAGCTTCATCGGATTTCTCAGTAGGTTTGTAGTATTTGTAAGTCTTGTTGTTTTCTTTTGCATAAGCTTCAACACCTTCCCAGGATCCCTGGTTAAAGGACTTGTCATCGATTGTACCGATATCGGTAATCAAAGCGATTTCATAAGTGTCAGAACCGGAATTGTCAGTTGCTTCAGGTGTAGCTTCTGTTGTAGCTTCAGGAGTAGTTGTAGCTTCTCCGGTAGAACCAGTGTTATTACCATTGTTGTTGTTCTTTGAGCCACATGCTGCTAATGAGAATACTAATGTCATGGCTAAAGCAATACTTAATGCTTTTTTAAATAATTTCATTTTTTCATTCCTCCCTAAAAATATGTTTTTGAAAACTTTTCTTAAAATCAGCCGCACCGGGCGGCCGCTTTACAGACATTAACTACAAGCCGCAGTTTTATTTCTACAGCGGTTCTGCTTTTATGATGTGCTTACGCAATTTCCAGCGCAATCTTCATCATGTCGTGGAAGCTTTCCTGGCGTTCTTCTGCCGTTGTTGCTTCTCCTGTAACGATTGAATCGGAAATAGTACAGATAGCCAGTGCATTCTTGCCGGCTCTTGCAGCGTTCATGTAAAGAGCCGCTGCTTCCATCTCCACGCAGAGAACTCCCATTTTAGCCCATTTCATGGTACCCTGGGAATCATCATAAAAAGTATCTGAGGATAAGAAATTACCCGCCATATAGTGAATTCCCATCTCTTCTGTCACTTTGATTGCTTTGGACAGAAGCTCATAGGACGCAATCGGTGCAAAAGTGCCGGGCAGTTCAAACTGGCTGGCGAAAGCTGAATTGGTGCAGGCACCCATAGCAAAGGCTACATCTCTGATCTTTAAGTCCTTATGCATGGAACCGGCAGTACCGATGCGGATAATGTTGTCCACATCATAAAAATGATACAGTTCATAGGAATATATACCAATGGATGGCATTCCCATTCCGCTTGCCATAACGGATACCTTCTTGCCCTTATAGGTTCCGGTATATCCGTTCACTCCTCTTACAGGATTTACTAATACAGCATTTTCAAGGTAATTGTCAGCTACGAATTTAGCTCTTAAGGGATCTCCGGGCATCAATACGGTTTTTGCGAAATCGCCCTTCCCTGCCGCAATATGCGGTGTAGGTGTACTCATAGTGTTCCTCCTCTTTGCATATTTTAAATCATTGTGCACAATCTGTCTATTGGAAACATTCGAACGAAACGATACTGCGTTTATGAATGAATAAAGCTGTTTTCACTTAATTATCTTAAAAAAATTCACCAAACAACTAATTAAATTAAGTTTAATGCAATTCAGTCAACAAAAGCTCCAATATATAACAAATATTTAACTATTAATAACCCTCAGTCTTTAAGCCCTTTACAAAGTTTACTGCAGAGCTTGTGCCGATTCTTGCACATCCCGTATCGATAAAGGCTTTCAGGTCGTCCAGGTTTTTTACTCCGCCGGCAGCTTTTATCTTCACCTTGGGTCCGATATGCTCTTTGAAAAGGTTTACATCTTCCAGTGTAGCTCCTCCGGTACCAAAACCTGTGGAGGTCTTGATAAAATCAGCTCCCGCATTGGTAACTGCATGACACATTGCAATCTTTTCCTCTTTGGTCAGATAGCAGGTTTCAATAATTACCTTAAGGATTTTATCCCCGGTTATCTGCTTAAGCAGGGCAATTTCTTCTTCTACTTTCTTGTAAGCACCATTTTTAACGTCTGTAATATTGATAACCATATCAATTTCAGAAGCTCCGTCCTCCAGAGCCTGCCTGCACTCAAAGGCCTTGGTCTCTGGCGTGCTGTATCCTAAAGGGAACCCGATAACAGTACAAATATTGATCTGATCACCGTATTCCGCTTTAATACGGCCGATATAGCTGGGCGGTACACATACAGATGCCGTGCCATACTCCAACGCTTCATCGCATAATACCTTTATATCTTCCCAGGTTGCCACCGCTTTTAATTGGGTATGGTCAACATAACGCAGCATTTCTAATTCATTCATAACAGCCTCTTTCCCAAACCTTCCTTGAATTTTTGAGTATTTGGTGATTGGTACTACCTTACTTAAATTTCACTAATACAATACCAGGAAACTACACAGCTACAGTATTTCTTATTGATAAATTATTTTCATAAGAAATGTATTAAATCCGCTGATTTTAGAATTTACTTCTTTCAATAGTAATATGCAGAAGAAAACTTCATTCAGCAGTTTTAAACACCCTAAGTTTATCTTACTTCGTATTTCTGCAAATAACCGCATTTTATGCATAAATATAAAACCATGATACCGAAAGAAATTACGGTTAGTATATGGTTTTTTACAAATTTAAAACATAGATTTAGTAATGGCATGCAGTTAAAATAAGATTATGTAGTAGAAAGATAAGCAGCAGAATATGAAACAGTTGCTCATATACAGCTTTATCACTATTATCTTTTGTAAGTGAGGGTGCTTTGCTCCGTATATACTATCTGTTTCCTTACCTCTATACTATCACTTTTCCCTGCACTGGTCAACAAATTTTTGTGATACTTCTCACATTTTATAACGCAAATTGTGATACTTAGAGCAAAACTTAAGGTGTTAAGAATAGTATTGAATATATATCCACAAAATGTTATAATACTAACATAAATTATGAAAAGTCAAAGGGGAGTAACTATGAGCAAGAAGATGGACCGGCTCAGCCGGCTTATTGATATTATCAAGACCAAAAACGGAGCTACCGTTAAAGAGCTTGCTTCCCTTTTAGACGTATCAGAAATGACTATTCGCAGAGACCTTGCAGTGTTAGAGCAGAATTCCATTGTTAATAATGTATATGGTGCTGCTATCTACAATCCTTCTTATGACAGTATTTCAGATAATCACAAAGAAGATGAGGCTAACATTACTTCTCCGAAGGGCATCGCTTCCCAGAAAAATATAACCTTCCAGAAAGATATTAATTCCTGGAAGGGAGCCACTCTGCCAAAGGAGCCAGCTGCCGGAAAGGGATTTGCTTCTTGGACAGAAGCTGCACTCCAAAAAGACGTTTCAAATCAGGGGAATAATAATAATATTGCTTTGCCGAAGGAGAACAATCCGAAAGAAAATAATCCTCTTTATGAATTAAATCATGCCAAAAACACACAGGATACAGAAAAGAAGAGTATTGGAGCATTTGCTGCTTCTTATATAAATAACGGAGACATTATAGTAATTGACACCGGCTCTACCACAGAAATGCTGGCCGAAAATATTCCGGATGATCTAGAGGCCACTATTCTATGTTATAATGCAAATATCCTTAACTCCTTAAGGTTAAAAGAGAAGCTGACCCTGATATTTTCCGGCGGAAAATATCATCCTACCACACAGATGGTGGAAAGCCCTCAGGGAGTTGAACTTATAAAGAGTATGAGGTTCACAAAAGCCTTTATATCTGCAGCCGGAATTCATGCAGGACTTGGTGTAACCTGTGTCTTTGATTATGAGGTAGCTACCAAAAAGGCTATTATGGATTCCTCCGTTGAAAAAATTCTTCTTTTTGACTCCAGCAAATTCAATCAGGTTAAGCCTGCTTATTTCGGCGATCTAACCGATTTTGACGTTATTATTACCGATAATGATATATCTGACGAGTGGAGAGAATTAATAAATTCTTATCATATTAAGCTTTATACTGTTCCTGTTTAACTTTAAATATTTATGCCGGAATTTAGGCTTCTACCATTTAAGTGAGATATCTTCAAGCCTGTTTGTAACTTTAGTTGCATTTACAGTTGCAGTACATTTATAGTTACAGTTACAGTTGCAGTACATTTATAGTTACAGTTCAGTTACAGTTACAGTTACAGTTACAGTTACAGTTACAGTTACAGTTACAGTTACAGTTACAGTTACATAAATATATATTTTTTCATAATATAAATCAAGTGTCGAAATACTAACTTCTTCTTTTTTTCATACGATTTCAGGTGAATTGTACAAAACAGAAAGAATTCATGCGCCTATGGAAAGGTATTAGAAGTCCTTTTTCTCTGAAGGTTTTGTGCTATACTGTAAAACAGATTGTTTGAGCGAAGCGAGTTATCTGTTTTACAGTATGGCAAGCACAAAACCTTCAGAGAATTAGGACTTCTTATGCCTTGGAATTGAAGCATGAATTCTTTCTGTTTTGTACAATCCACCGTCCACCTGCTAAAACTACCCAACTGCACTCATAACATATAAAAGCTTCAGAGTTTATCAAATTGATAACTACTCTGAAGCTTCTGAAGTTTAGTGCTCTGCTGTCACAATCGTTGTCAACTGCTGCAAGCAAATATTACTGCTCTTATTTCTTCCTCTTCATTAAAGGGAATTCTCCATTCTCTCTTAATTTCTTAAGCTTCTGAGTTTTAAAAGCTTTAAATCTGTCGGAATCCGATTTATCAAGAACTTTATACTCAACCATCTTATCCAATAATTTGGCTTCGTCATCCATCTCCGCTTCTAATAGTGCATAGATATCTTCTTTCTGTTCCTTGGTAAGGGATTGCCAGGCATTTTCTGCTTTTTGTATTTTCTCATCAAAAGCAGCCTCTTTGCTGTCCTTATCATGTTTTACCTCTGACAGTGTTGCCGATTCAGTATTTGTATCCGCTGCGTTTACTGTTATCGTTCCTAATCCGGTTAAGCCGATAAAACCGGCCAGAGCAAGACCGCATAACTTTATTTTGTTCATTCAGCTTCCTCACTTTCCTGAACAACAAAACACTAATCTTCTATCTTAGTGTTTCCGGTAATTGTGAAAAAATTGTGAATTTTCAGAAAAGTTTAATTTTCCAATAAAATTCAATATTCACCAGACATAATCTGCCTTTGTTCTGCATAAAAACTTACATAATCTTTACAACAGCCCACTTGCTCTCCTTCGCCTGCTTCGCTAACATAAGAATTTAGAAGAGTATACCGGCGAAGGGAGAATTGCCATGGTGAATCAATTTCAACTGCTGGAAAAAATATTAGAAGGTCAACATATAACACCTGTATATCAACCTATTGTATCCTTAATTGACGGACAGATTTATGGATATGAAGCTCTCAGCAGAATATCTGCCAAGGAGCTTGAAATGGACATTGAACAAATGTTTAAAATAGCCGATAAGCTAAATAAATCCTGGGAGCTGGAAACCTTATGCAGAACAAAGGCTCTGGAACATTCTATTAATCTAAAGGAAGGAAAAAAGCTTTTTCTTAATGTCAATTCCAATATCATTCATGACAAAAACTTTAGAGAGGGATTTACCAAAAGCAGTCTCACTGCCTATGGGCTGGACTCAGGAAATGTTATTTTTGAAATCACAGAGCGGGTTGCAGTAGTTGACAACAATGCTTTCCTGACCTCTATAAACCATTATAAAAGCCAGAACTACGGAATAGCCATTGACGACTTTGGTGCAGGTTATTCCGGTCTGAATATCATAGCAAGTGTCAGACCGGACTTTATTAAACTGGATATGAATCTTGTCAGAAATATAGATAAAGATGAAATAAAACAGCTGGTATGCAAAGCTATGGTTGACTTCGGCAGAAATGCAGGGATTCAGTTAATCGCTGAGGGAATCGAGACAGAAGAAGAGTTAAAGACTCTGATAAAACTAAATGTTAATCTTGGACAGGGTTATTTTCTGGGATGTCCAAGAGAGTTCTTTCAAGAGGTAGAATCTTACAAGATTGATTTAATCAGATCACACCGCTCAAAAATATATACGGATAATATCAAAAGCTCTGTTTACCCCATTATCGGATATCTCGCCAAACCAGGTGTTACCTTCCCGCCGGAGGTGATAGCAGAGGATCTGTACGAAAATCTAAGGCTTAATCCATCCATTACAGAATTTACTGTAGTTGATAAGGAGGCAGCCACAGGCTTTATGACCCGAATGGCTTTAAATGAAATGTTAGGCGGCAGATACGGCTTCAGCCTGTATTCCAAGAAAAAAATACAGCAGCTGATAAAGACGGAATTTCTAAGAGTCAATTACAACGTACCTGTTAATCAGGTTTCCAGACTTGCAATGCAGCGACCCTTTGAGCGGTTATACAATCCCATCGTAGTGGAAAAGGACGGTAAATACTTCGGTATCGTTACCATCAAAGACTTATTGGATGCCTGCACAAAAGTGGAAGTGGATACTGCAATGCATTGTAATCCCCTTACCGGTTTGCCCGGAAACCTGTTGATTGAAAAGGAAATCTTAAGCCGTGTCTTTGGAAATACCCCTTATTGTATTACCTATTATGATATTGATAATTTCAAAGCTTATAATGATGCTTATGGTTTTCAGAATGGTGATATGATGCTTGTATTAGTGGCTGACATTCTGAAAGAATGCGCTAAGAAAAACGAATTTATCGGTCATATAGGTGGCGATGATTTCATTGTGATCTGTGATTATCATGGAGGTGAGGATTATTGCAAAACCATTATAGATCATTTCACCTTGAAAGTAGCTTCACTTTACCGGGATGAAGACTTGGAGAATGGTTATATCGTATCCAAGAACCGCCATGGAGTAACAGAGAACTTTCCCATAGCCAGCCTGTCAATTGCCGGTATCTCAAATCAGGTAAAAACCTATCAAAGTGTAGATGACTTCTCAAAGGATATAGCAATGCTCAAGAAAAAATGCAAAAGACAGCCCGGCAATTATTATGAGATACAATAACAAACCTTTGACTTTTTCTTCCTGTAATGCGATGATAAGATGGTACATATTATTTACAGCATGGAATTCGTGTGAGCATAGCTGTTTCGATGGATTCCTGACAAAAAAAGGAGAGGTTTACATGGACGAATGGAAATCAGACCGTATAGCATCTGCATTAAAGGGCGAAAATCCCACCGTGATAACAAGGATGAAGAGTGGATTTGTGGTACTGGCAGATCCTCAGTTCCTGCCGGGTTATTGCATCCTGCTCTCCTATCCTAAGGTATTCAGCTTAAATGACTTAAATCTCTCACAGCGATGGGACTTTCTCCTTGATATGAGCTTAATCGGTGATGCCCTGATTGAAGTGTGCAGCCCGGTAATACGTATTAATTATGATATTCTCGGGAATACCGATAATTATCTCCATGCCCATATCACTCCCCGCTATGAATGGGAAGGGGAAGCGAAAAAGCATCCTATCTAGGATTATCCGAGAGAATACTGGAGTCTTGACAAATATCAATTCTCTGAAGAAAAATGCGGGGAATTAAAGAAGAAACTGAATAGGAAACTGACGGAATTAATGAAAGTAAATTACCTTTAATACTTAGCTCTGTTGATACTCTACTCAGTCAGTACAAAGCTCCATCACTACTTAGCTCTGTTGATACTTTAGCTCAGTCGGTACTAAAGCTCAGTCACTATTTAGCTCTGCTGATGCTTACCTCAGTCGATATAAAAGCTCTTTTGGTACTTATCTCAGTCGATGCTAAGCTCTGTTGATACTTAGCTCTTTTAAGACTTAGCTCAGCGGCACTAATTTTTACTGATAAGAAATAAAACTAACATCAATACACAGCTAGTCTACTCTCCAAGAAAGGGTGAGTACATCATTAGAGCATGATTTTCAACAATAAGCTCTTCACACAACAGCTCATCCTTTTTATTAAATATCTGGCGATACAGTTCATTATGTCTGCTGAAACCACCCCAGAATTCACTTCTCATTACATGATTTTTCTCTATGATTTTATATGTATGAGCTGAAGGTGAACTTGCTCTTATTTCACCATTTAGATATTCCTCATCCAGCCACACACAGAGCTGGAAATCTTCTTTTGTATCATTTCTTATCATAAGGTCACCATAAGGATAGAAACAGGTGGCACCACTTCCGAAGGGCTGGGTTCGGTTAGAATCCGGAAATACATCGTAGCCATGGCGGTGTCTTTCTACCACTGTTAAAGGGGTATGCAGCACCATCCAATAGATAAGGTTAGACAGCTGGCACAGTCCGCCTCCCGGTCCATAATGAAAGGAACCTCCCTGTAATACCATTCCGTCCACATATCCTTTGCTATAGGAGGGTTTTCCGATCAGCTTCCAATAGCTTAATATCTCACCGGGACGGATTACGATTCCATTTAGCCGAAGGGCAGCCAATTTCAGATTTATTATTTTATTATACTGGTATTTCATCTCCACATCTTTGAGTTTTCTTAGTAAAATTGTTCTATGACTAAAATGCAGGCAAGGTAAAGGTGTCTCCCTTGTGAACGCAAACTTTTTATTCTTTTTGAGCCATATAGCTTTTCTTAATAGGGAATAATATAAACGCCCGCATTTTAAGCGAAGTTTGGAGCGGTTTTTAGGCTGTTGTATAACATTTTCTGCTTTACCCTTTTTTACCCAATTATTCTTTCGCATCTTCCCGACCTCCTTATAATGTATTCCAGCTGATTGGAACACAGGTTATGGCAACGTTAAAATTGGATGTACCATTGAAAACCAGGCAAATGGATTAACGCCTTGCTTTCCTTCAAAGCTTACCCCTTAAACACAAACTGATAATCTGTCGGCCTTTATTAGAGAAAATAGACCTAGAGAGATATTTGTAAAATATTGAACTGGTTGTAGTCGTAGGAGAATCTGATAAATATGCAAGATCACTGGATTATTCCTGGGTGCTTTCCATCAGAGAGCAATGCCTGAGAAGGAATGTATCCTTCGAGTTCAAGTAATGCGGTACTCATTTTATAAAAGATACCAGGCACTATATCCTGCAGGTCAAAGATCTTCGCTCACAGGCCAAAAAGCGGATATTAACTGGCAGGCTGCAAAGCAGTAATACCATGAATAGCTATCACTATGCAGCCCTTATTAATAAATTTGTATTTAAATCTTATGGTTGGTTTATAGTAATTGTAGCTTCAATACTAAGAATGTTTACTGGCAGAATATCATTTTATCTCACAAGAAGAAACGTCGCCTTTAACACCGCTTTGTATGGAGGTTATACCACATCTTACCATGGATTCAATAGCCTCCTGCGTATAAAAAGCATAATGCTGGGTATACAAAACATTCGGAAATTGTTTCAGATACAAAAGGGCTCTGTTATCCATAATCCTTGTACCAACATGTACATGCATAACACCTGTTTCCTCTTCCAGCGTATCAATTCCAGCTCCTCCTACCTGCTCCTCCTCCAGCGCTTTTATCAGACTCTCCGTATCAATAAGTTGTCCTCTGGCTGTATTAATTAAGATTACACCCTTTTTCATCTTGTATATACTCTCATCATTTATCATATGATAATTCTCATCTGTAAGCGGGGTATGCAATGTAATAATATCACTTTCTTTATATAACCGCTCCAGCTCCACATATTCTGCCAGGCCTTCAATGGAAGGATTACGGTATCTGTCATTAGCAAGAATCTTACAGCCAAATCCACTGAGATTCCTTATAACCGTAGAGCCAATCTTACCGGTACCGATAACTCCAATTGTAAGGCTTCTCATCTCCCGTCCCATCATACCATCCAGAGAAAAATCATTTACCAGAGCACGGCAAATGGAAATCTTTGCTTTTCTAAGCATTATGAGCATCATCATAACTGTAAAATCAGCCACATTATTAGGATTGTAGTAAGCATGGTAAGCATGGATACCAAGTTCCCTTACTGCTGTCATATCGAAATGATCATAACCAATGGTTCTGGTCGACAGGTGCTTGATACCATACTCATTCATTTTGACAAGGACTTCCCTGGAAACATTACTGTATCCTAATACAGAAACTCCGTCAAACCCCCTTGCCTCCTCCAAGGTCTCCAAGGTAAGGTGTTTGTTCGTAAGGACTATTTCGTCCGTAGTTTCTTTCTGGATTGCCTTGAAAATAACTCTTTCAAATTCTGCTACATCATATACGTAAATCCTCATATCAGGCTCCTATCTGTGTGTTTTAATATGCGTATAAATAAAGGGGCGGGAAAAATACTTTACTTTTGCTCTTGCTTCTTTCCTGTTGCTTAATGGGCTGACTTTTCTGGTCTTTGGGCTTTTGGGCTTTGGGCTTTTCTGGTCTTTGGGCTTTTCTGGTCTTTCTGGCTTTTATTAGAATTAATATAATTATTGCTTATGCACCATACCTATTGTATTTCTTTAAAAATTTGTGATAATTTGCGATCAGAGTTGACTTTGCGCTATCAACTCTACTTGAGAATAGGGCATTCTTGTTTTTGCGGTGACCTCCTCAACGGTCATTCCTGACTTTAGAAACCTCCGCACCACATACTCCATAGTCTCGCCAACCTCAATAACATGCTTGTCCGGGTCATAGATACGTATTACTCGCTGTCCCCAATCGTGTTCTATGCATTTATTCAGATATTTAATAGAAAAATTACTTTTCTCTAATATATTCAAGAAACCATCAATATTATTTTCTTCAAAATACAGTTCCGCATCGTTACCACCTATTGTTACACTTCTTTCAATGAACTCTTCCCACAGTTTCTTTTCCTGTAATACAAGCCCTTCTGTTAAGATTACATTTTCACCAAAGTCAGAAACTACCTCTAAGCCAAATAAACTCCGATAGAATTCTTTGGATTTTTCAATATTTTGAACGACAAATAGAATATTCTTAAGCTTCATTAATACACTCTCCTAAAATTAACATTATATCTATAATACATCTTTTTTAATTTTATATTGTAGTTACCATTATTTTATCATAGATTTTCTATGTTTCATATAACGCCATTCAAATAATAATTCGCTCTTTACAAACCCAAATTATCATAATATATTTAGTTAAAACCAATTCACCCTATAATTGAACAGTTTGAAACATTTTCAGAAGTTTGAAACATTTTAAGAAGCATGCATCAAAGTTAATTTTTTACAAGTCAATAATTTGAATTACTTGCGCTATTTCAGTTTTTAAAATAGAAAAGCTAAAATCGAAAACAGAACAAAAGGCTTGAATTTACTAGTAAAACCAACATGTCAAATACTTTTTACATACCAATTTGGCTAATGGAAAATCCATTTGATAGAAATAATTTATTTCATGTCATATCATTGGTTCAGGTCAAGAGAACAACAGCATAGAAAGGAGGCATAGTTCAATGGAACTTAACACCCAGATAAAAAAATATCGTGCAAAAATGAATTTATCTCAGGAAGAGCTAGCTGAAAAAGTCTTTGTTACCAGGCAAACCATTTCTAATTGGGAAAATAGCAAAAATTATCCTGATATTCATAGTCTTTTATTGCTTAGTTCATTATTTAATATATCTCTTGATCAACTAATTAAAGGAGATATCGACATTATGAAAGAAGAAATTAAAGAATCCGAACTTCACAAGTTCAATCGAAATGGTAGTATTTTCACCATACTTTTGATTATAACCATTATCTCATTTGTTCCGCTTACAATATTTTTGAACATTTATGGTTTAATTATTTCAATCATTTTATTTATCATAACTTTCATCTATTCACTTAAAGTAGAAAGATTTAAGAAACAAAATAATGTTCAGACTTATAAGGAAATTGTAGCATTTACAGAAGGTAAACGATTAGATGAAATTGAAAAAAATCAAGAATATGGCAAACGTCCATATCAACAAATTTTGTTAATGTTAGGAAGTGCTTTGATAACTCTGTTTATTTCTCTTCTATTACTTTGGTTATTGAAACCGTTCCTATAACTATATTTCTAATGGAATATAATATATTAGGCCAAGTTCCAAAATATAAGGTAAAGACAAGCATTAACGACTAGAAATAGTAATGCAATAAAATCTTATTGTATTACTAAATCCCTCCTAATTAGATAGATTAGGAGGGATTTAGTAGTTAGTTATTATTTCCCATAACGATTTTTAACGGTAGGATCTTACCAATTAGAAAGCATCAAATACTATGAATTAAAATCTGCATCTTTGAACAACTATAACCATCCTTATTTTAGCTATAGTATTTCACTATAATTTTCTTGCTTTGATTACAAATGTTACAGGAAGCATCTTTGCTTTTTTAGCAAAATCACTGTCCTTATACAATTGAATAATTTCATCATCAGATTCCTCAACCATTTGGTCTATGAGAAAGCCCGTTTTTGTTAATGCATTGATATAAGTTGATAGTTTACGATCCGATAAAGAAATCGCACCTCCATCCAAAGCTACAGAATACCAGGATTCATCGAAATAGCTTTTTTTAAAGATAAGTGAATCATTTTCACTGGCAACGCATTTATGTATAGGGTGAGACCAGCTAAAAATAAATACGCCGTCTTTTTTCAGATAAGATGCAATCCTGGTAAAAGTACTTTCAAGATCAGTAGCCCAGCCCACACCATAAACTGAATAAACATAGTCAAAATAATCTACTGGTATTCCACATTCTTCTTCCATGGGAGAACAGATTAATTTTGCTGAATAACCACAGGCTGATAAATACTGCTCCGCCTTTTCTATCTGATTCTCGGAAATGTCTATCCCCCATAATTCAGAAGCCTTGCGGTCCCCATGGTATTGCAGTGAATGTCCGGTTCCGCAGCCTATTTCTAACAACTTTTTCCCTGAAACATCCCCAAAGAGATGACACTTTTCCTCCGAGACAAATGCTCCATACATAGGAAGTGCCGTTGTACCTATTACCTCATTTCCTTTTGTGTCCCAAAAAGAACCGTTGGTTTTATGAATATTCTCCTTGTCCATTTCAACCGTAATGGCATATCCCACTTCACCAGCTCCTATGATGTTCGTTCTGTGATTAGGATTCTTTTTTATACCAATCCCCTCCATTAATATTAGTTTGCAAGGTCAGGCGTGGAAATGTTTTCAGCGCTATCCCTTCGTCTCGAGCCAAAGAAGGCGCTGCTCCGTGAAACCGACTGAAGGCTCTTGAAAAAGCAGCTTGAGAATCATATCCATAGCGCATAGCAACATCTATTATTTTTTCACCTTTTCTGATATCTTCAGCAGCTACTGATAATCGCCTGCGGCGAATGTATTCGGACAATGGAATCTGTGCTAAGAAAGAAAAAATTCTGCGAAATTCCCACTCTGAACAGTTCAATATTTTTGCTGCCGCATAATAGTCAATATCTCCAGATAGATTATTTTCAACATAATCAAGTGCTTGGTTCATACACTTCTGCCAATCCATAACCTCACCTCCTTTTACTAATATAGCAAGAATTCGGGGACAAATCATTGCATTAGGTGTATTTAGATGCAATAGGAATATATCCTTTTATCCATCTAAAATCTATCTACCTTACAACTCTCCTATAAGATTATTGACCAATTCAGAAATCTTGTAAGCATCAAGTCCGTTAGTTACTTATATATCGTAAAACTACCTCTCGTTATATTTATTATTTTTCCCTTTCGCCTCTTCAACGGGATATTTTTTTGAATTTTTTTCTATTTTATCAACTATAGCCTTTGACAAATCAATACGGTTCATCTGTGCAAAACGCAAAATAAAAAATAAAGTGTCAGCAATTTCTTCTTCGACATGTTCACGCCTCTGAGTATCCAAAAAAATTTGTTTCATTTGCTCATCAGTCTTAAAACGAAATATATCCAACAACTCATTTGCTTCAGTAGAAATACCGATTGCTAAATCTTTAGGATTATGAAATTGATCCCAGTCTCTTTCTTCACAAAAATACTGAACAATATCTTTCAATTCACCAACTGTTTTCTTTTGATCCATTTAACTTTTCCTTCCTCTATTGATTAGCACTATGATTATTACTCATCTCAAGTAATGCGCTTCTTAAATTATCATCACATGCATAAATATATAATCCTTTAACTCCACGTGTCATAAGAACACGTACTTCATTTTGAATTAAGAATTCACCAAATTTTTTCTTAGTACCATCTAATAATGTTCTGTTCCTTATTGCTTTATGATTAAAACTTTCTTCTGGATCTATAATAATTTTTCCATTTTTGTACTTTACAGACGGTCCCAAGATCACTCCTACATAATTCAAATCAAAGCCTTGAATTGTAAATGTCGATCCAACTTCATTGATTGTTTGAGGTTGTTCCGCCCAAGAAAGTGATTTTATATTTCTTTTCTCATTTCGATTCAGTTCTTTTTCTAACTCATAGTTCCATGGTTTATGCCATTTCCCAATAAGTACTTCCCAATATTTCTTTAATCTATCTTCAGGTGCTCGTTTTGTACTATATTCCCAGTCATAGGTAGCAACCAGCCTCGAAAGTGTAGTCTTCTCATTATTTGCTTTTCTTTCTATCTCCAAATCTAGATCTTCTGGATTATCAAATACCTTAATCTCATATCCTTTCGTATCATGGGGTATTCTATTTAGTTTTTGATTTTTTGTGAATTCGTCTATCCATTCTATAGTTTCCTTATCTGCATCTATTCTTAATTGATTTTTTAACTCAATATAGTTTCCTGCTCTTATTGCCATACTTCTATATTTCTCCAGTATTTCCGCTTCCCAAAATTGTTCTGTTGTTAGAATTTGATTTTCATCAAACATTACAACTGTAACCTTAGCTCTATCAATAATATCTTGTAACTGATTAACTCCTTTATAGGACTGTTTTCCTTGTGTTAATAGTAAATGAGCTTCATCTATAAATGCTACGTCTATAGGATTTTCAACAGTATGCGTATTAATAAAACGTGTCGGCTTATATACAACTTCACCATATCTATCTGTCAATCCAAGTTTTTGCGCAATTTGCTCATATACTGTAATTTGCTCATCATGATTTACCATCAAGCAACATTGTATGGATGAAATTTCCTGTTCTTCTGCTTTTTCAAACAACTCATAAAAGGTGCTACTATTCAACACAGTCTTTCCTGTTCCAGCTTCCCCTTCAATAAAAATAAGTTGCTTTTCGGTTTTATTATCTAAAGACTCGAAAACTTTCCGAATAATTGATTCCTTTGCACTTTCCTGTTCAGGTGTCAATTTATGTAAGGGAGATGCTTTATATACTGCTGAATCTTTAATTGAACTCTCTGTTGGAAATAGTAGAGGATCTCTTCTTCTAAGTTTACTCCATACCTGTCTAAAAATGTTATCCAGTTCATTTTCTGTATAATATTTATTTTGAGGATTACACTTTTGATTGTGTATCTTTTTAATACGTGCTACACTCAGCATATACAGCATTAATCGGTTTTCTATATCAAGTGTAAGTGATTTATTAAAATGTTCATGTCCAATAATATATAAAATTGCATTGTTTTTCAACAAACTATTCTGCCAATTTTCTTCTCTCCTTGCATATGCATAATGTTGCTTTGACCGCTGAACAACATTGTTCGATTCTCCTATATATACCTCATAGTCATCAGCGTTTTTCCAGTTATGAATATATACAGTAGGATAATCTAGAATAACGTCTTGAATTTTTTTATTTTTTGTTTGCCTTATCTGCTTTTCAAACTTATCTAATGATACATTATTATCTTCAATTTTGTAAATAATAGGCTCTAATTTCAAATCCTTCATTAGATAATCACTCCCTTTATCTTAACATAGTATAATACTTGTTTTTTGTTCTCTAATTGAATAGCCTAATTAATAATTCACTTAATTATCTATCAATGCTTAGCCATTAATATCATATGCTCATCTAATAGCTAATAAATTTCTATTTCTGCACTTGCACGTCATTATACCGTACAACTTTTAGTAATACCACTACTTTTTTAAATGTAATTGCAAAAAACGCTACACTCCTCATAAATATTGGATTGTAGCGTTTAAATTTTTTATTCAAACTCTATAGTAGCCGGTGGTTTCCCCGTACAATCATAGAGTACTCTATTTACATGTTTTACTTCATTTACAATCCTTGACGAAACCTTACCAAGTACTTCCCAAGGCAACTCTGCTGCCTCCGCAGTCATAAAGTCTGTCGTTGTAACAGCTCTTAACGCTACTGCATAGTCATAGGTTCTCTCATCTCCCATAACACCAACAGAACGCATATTAGTAAGGGCGGCAAAATACTGTCCGATGCTTCTGCCAATACCTGCATTTGCAATCTCCTCACGGTAGATAGCATCCGCATCCTGAATTATCTTAACCTTTTCCTCTGTTACATCCCCGATAATACGGATAGCAAGTCCAGGTCCGGGGAAAGGCTGTCTGTATACCAGGTTTTCTGGAATTCCAAGCTCAAGACCGGCTTTACGTACTTCATCCTTGAACAAATCTCTTAAAGGCTCGATTATCTCCTTGAAATCCACATAGTCAGGAAGCCCGCCTACATTGTGGTGGCTCTTGATAACAGCAGATTTTCCTAAGCCGCTTTCAATAACATCGGGATAGATGGTTCCCTGTACTAAGAAATCTACTGTACCGATTTTCTTTGCTTCTTCTTCAAATACACGGATGAACTCTTCACCAATGATCTTTCTCTTTGCTTCCGGTTCGGATACTCCAGCTAATTTTTCATAAAATCTCTGCTGTGCATTTACCCTGATAAAATTCAGGTCAAACTGCTCGGTAAAGATCTTCTCAACTTCATCTCCTTCGTTCTTACGAAGTAAGCCGTGATCTACGAAGATACAGGTTAACTGCTTTCCTACTGCTTTGCTGATCATTACTGCAGCAACAGATGAATCAACACCACCGGATAATGCACAGAGAACTTTTTTGTCACCAATCTTTTCTTTCAGACTGATAATGGATTGCTCTGTAAAGGAATCCATTTTCCAGTCTCCGGAACATCCGCATACTTCATAAAGGAAGTTATAAAGCATCTTGGTTCCTTCCTGGGTATGAACTACTTCCGGGTGGAACTGTACTCCATAAAGCTTCTTTGCTTCCAGCTCAAGTCCTGCAGCCGGGCAGGAATCAGAGGTTGCGGTTACTTCAAAGCCTTCCGGTAATTTCTCTACATAGTCAGTATGGCTCATCCAGCAGACTGAGGTCTCGGTAACTCCTTTGAATAACAGGGATTTCGCATTGACTGTTACATCTGTCTTACCATACTCTCTCTTTGTTGCGCTGGTAACTTTACCTCCTAAAAGGTGCGTCATCAGCTGGCAGCCATAACAGATACCAAGCACCGGTATACCAAGTTCGAAGATTTCCTTATCGCAGTGAGGTGCATCTTCTGCATATACACTTGCTGGACCTCCTGTAAAGATAATACCTTTGGGTGCTATTTCTTTAATCTTTTCAATGCTTGTATTGTAGGGCAATACTTCACAGTATACATTACATTCTCTAACTCTTCTTGCAATGAGCTGATTATACTGTCCGCCAAAATCAAGGACAATTACCATTTCCTTATCCACTGGTTTTTCCTCCTAATGCTGTTTGTATATTCATTTTTCTCAACAGTGACCGTTAATATTCTTCTGTATCCTCTATAGGAAATCCAGACCAAAATATTTTTTTATTATATCAGACTTTCTTACAACTGGCAATGCTATATTAATTACCCTATTTATAACTATTCTTTACCTTATTTATTAAAGCAATAAAACTAACATCAATATGAGAAAAAGCAGCTCGCAAAGCTGCTTTTATGACAATAACGATTATTACAATTATTGTAACTTACCAATATTATAATAAGAACAAAGAAATATCGTATTACAAGATCCAGCTAACATCATCATTAAGAATTCTAAAATAACACCTTATTAAAAATTCCTTATAATAATTCCTTAAAATAGTTTCTTAAAATAGTTTTTTAAAATAGTTTCTTATACTAAGTTTCTTATACTAAGTTTTTTAAAATAACTTCTTTGCTCATTATAACCTGAAATTGAACTAATTAAAATCTATAGCCAGCTTTATCTGTGTTATTATTTAATCCAAACCAAATCATGTAAAGGATACTCACTATGAACTACCCGAAAAATAAAATCAGAATCACATAAAAGCAAATATCTAAATTATCTAAAAAGATAATTAAAACTCAACTTGTTTATTGCAATTTCTATATAAAATATATTAAATAATTCCCCTAAAATAATTTCTTTCCACTAGACCATCTGCAAAAAATCAACTGCAAAAAATAGTCTAACTATCAAATCACCCATCAGGTCAATTCATCCAAATTCTTATAGTAGGACACCATAAACTCCCCCATAAAGATCTCAGCCTCTTCCACCTGAAGTTCCTTAATCGCTTCCGTTATACTCTCCTTGGCACTTGAGAACTCTGTATTACCGGCCTTCTCCTCCTGAATACATTTTATAAGGGCTGAAAGCTTATCTGCTGCTTTTACCAGTTTCCATATGTATTCTTCTTCCTGCTTGGGAAAAAATATAGATTCATAATCTTCTTTAAAATCCTCCGGCAGCATTGAGAGCAGTCTTCTTGCCGCTTCTGCTTCAATCTCCTTAAAGGCTCCCTGTATGTTTCCGTTATAATACTTGATTGGTGTTGGCATATCCCCAGTGATTATCTCAGTGGAATCATGGAAGAGAGCTATTAAAGCAGCTCTCTCCCCATTTAAGTTCTTATTTATTCTTTTATTTCCTATGACCGCAAGGGCATGGGCTAATATACTGACCTCAAGTGTATGTTCAGAGACATTTTCAGGTCTGGAATTTCTCATTAATGCCCAACGCTCAATATATTTCATGCGAGACATCATGGCATAAAAATTATTCTCCATTTATACTACCGCCTCTTTATGATCTTCCAGCATCTTCTTAATATAGTATCCGGTATAGGATTTAGGAGACGCTGCTACTTCTTCCGGTGTACCTTTGGCAATTACTGTACCGCCTTTGTCTCCGCCTTCCGGTCCCATATCGATAATATAATCCGCTGTCTTAATTACCTCCAGATTATGCTCAATGACCACAACTGAGTTGCCGCCCTCAGAGAGTCGTCTCAGTATCTCAATAAGCTTATGAACATCCGCAAAATGAAGTCCTGTAGTAGGCTCATCCAGAATATATATGGTCTTTCCTGTACTTCTCTTACTTAATTCAGTGGCAAGCTTGATTCTCTGTGCTTCACCACCGGATAACGTGGTTGAGGGTTGTCCCAGTCTGATATAAGATAAGCCTACATCATAAAGGGTCTCAATCTTTCTTCGGATAGAAGGCATATTTTCAAAGAATTTCATTGCTTCTTCTACTGTCATGTCAAGAACATCATAGATATTCTTACCCTTATAACGTACTTCAAGAGTTTCACGGTTGTAACGTTTACCGCCGCACACTTCACAGGGTACATATACATCGGGAAGGAAGTTCATCTCGATCTTTAAGATACCATCACCGGAGCAGGCCTCACAACGGCCGCCTTTTACATTAAAGCTGAATCTTCCTTTGGTATAACCCTTCATTTTTGCATCAGCTGTTGCTGAGAACAGATCTCTTATCTGGTCAAATACACCGGTATAGGTTGCAGGATTGGATCTTGGTGTCCTTCCGATAGGTGACTGATCGATGTTTATTACTTTATCCAGCTTGTCTATGCCAATCATAGCCTCATGTTTACCGGGAATACAACGTGCCCTGTTTAAGTCTCTGGATAATCTCTTGTTAAGTATTTCTGTTACCAGTGAGCTCTTACCGGAACCGGATACTCCGGTTACACAGGTCATAATGCCTAAAGGTATATCCACAGAAACATTCTTAAGATTGTTCTCGGTAGCACCTTTTATAGTCAGGTATCCCGTGGGTTTCCTGCGTTCATCAGGAACAGGAATTTTGATTCTTCCGCTTAGATAAGCACCGGTAATGGATTCTTCCACCCTCATAATTTCCTGGGCAGTTCCCGCTGCAATTACTTCACCGCCGTGTTCACCGGCTCCGGGCCCTATATCGATAATATAGTCTGCTGCAAACATGGTGTCTTCATCATGTTCAACTACTATTAGTGTATTTCCTAACTCTTTCAGGTTCTTAAGAGTTTTAAGAAGTTTGTCGTTATCTCTCTGGTGGAGTCCAATACTGGGTTCATCCAGAATATAAGCAACGCCTACAAGTCCGGAACCAATCTGTGTTGCCAGACGTATTCTCTGTGCTTCCCCACCGGATAGGGAACCGGTAGCACGGGAAAGAGAAAGATAATCTAGTCCCACATCCATTAAGAAACCGACTCTTGCACAAATTTCCTTTAATACCAGTTCACCGATTTTAAGCTGGGTAGGTGTCAGTTTAAGATTATTTAAAAAAGCACTTAAATCTCTGATGGAATAATCCGTTACTTCTGATATATTTTTATCTCCCACAGTTACCGCCAGAGAACCTTTTTTCAGTCTTCGTCCTCCGCATTCCTTACAGGGGGTAGTCTTCATAAAGCTTTCATATTCTTGTTTCGTTGTTTCTGAACCGGTCTCACGGTAACGGCGTTCCAGATTCTTAATAAGACCTTCAAAAGCAACATCATATACACCTTCGCCCCTTTGTCCCTTATATTTTACCTTAACGACTTTTCCGTTGGTGCCGTGCATAAGCATATGCTTGATATTATCCGGAAGTTCGTCATAGGGAGTAGTAAGACTAAAGTTATATTCCTTTGAAAGTGCTTCCAAGGTACATCTGGTATAACTGCTCCTATCTGTTGCAGACTGCCAGCCAAGTGCAGCAATGGCACCGTCTGCCAGACTGATAGACCCATCGGGAATGATCAGTTCTTCTGCAAATTCCATCTTAATTCCCAGACCGTGGCATTCCGGGCAGGCTCCAAAAGGATTATTAAAGGAGAAGCTTCTTGGCTCGATTTCTTCAATGCTTATATTACAATCCGGGCAGGCAAAGTTCTGACTAAAGCTTAAGGGCTTTTCTCCTGCTACGTCTATCATTAACAGACCTTCTGAAAGTTTCAGAACACTTTCAATAGAGTCGGAAAGACGTTTTTCAATTCCTTCCTTCACAATCAGACGGTCTACAATAATTTCTATATTATGTTTAATATTCTTTTCCAGTTTAATCTCTTCTGTCAGTTCGTATAGATGGCCGTCAATCATAACTCGGATATAGCCGCTTTTCTTAGCCTGCTCCAGTAATTTGACATGTTCACCTTTTCTTCCCCTTACAACAGGTGCCAGAAGCTGAATTCTGCTGCCTTCCTTTAACCGCATGATTTCATCTACCATCTGATCCACGGTCTGCTTCTTGATTTCCTTACCGCACTTAGGGCAATGAGGAATTCCTACTCTGGCATAAAGCAAGCGGAAATAATCATAGATTTCTGTAACGGTTCCTACAGTGGAACGGGGATTACGGTTGGTAGACTTCTGGTCAATGGAGATTGCCGGTGACAGACCTTCAATGCTCTCTACATTGGGTTTTTCCATCTGTCCCAAGAACTGTCTCGCATAAGATGAGAGAGATTCCATATATCTTCTCTGTCCCTCTGCATATATGGTATCAAAGGCCAGAGAGGACTTACCGGATCCGCTTAAGCCTGTTAACACTACAAATTCATCCCTGGGGATATTTACTGTGACATTCTTTAAATTATGTTCCTTGGCTCCTCTTATCTTTATATAATGTTTCTTATCAGCCATTTTAACCTCTTTCTTCCTATCAAAGCTCAGCTTGATATTCATTAAATAGCAGTACTTCTATGTTTACTAAACTTGTTGCCAGTGTCCAGACATCATCATTCATTTTGGCGCATTCAATGCTGTCTGTATATATTTAATTAATTCCTGTTATGGTTAGAAATCTCAATATCGTGAAAAATCCAATATCTTTTCTTTTTGAGATCATATCATAACGCATAAATTAGCATATTATTAACTACAAAGAATCTATAAATAAGAATACGGATTGAATATCTGTCGTCTCTGTCTTGCGAACAAGGCTTTAAATAGTTGGTTGTATCTGTATAAGCCTATTCCTCATTCTCTGATTTGTTTCCGCATAAATATCAGGCATAAATATCAAGTACAAATATTTATTCATTTTCGCATAAAGACAGTACCAATACTCTAGTCTTCCATATCATGGAGCTGCTTCTTTAATTCCATCAGATGATCTCTTAACTCGGCTGCAAGTTCGAAATTCAGCTCTGCCGCAGCTGTCTGCATATCCTTGGTAACTTTCTTGACAACTGCCTCCAGCTCTTTGCGGGACATGGATTCCGGATCCTTATCCATCTTATAGAAGTTCTTATCGGCCTTTTTCGAGATTCGTATTAGTTCTCTTACCTTCTTCTGAATGGTGGTAGGTGTAATACCATGCTCTTCATTATATTTCTGCTGGATGGCTCTTCTTCGGTTGGTCTCTGATATCGCTTTATTCATCGAATCTGTCATCTTATCCGCGTACATGATAACTCGTCCTTCGGAGTTACGGGCTGCACGTCCGATGGTCTGGATAAGCGAAGTCTCTGAACGTAAGAAACCTTCCTTATCAGCGTCTAAGATGGCTACCAGAGTGATTTCCGGAATATCAAGACCTTCTCTAAGTAAGTTAATACCCACCAATACATCGAATACGTCCATACGCATGTCACGAATAATTTCAGATCGTTCCAGGGTATCGATATCAGAATGGAGATATTTCACACGGATTCCAACTTCTCTCATATAAGCAGTCAGATCCTCTGCCATCCTCTTGGTCAATGTGGTAACTAATATCTTATTCTTATACGCTACCTCCTTATTTACTTCGCCAATCAGGTCATCAATCTGCCCGTTAACAGGTCTGACCATAACCTCCGGGTCCAAAAGACCGGTAGGTCTGATAATCTGTTCCGTACGTAATAATTCGTGTTCTTTCTCGTAAACAGAAGGGGTAGCAGATACAAACATCATCTGATTAATCTTATTCTCAAACTCTTCAAAATTCAAAGGTCTGTTGTCCTTAGCAGACGGCAGACGGAAACCATAGTTAACCAAAGTACTCTTTCTGGCCTGGTCACCTGCATACATACCCCTAATCTGTGGAATGGTAATATGGGACTCATCTACGATAATTAAGAAGTCATCAGGAAAATAATCTATCAGAGTATGAGGAGTACTTCCCGGTTCCAGTCCTGATAGATGTCTGGAGTAATTCTCAATACCGGAGCAGAAGCCTGTCTCCCGAAGCATCTCTATATCAAAGTTCGTTCTCTCTGCAATTCTCTGAGCTTCCAGGAGCTTGTCTTCACTCTTAAAATAGAGTACTCTTTCATCTAATTCTTCCTGTATTGTCTTAATGGCACCCTCTAACTTTTCCTGTGATACTACGTAATGGGAAGCCGGAAAGATTGCCATGTGTTCCAAGGTACATTTAATCTCTCCTGTAAGTACATCAATCTCTGTTATCCGGTCAATCTCATCACCAAAGAATTCCACACGGACAGCCCTGTCATCGGAAGTAACAGGGAATATCTCTACCACATCTCCGTTAACACGGAAGGTACCACGCTTGAAATCCATATTATTTCTGGTATATTGAAGGTCTACCAGCTTTCTTAATATCTCATCCCTCTCCCTTACCATTCCGGGACGTAAGGATATTACCATCTCCTGATAGTCAATAGGATCTCCTAAACCATAGATACAGGACACACTGGCTACAATAATTACATCTCTTCGTTCTGATAAGGCTGCTGTAGCAGAATGCCTCAGCTTATCGATCTCATCGTTAATTGCCGAATCCTTCTCAATATAGGTATCTGTTGAAGGCACATAGGCTTCCGGCTGATAATAATCATAATAGCTGACAAAGTACTCTACGGAATTCTCAGGAAAAAACTCTTTAAATTCACCATACAGCTGCGCTGCCAGAGTCTTATTATGTGCTATTACCAGAGTTGGCCGGTTAAGCTCCTGAATAACATTGGCCATGGTAAAAGTCTTTCCGGAACCAGTTACGCCAAGGAGAGTCTCAAACTGGTTTCCTTCCCGGAAACCTTGCAAAAGCTGCTTTATCGCCTCTGGCTGATCCCCAGTAGGAGCATATTCCGAAACAAGCTTAAATTCACTCATTTTACTATCCTTTCTTATAGCGCACTGCCTTCTTACGACCATCTGCCTTATGGGGTGTTATGACACTTGCAGAACGCTGCATCTTTCCTCGTTAACTTCGTCTATATAAGTATGGGTTTCTGATCTTCCTTTCTAAACCGGAATCCAGAATAACCAGTATATTTACCTAGTATCAATTTCATGTCATTATATCATACCTGTAAATTGAATGCAATAATTTTTCGAATGTTTGTTCTGTATTTGCATAGAGAAAAACAGCCAGCTGTTATCGGTTTTCTTGTCACATTTTACAATAATCTCCGATTATAAGCTGGCTGTTCACGATATAATTATTTATGGGTATTGCTTCAAATTCGAGTTGACGAAAAGACCTGTGGCACGCTGCTAGCACCCCATGCTCTGCCTCGCTCATAGGAGCCCGGCAGAGCTCAAAAAGTGTCTCTGTAAACTATTTTCGGCAAATTAACACTTTCACTTTGTTTACTTATTTTTTTGCTTTGATTTCTTTGTTCAGAATACTGATAGCCTTCTGAAGCTGATTATCTTCCTTCTTTTCAATTACAACTTTCTGACGAAGTGCATCATCAAGCTCAACTGTTACATCAGGAGAAATACCAATCTTATGGATATTTCTACCCTTAGGAGTATAATATTTGGATACGGTAACTTTAATTGCAGTACCATCGGTTAAAGGAAGAATAGACTGAACAATACCTTTACCAAAGCTTGTAGTACCGACGATTGTTCCCTTTTCATAATCCTGGATGGCACCGGCAAAGATTTCAGAAGCACTTGCGCTGTTTCCGTTAATCAGAACAGCCAAAGGTTTATTAAATTCCTCTTTGCTGTCGGATTTGTATTCATCACGGTTGCCGTATTTGTCTTCTGTATATACAATCAATCCGTTGGGGAGCATACGGTCCAGCATATCCACCACAGTATCAAGTAATCCACCCGGATTATTTCTGATGTCAATTACAAGCCCTTTCTGTCCCTGTTTCTCAAGGTCTGCAAGTGCCTGTCGGAACTGTTCTGCTGTAACCTCATCAAACTCAGAAATAGCAATATATCCTATCTTATTAGCAAGCATTTCATACTCAATGGTAGGCACTTCTACTTTACGTCTGGTTATTGTAAATTCAATGGGCTCAGCTTCACCTTCCCTGACAATGGTTACATTAACAGTGGTACCTTCTTCTCCTTTGATTTTACCGACAACTTCCGTGATATCTTTGCCTGTTACTTCTTCCTCATTTACTTTATAAAGTACATCTCCCGGCAGAAGACCTGCTTCATAAGCAGGACCGCCTACAAAAGGTTTCACGATTGAGAGTACTCCCGTCTTAACATCGGAGGAAACTGTTGCACCAATACCATAATATACACCGCTGGAGGATTCCATTAAGGCTGTATACTCCTCTTTGGTATAATATACGGAATAAGGATCATCAAGACTTTGCAGAAGCCCTTTGTAAATACCCTCTGCCATGGTATTCTTATCTACCTTTTCCATATAATACTTATCTATCAGGCCTTCCAGCTTATCGATTTTCTTAAGGATATCCTGATCTGTTACCTGCGCTGCTGCAGAAGCACTGGTATTCTCTGTCTTAACATTATCATTTTCCCTCAGCAGGTTCTCATTTATCTTATTGGCAAAGACCGTTACAACAATTGCTACAATAACAAAAGTTGCAGCTAACCCGGATAAAAATCCGTTCAGAAATTTATTCTTCATTGCTTTTACCTCTTTTCCGGGTCAGTCGGTACAATGGCTGCCCCTAATTTTAAAGTCGTCCTAACATAACTGTCTATCGCAAGGGTATTTTATTGAATTCTCGTCTCGTTAGTTACTGACGTAGTTCATGGGATTCTTATATTCACCATTTACAGTGACAGCAAAGTGCAGATGAGGTCCGGTGGATATTCCTGTTGACCCTACGAGAGCTATCGACTGTCCCTGGCTCACTTCATCGCCTACCGATACCAGAAGCTTAGAACAATGCATATAGATCGTGTAGGTACTGTTACCATGATAAATCATAATGTAATTACCACCAGAAACACTATAAGAGGCGGTTACAACACTTCCTCCAGCAGCCGCAACAATCGTTGTACCGGTGGGGGCGCCAATGTCAATTCCTTTATGGTATGTACTGGCACCTTCTGTAGGCTGGTCACGGTAACCAAATCCGGAGGTTATTCTGCTGCTTGAAGGAACAGGCCACTTAAAGCCGTTTACCGTAGTTCCTGAAGAACCGCTATCACCTGAGGAGGAGTTGTTGTCCGTAGAATTATTGTCTGAATCAGAGGAGTTTTGATTCTTGGCTTCTTCCTGCTTTCTTCGTTCTTCCTCTTCTTTTCTTTTACGTTCTTCCTCTTCTTTCCTTCTGCGCTCTTCTTCTTCGATTCTCTTTCTCTCAGCTTCTAACAATTGCTCGATAGCTGCTTCCTGATCCGCGATTTTCTGCGTATATTCAGCTGACAGTGCCTCTGATTGGTTTATACTCTTCTGGTACTTGACAACTTCCGCATTCTTATCCTTTAGCAATCTCTCGATGGTACCCTGTTCAAAGGTAAGTTCATCCTTTAAGGTATTTAAATCCTCCAGTACTACCTTTTGTTCGGCTTCTTTTTTTGTTACTTCTTCTTTTAGTTTCTTGTAGCCTTCTAAAAGTCCGTTATCATACTCTGTGATTTTCTCCTTATATTCCATTTGATTCAGCATATCGGAGAAATCCTCTGACTGCAGAAGTATTTCAAGAATACCTGTGTCGCCGTTCTCATACATATATTTAATACGGCTCTTCATAACAGAATACTGGTCTTTTTCTTTCTCTTTCGCTTTTACTAAATCTTCTTCAATAATTTTCAAATCACTTTCTGCTGTCTTTATCTTCTCATTGAGTTTATCAACTTCCTCGGTAAGATCATTCAGCTCCAAATCTAATTTCTCGATATATTTAAGTATATCATCTTTTTCTTTTTCTAATTCCTTAATTTTCGATTCAGTTTCTTCCTTTTTTCGTTCAAGGGCTGTCTTATTCTGTTTCGCTTTATCAATTTCACCAGCATAACTCAAGATATTCTGAGTAGCAAATATCAGAACCAATAATACTATCGGAACAAGCTTTAATTTTCTATGTATTAATTTTTTTAAATCAACAGGACGGCCTTTTCGATCTGTAAACTGTATCCTCTTCATTCGCACCTCTTCCCCTTTTTCATTGCATGTCTACTTGCCTTCTTTTAAACGCAGCTGCTTTCTTACAGTGAGATAGCTGCCAAAGAATCCGATTCCCACTCCCAAAATAAGGCTTAAGGGAACCAGTGTTTTAAATATACCATTAACTTCAATAAATTGAAAGGTCCTGAAGATATTATTATATTTTCCGGATATGTAATCTATCAATCTATTATACATAAAATATAGAAATACCAACGGAATTACCGAGCCCAAAAAACCAATTGTAATTCCTTCTACAATAAACGGTGCCCGGATAAAGGAATCCTTGGCTCCGATTAATTTCATAATTGAAATCTCTTCTCTTCTTACGGCAATACCCATTGTTACAGTTGTATTAATGAGAAATATGGCCACACCAAAAAGTATAATGATAATTGCTCCCGACACATAACCCACTAAGGCATTAAAGGTTTTAAAGGTATCTGCGATTGTGTCCGAATGATTAACCTGCCTTACTCCCTCCAGTCTTTCAATAAAAGATACCAGGTCCTTTTGCATGGAGACATCATTTAATTTTACCGTATAGGATGCAGAATCCTTGAGAGGATTATCTTCCCCAAAGCTTTCTGCCAATTCTTTATTCAGATATTTCTCTTTATAGTTATTCCAGGTTTCCTCTGCGGAGACAAAGGTGATCGAAGCCACTTCTGCTCTTGTTCTGATCTCATCCCCTATAGTATCTATCTGATCCTGGCTGATGCCTTTGTCAAAAAATACTGTTACACCTACAGAGGTCTCAGCTGTCTTAACCATAAATTGAAAATTAGCAACCACAAAGTAAAAGATACCAAAAAGAAACAAGCAGGCTCCAATAGTTCCCACGGAAGCCGCTGAGAACATCCTGTTTCTGCGGATATTCTTAAAACCCTGTTTCATGCTGTAAATTACCGTACTAATACGCATGGGAATATCCACCTCTTTGCTCATCGCTGATTAATATGCCTTTACTCATAGTAATCACTCTCTTTTGCATTTTGTCTACAATTTCCTTGTTATGTGTTACTACAACTACGGTTGTTCCTCTTTTGTTAATATCCTCAAGCAAACGCATAATTTCCCAGGAATTCTTAGGGTCCAGGTTACCGGTAGGTTCGTCTGCCAGTAAAATCACCGGATTATTCACGAGGGCTCTGGCTAAGGCAACTCTTTGCTGTTCACCGCCGGAAAGCTCAGTGGGCAAGGATTTCTGCTTATCTAAGAGCCCCATAAGGGATAGCATAAGGGGAACCTGTCTTCTGATGGTGCTTGCGGACACCTCGATTACCCGCTGGGCAAAAGCAACATTTTCATATACGTTTCGATCTTTTAACAATCGGAAATTCTGAAACACAACTCCGATTCCTCTTCTGTATTTTGCAACCTGTCTGTGTCTCATTCTTGTCAAATCTTTAAAATTTACATATATTTTCCCGCTGGTGGGTTCAATTTCCTTTAGAATCAATTTTATCAGCGTTGATTTTCCTGAACCGCTGCTGCCAACTATAAATACGAACTCTCCTTTTGTAATCTGAAAGCTGATATTATTGATAGCCGGCGTCCCCTTTTGATAGGACTTTGATACTTTGTCAAAAACTATAACCGGAGCATCTGCTTCTTCCAAACTCTTATTTCTATTGTTATTCATTCCCAACACCTTTCTAAAACCTGGTGAACTCCTCATCCTTTTTGTAATTAATAGCTTATGAATACCGAACGTATAGATACTGAATTAATAAATATAGAACCAATAAGTACTGTCCAATAAATACCTATCTATTACCAATCTATAAGTAACAATTTTTATAAGCAACATTCCATAAATAATAATCCGTAAGTAGCAATTTATAAGTAACGTTTCGCAAGTAACAATCCAAAAGTACTATTCCGTATGTTTCTATTTATAAGTAATGTTTCTTAAGTAACAATCCATAAGATACTATTTCCATATATAGCGATTTATAGTAACGTTTCTTAAGTAACAATTCGTAAGTACTAATCTATAAATAATGTTTCATATGTACTAATTCTTAAGTACCTATTCATATGTGTTAATCCATAAATACTAATCCATTAATACCGATTCTATATACCAGTTATAAAGTATCTCAAAACTGTCAAAGAAAAACTAAATATATAACAATATTAAACGAATCCTGTGTAAAAGAATAGAGGGGGGCTCTCAAAGAGAAAGCCTTACCCTCTTACTAAACACTATGATATCTCCAGCTTTTCTCTAGTATTCCAGTGTTTCCATGTACTTCATATATTTAACAACCATTAATGCAATCTTGAAGGTGATAGCATCTTCAAAAACCCTTAAGTCCAGATTAGTGCTCTTCTGAAGCTTATCCAGACGGTAAACCAGAGTATTTCTATGAATATATAACTGTCTGGAAGTCTCTGATACGTTCAGATTATTCTCAAAGAATTTGTTGATGGTAGTTAAAGTTTCCTCATCAAATTCATCAGGAGATTTTCCGTCAAAGATTTCCTTTATGAACATCTTGCATAAAGGCATGGGAAGCTGGTAAATAAGTCGTCCAATACCCAAATTACTGTAAGCCATTACATTTCTGTCACTGTAGAAGATCTTTCCAACGTCCAGCGCCATCTTAGCTTCTTTATAAGATCTTGAAACATCCTTAATCTCATTTACGATAGTACCAAAGGCTACATGAACCTTGGTCATTGCTTCTGTGTTAAGCATGTCCAAAATTATCTTAGCCGTCTTATTCATATCGTCATAAGTTTCATTGGGCTTTAACTCTTTTACAAGGATAATGTTCTTCTCATCAACTGCAGTTATAAAATCCTTGGTCTTGCCTGAGAAAAGTCCTCTTACGGTTTCAAGAGCATTGATGTCCTTCTCGTTCTTTGTCTCAATTATGAAGACAACTCTTCTGACATCAGTCTCGATATGAAGCTTCTTTGCTCTGTTGTAGATATCTACTAACAAGAGATTGTCAAGGAGAAGGTTCTTAATAAAGTTATCCTTATCATATCTCTCCTTATAAGCAACTAACAGGTTCTGTATCTGGAAAGAAGCAATCTTACCTACCATATAGACATCATCACTGTCGCCTTTTGCTAATATTACATATTCCAACTGGTGCTCATCAAAAACCTTAAAGAACTGATAACCCTGAAGCACCTGGCTGTCGGCAGGGGATTCCACAAAGTTCAGAACTGCATTTTCATAGTCATCTGCATTATTTATAGTAGTTGCCAGAGTTTTTCCTTCTGTATCCATTACACAGAGATCTATTCTGGTAATACCTTTTAAGCCTTCAATGGTGCTCTGCAGAATTTGATTCGATATCATATTGTCACTCCTTTTTTTATTCGTACTTAAAACCAAAAATTTATAACCCTTATTTTAGCATTGTTTTCGTAGAAAGTAAACTAAATTTACACAAATTTAATAATATTATTCGTACAATACTGTTAATTCCTCTGGTTTTCTATATAGTTTATTTACTAAACTTTTATTGGGCGTTAGTATTCTTACTTTTAATTTTAAAAAGCTACTTTATAATACTGACCTTCAGATTTTATAACTATACAAATAATTTGCATTATCGGTTAAGTTAAGTATAAACCTTGTACATGTGTATTAATAAGAACTTCTTGTTTTTTGCAGATACTACTTTTATTCTTTTATATATAGCATCCATTCATAAGCTACTGGTTCCATACATAAACTAGGTTAAGTCATTCGCTAGATTCAAGAATAACTAAGTTAGGCCCTAAGCTGGGTCTTTCCATAGTATAACTTAGGTCACGAGCTGTTTTCAGGTATATAATTACCTCGGTCTTGCGCTGGTTTCAGATATGTTATTACCTCGATTTTACGCTGCTCAGGTATATAATTGCCTCGGTCTCGCACTGGTTCAGGTATGTAATTGCCTCAATTTTGAGCTGGTCTCAGATATATAATTGCCTTGATCTTGCGCTGATTTCAGCTATATAATTGCCTTGATCTTACGATGGTTTCAGATATGTAATTACCCCTATCTTGCGCGACAGGTATATAATTGCCTCAATTTGCATTAGTTTCAGATATATAACGGCCTCTGTTATGAATTAGTTTTATGCATTTATTGACTTTCGTCTATGAGTAGGCCATGCGTATTATTGGCTAAAGCAAAAAGTAAGCAACTTCTGTGAATCCCCCTATAATTGATTTTATAAAGCAAAAACAGAGAACCCATAAGAGTTCTCTGCTTATATTAATAATAAATTATATTTGCTTTTAAACAGTGATTAATGTACCGCTTTACCATCCTGGATAATAGAATGATTAGTGTGTAATAACCTGCTCTGTCTCTTTATCAAATACATGAATCTTTGTTAAGTCAAATGCTACCTTGATTGTATCGCCAGGTCTAGCAGTTGTACGAGGATTTACTCTTGCAGTTACATCGAACTGATCTACTGAGAAATACAGGTAAACTTCAGCACCTAATAACTCGTATACTCTTACAGTTGCATTAACAACACTGTCAGGTGAGCTGCTGATGAACATTTCTTCATCTTTCACATCTTCAGGACGAATTCCTAAGATAACAGTCTTGTTCTCATATCCGCCTTCAAGAACCTTCTTGCCTTTAGCTTCAGGTAATTTGATGGAGTGTGAACCAAACTTTAAGGAAACTGTGCTGCCATCTTTTACTACAGTAGCTTCGATTACGTTCATCTGAGGTGAACCAATAAAGGTTGCTACGAATAAATTGTTAGGCATGTTGTACAGGTTCTGAGGAGAATCAACCTGCTGAACAACACCGTCTTTCATAACAACGATTCTTGTTCCGAGTGTCATAGCCTCTGTCTGATCATGTGTAACGTAGATGATAGTTGTCTGGAGTCTCTGATGTAACTTGGAGATCTCAATACGCATCTGTACTCTTAGTTTAGCATCCAAGTTGGATAAAGGCTCATCCATAAGGAATACTTTAGGATTACGAACGATAGCACGACCCATGGCAACACGCTGTCTCTGTCCACCGGATAAAGCCTTAGGCTTACGGTCTAATAAGTGCTCAATATCAAGGATCTTAGCTGCTTCACGTACTAATTTCTCGATCTGGTCTTTAGGAGTTTTTCTTAACTTAAGACCAAATGCCATATTATCATAAACAGACATGTGAGGATATAAAGCGTAGTTCTGGAAAACCATCGCGATATCTCTGTCTTTGGGTTCTACATCATTTACTAACTTATCGGCAATCCATAACTCACCGCCTGTAATTTCCTCCAGACCTGCGATCATACGTAATGTTGTGGACTTTCCACAACCTGAGGGTCCTACGAAGATGATGAATTCTTTGTCAGCGATTTCAAGATTAAAATCTTTAACAGCTACAAAACCGTTGGGGTATGTTTTGTTGATGTTCTTTAAAGATAAACTTGCCATTTTATAATTTCCTCCCTAAATTTTAATGCCATCATGTGCTCTGTCTTGTACTATTACTATATGTCTAACTATACACTATTAGCACAATGAAAGCCATATCCCAATTCCACAAATTAATTTTTGCCATTTTGTGTACTTTGTATATTCAACTTAAAAATAAGTACTTTTACCGATATTTTGTTGACTGCCCGTTAATTTTACTGTCTATATTCTCTAAAACCCTCGCCCATAACCTCTCTGGCATCACTCACAATGATGAAAGCTCTGGGGTCGACTTCCGCAACCAGTTCTTTTAATTCAACAATTTCCTTCTTGGAAACTACACAAAACAGCATTTTCTTTTCCTTATTTGAGTACATACCGGTAGCAGAAATACCGGTGACTCCCCTGTCCAGGTCAGCTATAATGCGCTCAGCAATTTTTTCATAATGCTCCGAAATGATATAGGCCATTTTGGCAAACTTAAGACCTTCCAGAATGCTGTCAGATATTTTTGCAGTGATGTATACAGCAATTATTGCGTAAAGTGCCTTTGTAATACCAAAGCTTATAATACCGATAGTAACTACGATAGCATCAATAACAATAAGAATTCTTGGAACTGTATGATAAGGAATAAATTTATGAATTATCATAGCTAACATGTCCGTACCACCGGTAGAGGCATTGGCCGCAAATACAAGACCAATTCCTACTCCTCCGATTACTCCGCCAAAAACCGCTGCCAGCAGGTAGTCGTGTCCCAGAAAATTAATATCAGAAGGTACGAGAGCAAGGGCTAAGGTGAAGCTGATCTCCGCTAAAAAAGCATGTTTAACAAAAGTCTTACCACGAACCAAAATAGCTGCAATAAATAAAGGTACATTCAGCGCCAGGTTGGTAATCCAGATGGGTATTCCATCCTCAATAACCAAACCGGTCAGCTTCTTTATAACAATAGCAAGACCGGACAAGCCTCCTGTTACCATTTCCATTGGTTCATATACCAGGTTCACAGACACTGCCATTAAGATTGTTCCTACTATAATAAGTATATAGTGGGTAAACTTATTTTTATAAACATGCATTTCCATATCGTATCACCTTTTCTGTAGGTATTTTTCAACTATTATTAAGCTAAACTTAATATTTAACTTTAAAATTTGTTATGGCCCGGATATACTTTTATCATATCACTGTATATTCTTATTTAATTTTAGCCCTTTCACGGTTCTTTATACTTTTGATTTTAATCAGAGTTGTGAAGACAAAATTAACTCATGGATATTTTATCCATTATGAGCCATTTTATAGTATAACAGAAAAGTTTTAGATAGACAAGACAGATTAATGAGTACCTCTTGAGGTCCAATCTCCGTTGACATTTTTATTAGCATAATAGATGATGTAGTCACCATCCTGAAAATTAAAGGTTGCCCCGCCATAACTGGTCTTCTGATACTGATACCCTTCTCTTTTCCACATGTTACAATAGCCGTTAGTGCTGTTCTTTTCATTAATATAGCTTAGATTTAGCGTGCCGTCTTTTATCGTTGTAATGTCAAAGTTCACGATGATATAGCCTTCTTTTAGCCAAAAGGATTCCTTATAATTCAACCCTCCATTATTTATAGCATATTGAGTTACATCAAAGCCTTTTGGTACTATATGTACTTCCGCCGGCAGATAATATTCACCATACCATTTCTGTACGCTGGTTGCGACTTGTTTTGCCGTTACTCCTGAAGGAATCTGTGTGATGGTACCAACATACATCCTAAGGCTGGAAGGCAACATGATATTCATAAAATTATACACCTTTTTATACTGTGCTTTGATTTTTTGCAACGTTACTCCCTCAAAAAAAGCTGTCTTTTCAAGTTCACTTTCCGGAATACAAAGGTAGGGATCTCCTGTCTTGATGGACTTATCATTCTCAAGGTCAATATTTCCACCCATCTTAACCATGACATTTTGCTTACCACCAAAAGTTTCAGAGTAGTAGATATCAACTTCCTGACGATTGTTACCATTCTTATCTACATAGTAGAACTTAGGCTGTATTCTTATATAATCATCCTTCTCTGCCATACTACCAACTGTAGTTAATGAAAAGCGTGTCATGTATCCGGTTTTTAAGATACCCTGATTCTTATATTCCGGATGGCTGCCGTTTACCATTGTTAGTGTGTACTTAGCATCCTGTTCATTACTGTTTCCATTCTGATCTTTTGTACCAACAGTATATTTAAATCCAGTCATTTTAAGGGAATTAGACAAACGAAATACTTTTTCCCAAATTGGATAGTCTGTAACATCATAGATATTTAATCCGTAAATTCTTCCGGATATCTGAACAATAGAGTTATCTTCTGCTGCATAATTATCAAGTCTTGTGTTTGCCATTTCTTCAACTTTTTCCAAGTTATCATTCGCAGCTGCGTTAATGGCAGTACTCCTATACCGGATTTCATATCTTCCTTCAGGAACCCATATTGGTACGTAGAACAATGTGTTTTCAGTAACGCTAGTCCAGGTATTTTGGGGAATGTACGTCCCGCTTGTTGAGCTACCTTTATATACATCAAATGCAAATTTAACTTGCCTGCTTGCTATGTATTTTGAATAATTTCGGTATCCGTATCCTTTTATATCCCTGTGACTTCCCGTTGTTGGAAGTGTTACATAAAAAGGTCTATCAAGTACCAGGGATGCATAAACCGGATCTGGTGTAATCATCTGGTTGTCTTTCCGGTTATCCTGTACCATTCCATCACATACAACCGGAGTATGTACTACCACTGGATTTATATCACTGATTTCATATTGTTCTTCAATTTCAAATATCGTTTCGTTTCCGATATTAACAATAGGTTTGTAATTAACTATTCCCTCGCTTGAGTACTCTTCATTTGCCAATGTTCCTGGTATAACTAATCCAGATTTATAGAAAACATTATCTCCTACCTCCTCTTGTCCTTCCGGAATGGCAATGGGATTAGTTGTTTCTTCTTCCTTTATTGCATCTGATATGATTGTTTGTCCATTAAATACCAACTTATCATTTTTACATTTAATCTTGACGATGGCTGCTTCCGCTTTATCTTTCCAATCCTCTGTAGGTATCGAAGGTTCTGTAGAATCACCATTAATAGTCTCTCCCGGCAACCTAACGGTTTTCACTTCTCCATCACTAAGAGGAGTAACTAAGTGTTCGCTTTCCTCTGTAGAATTCGTATAACTCACTGTGGGTGAAGTATAACTCGCGGGATTTATTTCTACTTTACCACCTGGTAAGGCATCATTAAGCACTATTGCTTTATCAAGGCTGTATACCGCTAAGGCATCAATATACCAATATGAATATTTACGTTCGATGTAATATGTTTTCGTTATTGGGACAATGGAGCTTTTATCATGCTTTTCTCCCTTTGTATCCGTTTCCGTCCAGGTAAGTGTATAATTCTTTGTTACATTTACCGGATAGACTTTCGTTCCGGATTTTTTGATAAAGTTATAAGCGGAAAGATACTTACTTGCTTTTACATTGGCATATAGACTTTCTGTCCCTGGGATTCCCTCCAGGACATTGTAGGTTTCATTCCCCCTAATATCTGCAGCTATGACGGCTGTTGGGTCTATCAATTCCACTTCCCTTGACATATTGTCCTCTGTTTCACTGGGGAGTTTCTCACTGAATTTATGGTACATTGCAACAATCTTAAGTCCCTTGTCTTTGACTGTATATTCCCTATCTCTTAAATAGCTGATTGCTGAAGCATATTCACTTGCTGATAAAAAGGGATTGATATCCGTTTTTCGATTTCCTACGTTCTTCTTTGGCTCTCGAAGATTAACATAATAGAGTCTGTAAAGATAGTATTTTGTACCGTCTATATGGTCTGGTATTTTAGTGCTATTGGTTGTGAAGATTGTATTTTTAGTCTGTGCTGTATAGCTTTTTGAATCGTGCAGCGTGCTTGTACCATTGCTATAAATTCTTCTTTCAATTGTAATTGGTTCTTTGTTATTTGTTCCCCAATTAAATTTCAAAGGTAAATCAAAACGATCATCAAAATCAGATGTATCATTCCAGGTTTCAGCTGTTGCAATTCCATAAGGTTTTCCTGAAAGATTATAATAGTCGAAGGTATTTTCTTTATCGCCATAAACTGTATGAAATATTCCATTTAGGTAAATAATATCTCCATTTTTGATTCCATCAAGTGAAGTACCATCAAAAGCCTCATTTATCTGATTAATATTAAATGTGAAAGTAACATATACTTTTCCGTTTGGACCATCCTTGGTTTTTTTTTGTCCATCTTTTAATAAAAATTCTGCATAGTCCTTATCTTTTCTAGGAAATCCTTGTGTCGCTTCCTTTCTCACTGTAAATCCTATTGTCCTCCATCTTATTTCAGAAGTAGCCTTGGTATCTTCTGTTGTGAAGGTAATTTCTCCTGTTACTTCATCCATTCTTAAATCTGGCTTTTCTGCATAAACCTTACTGTTTGGGATAAACATTATTAAGAAAAAAACTACTAGAAGAGTTAAACCTCTTATAATTCTTTTGTATGTCATTTCCCCTCCGCTATTCACCTTTGTAGTAATAGTCATTTAATGAATCATCAAATACTGCATAATCACTTCCTGTGCTACCACCATTTGCTGTTGCAATTTCTATATCATAAATCCCTTCAAACCATTTATCTCTTGTTAGACCTGGCAGATATATAGTTTGATTAGCAAAAATTAGATCTTCTTGTTTCTTTTTTTCTCCTGGAAACGAAATCTTAAATTTTACGTAAACCCTTACTCTAAAGCTTTGGTCATAGTATAAAGTTGATGGTTCGACTGATATTACTGAACTTTTAATAACTAATTTATTCTTTTTTACATAGTTCATATATTCCTTAATATCATTAGTAGTTTTCTTATCGATCGAAGCGACATCATAAATAAAATATGTACTTCGTAAATTATTTACCCAGGTATTGTTAATAGTCCTATAATCAACATTTAAACGATATTTTAAGTTGTCCTGTACTTTTTTTATCCAATCATCGGTAAATTGATATCGACTTTCTGCATTTTTAGAATCTTTTCTTGCTCTAATGTATGCAGCTGAACCATAATCTTTACCTTCTACTGGTTCCCATGAATAGGATGAGATCTGGTACATAAATTTCATTTCATAAAAAGAATTCGGAAAGGACTCCAGGATATAAGGATAGCTCTTAGCATTTTTAGGTAAGTTTGTTGTCCTTATCAACTGCCCATCAGGACTAAGTTTTGCCCTGCCTTTCGTATTCTTCAGCAAAGCTACAATTTTTTCTGCATCTGCAGTAGTCAAATAATCATAGCCATCAAATGCTCTGTTCTGTATGTACATTCCATTGCTTTTTCCAACAATAAGACCTTTTGCATAAACCTTTGCAACAGCTTCTCTTTTCCCTGCAGGTATTTTCTTAATATCAGAAATTCTTTTGGCTAGAATAATTTCAAGTAACTCAGCATCAACTTTATCACCATTTAAATATTCATCGGCACGATTAAGAAGTACTGCTGCATCCACTCTTGTTAGATCTGCTTTATAATCTTTGAAATCCCCTTCTTTAACAATTCCGGCAGCTAATGCAGCTTTCAAATAAGGACTTTTAGCTGTATTATCTACTTCAAGTCCTATAGCAGGTACCAGCAGCTTAATAAAAATATAAATTTTAATTTTATTACTTGCTGCCGCTGAAGGCTGCGCTGGTATTAAAATACATGAAAATATAATAGTTAAAACTAGTAATAGGCATATTCCTCTGTTTTTAAGTATTTTCTTAGTCATTATAATATTCCCTCCATCATCTTTCTTTTGTAAAAAATATTTAATTTCTTATACAGAATAGTTCCTATGCAGAAATCCTTATTCGAACAAAGAGAAACCTCCAACAAATGCATTCATTACGAAAATTAATTTCAAATTTTGGTTAGTTTTCAAATTTATCAGGTATTCTGTCTAGGATTCTCCTATTTTTTCTGAAATTCTTTATTTTTTTACTAATTTTACCACACCAACTTTGAAATGACTATATTCATAATCGGTTAATTTTTTGATACTTTCACAAATTTTAGTTAGTTAGATGAATGTTTCTGATAATCTTGATTATTGAATGGAATTGGTTAAACAGACTAAACATAGTGTAACTCAAGAAAAAATATTAATATTAGACGTTTATTGCTCAATTAGACTAATTAGATATAATGATAATTATTGATTCCTAGCATCTATCTTTTAATTATTCCTGGTAGGTAGCGAATAATTAATTTCCAGACAGCAAGAATAAAAAACTCTTAAAGTACTATAACATATATTTCCACTTTAAGCAAGCATTCCTTCTATATAATTTATACTTCACACTTCTATATAATTTATACTTCACACTTCATCCTTTCTTTATATTTCATTCTTCATTACATTTTCAATTCCATACACTACTACCGGTACATACTACCTCTACCGTTTCATAGAGCATATTCCATAATATTTGTATCCCATCAACACTGGACACATAATTAATTAATAAGAACATATCGCAAAAAAGCTGTATAATAAAACGATATGTTCTTATTAAAATAACCCAGCGGACAAATATAAGTATTTTAAGAATCCATCCAAATCACCTGCTATTCAAAATCAAATTCTCCATCAAAATAATCCTTTAACTCTGCATAGGGTATTTTTACCTGAGTCATGGTATCTCTGTCTCTGATGGTTACAATTCCTGAGTTAAGGGTCTCATCATCTATTGTGATTGCATAAGGTGTACCGATAGCATCACCCCTGCGGTATCGTTTTCCGATATTTCCAGCATCGTCATAGGTTACCATATATCTCTTCTTCAAAGCATTATATATCTCTGCAGCTTTCTCACCATGGCGTTTTTTGATCAAAGGCAGGACATTTATTTTAACCGGCGCCAGGGCTGGTGGAATACGAAGTACCAGTCTGGTGTCTCCTTTATCCAATTCTTCCTCTGCAAGAGCTTCCAGTAATACCGCAAGTACGACTCTATCCAGACCACAGGTGGATTCTATTATATAAGGAATGAACTTTTCCTTGGTCTCTTCCTCATAGTATTCAAGGCTTTTTCCGGAATACTCCTGATGCCTTGTCAGGTCAAAATCTGTACGGTTATGGGTTCCGTTAATCTCTCCCCAGCCAAAAGGAAAGAGATATTCGATATCGCAGGCAGCCTTTGCATAGTGGGCAAGTTTTTCATGGTCATGATACCTTAAATGTTCTCTGTCTATTCCCAAGAATTGAAAGAACTCAATACCATAGTTCTTGAAATACTCATATAAAACCTCATCCTCTCCTTTTTTACAAAAGGTCTGGTATTCCATCTGCTCAAATTCTATGGTACGAAAAGTGAAATTTCCGGGAGTAATTTCATTTCGAAAGGCTTTTCCAATCTGACCAATTCCAAAGGGCAGTTTGGTTCGCATGGTCCTCATTACATTCAGGAAATTCACATACTCTCCCTGGGCATTTTCCGGTCTCAGATATATTGTTGCGGAAGTCTCTGCCGTAACTCCCCTCTGTGTGGCAAACATCAGGTTAAACTGTCTTATATCCGTATAATCCGATTTGCCGCATTTCGGACAGGGTATCTTCTTCTCCTGTATATAATGAAGCATTTCCTCCTGGGTCATGGTGTCTGCATTTATTTCATCTGTATAATCATTTATCAGGTTATCTGCCCGATGTCTTGCATTACAGCTCTTACAGTCTAATAAGGGGTCTGAAAAGCCTGCCAGATGCCCGCTGGCTTCCCATACTGTGGGATTCATCAGAATATCTGAATCCAGTTCGTAGCTGTTATTTCTCGCCTGTATAAAATAATATCTCCAGGCCTCCTTGATATTGTTCTTCAGTCTCGTTCCAAGTGGACCATAATCCCAGGTATTGGCAAGCCCTCCGTATATTTCACTTCCCTGGAAAATAAATCCGTACTGGCTGCAATATGCTGATAAATCCTCCATTGTAAATTTCTTCATAATAAAACCTCCTTATTCTTATTGGACTTTAATACGAGCCACAAGCTATGGGTGTTAAGTAACCCTTATGAATATAAGCTTTTACTGGCAATTATCTGATAATAAAAAACAGCAATTACCACTTAGATACATAATATAATTTTTTAAGAAGAGCATAGTGCCCTTTCGTAGGATTCTCTACCTGGATTGGAGGGTCAGAATTATTTTTCACTGCATTTCTACAGCCCGGAATACTCCCTGTAATAGGAAGTATTTTCTATAGCAGACAGAGAATCTGGATTGACAGGCTCTGTCACTGACCTGCTGCTACGCTTGTGACAATCTTACTTAAGCGGGGCATGCCTCCCCAGTTTTTATCTCCATTCCCTATTGCATAAAAAAAGCCCTAAGCAATCAATAATTGCTTAGGGCGAACATTATATGTCCGTGGTACCACCTAAATTCAGGATAACCTGCACTCTATTACGGTACGAGCATACACTTTATACCGCTTTCCCTGGTAACGGTGGAAATTCCGTTGGCCTCTACTTGGGTTACCCCGTTCAATCCACAGCTTAAGGGCGCCTTCCCTGCACTTTTTCATGAAGATTCGCACCAACCATCTTCTCTCTGTTATCAAAGCAGCAGTTACTATTCCCTGTCATAGCCTTTTCGTATTGGATGTATTGTATCACAGCTCACTCCCGGAGGCAAGAGGAAATTACACATTTTCATACCTCTCTTTTCCGCATCCAGTAATGCTCTCTGCCTTCTATCTCAATCGGTGTAATTCCACTTTTACCCGAGGCTGCTATACGCTCAATTGCCTCCGGTCTACTTTAGCAATACAATTTCATTTTAATCCCTTTCGCATATTAACCTCTTCTCAGATATTAGGCTCTTCTCATATATTAAGCTCTTCTCATATATTAAGCTCTTTTAACATTTCAAACTCTTCTTACATGTTGTTAAAAGGCTCAGGAATTCACAGCGGCAGTATTCCAGAGCTTCAATAGGTTTGCAATCCTTGTCTTTTTCGGATATAATCTATAGCAATAAAGTTAATTTCGGGAGGTCCTATGAAATCCAAAACCATACTGATAACCGGTGCTTCCAGAGGTATTGGAAAAGCTATTGCTTTGCGTTATGCCAGAGAAGGTTTTCGCATAGCCATAACCGGCAGAAACCATAAGAATGAACTGATGCGGACCAAAGCAGAGGTAGAGCGTCTTGGCTCACCCTGTTTGGCTTATCTGGGTGATATGGGCAGTTACGCTGCTGTTACAGAACTCTTTGGTATAATCAGGAAAACCTTTGGCCCAGTGCATATTCTGGTTAATAATGCCGGTATTTCCCACGTAGGGTTATTTACCGATACGGATATTGATACCTGGAATTCCATTCTCTCCTCCAACCTTACTTCCGTTTATAACTGCTGTAATCAGGCGGTTCCTGATATGATACGAGCCAAACAGGGTAAGATTATCAACATCTCCTCTGTCTGGGGCATCAGCGGTGCCTCCTGCGAAGTAGCCTACTCTGCGTCTAAAGGCGGAATGAATGCTTTTACAAAAGCACTGGCAAAAGAACTTGCCCCCAGTAATATTCAGGTAAACGCTATTGCCTGCGGTGCTATTGATACTTCAATGAATTCCTTCCTATCCGTTACCGATAAAGAATCCCTGGAAGAAGAAATTCCCGCAGGCCGCATGGGGCGAACAGAGGAAGTAGCTGAACTTGTGTGGCAATTATCTAACGGGAACGATTATTTAAACGGACAGGTCATAGCTTTGGATGGTGCTTGGATCTAATGCAGAACTGGTTAATATTTCTACCAAAACATTAATACCGATAAGTTCTATAGCAATATCATCCAGCTAATTATGCATCAGGTTAACTGCTAATTTTTCGTTCATCTTGATAAATAAAAAAACTTTGTGCAAGAGGATATCCCTTAAGCGCCCCAACAAAGTTAGACCTGAAAAATCTAACTTTGTGGGGTCGGTTTACCCTCAGCACAAAGTCTTTTTTATGTAATACTTCTTATTCTATAATCAAAAATTATAAAAAATACTATCTTTACTATACCGCAATTAAATCCCTTCTAGAAATTCATACTCAGGAATGCTGATAATTCGAAAGGTTATTCAATGTTTCTGCCATACCGACTATCTCGTCTACAAACTCAACGATTGTCTTCATAGCCTCTTCCTGCTGCCTGGTTATTTCCAAAGTGGAGCTGCTCATATCACTAGTCTGGGCTACGGAATTGTTAATCTGTGAAGTAAATTGCTGTATGCTATCAACTGCTTTTCTGGAATCATCGGACATACGGTTAATCTCTTTTGCAACCACTGCAAAACCACGTCCGGCTTCTCCTGCCCTGGCCGCTTCTATGGAGGCATTGAGCCCCAGCATTTTGGTCTGATTAGCCAGACCTTTGACATTCTCAGAGAGCTTCTCTATTTTTTCAGATACCGTACTTACATTCTTTATCTCATTGTTTAACTGAGACTGGTATTCTGTTACATTTGTGGCTGTAGCCGTTAATTCCTCCACGGTGGACATCATCTGCGTTACACTGTCATAGAGCTTTTCTACGATTCCTTTCAGTATAAGACGCTGATAGCCCATTTGGGAAATCTCACTGGTAACAATAAATAACAAATCTGCAGCAGCTCTTAGCTGTTCCTCTGAGACAATCTTTACATTGTCAAGGGCCTTCACGTACTCATCAGGATCTACCCCGATTTCTTCTGCTATCTTAATGTATTTCTCCTTCTGCGGTGCCTCTGGCAAGACCTGCCCTCCCAGAACAGAGCCAATCTGCTTTCCGTTTATTATAATGGGTGCTCCAAAATCCATAAGGCCGCTGCCACAGTAATACACTGACGGTTTACCAGTTCTGGCACTTTCTTTACCACCGAAAGCATCACTTTCTCTGCATCTTCTTGCGCCTTCCTTAGTCTGCCTGGACAGCTTCATACAAAAGTCCGTAAAATTTGATGGCTGAGTAACCGGTACCCCATTATCATCGGTGGTCAATCCTGCTACTCCCATAGCCTTAGAAAATGCATCCTGAAACTTCTGCAAAAACTCCACACTAATAATCTCTGTTAATGAAATATTGTCCAGCTCCTGATAATTCCCTCTTCTGTCTTTACTTCTTGCCGCATCATCTGTCATAATTGCTCCTATCCGCTTTGGGAGAATCCCTGCAATTTTATTGAATAACAATTTAAGACTGAACCAATATGCTCCATCCGCCATATTTAGGTATATTATACCAAATAAATCATTATTATTCAACTATTTTACGACAATTTACACTATAATAAGACTTGTTTTGATGTCCTTTCATACCGATATTCCTTTGCTTCAAAATGTCTTTTACCGTCCATACTGTCATATGCCCTATCCTTTGTATAGTGAAAACCTAACTTTTCCATAACTTTTCCGGAATTGGGGTTCTCCTTGGCGTGGTAGGCAAATAATCTTGTCTGCTCCAAATCCTTAACAGCGAACTCCAATATCTTTGCTACTGCTTCTGTGGTATATCCCTGATTCCAGCATTCTCTCATCAGGTTATAACCAACTGTGAACATACCTCTCTCTTCCTTAAAATATATTCCTCCGCTTCCAATAAGTTTATTGTCAGATTTTCTTAGAAATCCCCAGTCATATTTATCCTCTGCTGCTATGTTTGCTTGAATACTTTGAAGCCATTCCCTTGTTACCTCTCTATCAGAATGGGTGCTCCAGCTCATATATTTTGCAACTTCGGGATCACTTGCCCAGTTCGTAAAAATTGCTTCTGCATCCGATTCTTTTAAAGGGCGAAGAAGAAGTCTTTCTGTTTCCAATATCGGTGTTAGCATAAACTCACTCCTTTCTCAGAATGTCCAGGCTGTGATTAGTTGCACCAATCAAATCCTGCCTCTCACATATGGTTAAATGGTATCTAATATAGTAATCAAATAATTCATCATCCATTTCTTCAATTACTTCTCTCATATAGTTGGTAGCACCGTCTGTGGCTATTAAGTTAACCCTTTCCACTCCCATACCTTTGGTCAACTCCTTTATATCCTCTGTCCTTACCAGTTCAAAAAGATCCTTGGGTGTGGATATACAATGAAAATCTTCTGTCAGCATGTTCTTCTCCAGACATTCTCTTAATTTGTTCTGTTCAAAACAATACTGCAGCACCGTAGCATCATTCATACAGTATGCTGCCAAAATATAACCGCCTGTTTTCGTAACCCGGACAGCCTCTCTTAAAGCCTGTTTCTTCTCTTCTTCCTTATACAGGTGGTACATTGGCCCAAGGACCAAAGTCATATCAAAGGTTTCACTTGGATATACAGATAAATCCAAGACATTGCCTTGTATTGCAGTAATCTTATCTTCCTCTTTTATTTTGGACTTCAGGATATTCAGATTATGTTCTATTAACTCAACAGAATCTATCAGGTATCCTTCCCTGGCAAGTGCGATTGAATACCTTCCGGTGCCTGCTCCAACCTCCAGAATACGGCATTCTGCCTGGTCTTTCTCTGGAAGATATTTGTGAATGTAGGTCATTGTGGTTAGATATTCCACCTGCCCGAACTTACGCAATAGCCTCCCTTCCTCATCATAACCGCTGTAGTACTGTTCCAAATAATTGACTGCTTCCATATGTACTCTCCTTTCAAAATTTACTTCAGACGAATGTATCCTGCACAACAAAAAACCGGTGTCTGCTACTACAAACACCGGTTAGATAATATGCCTTTGGTCCTGTTTCAGAATATAGAAAGTTCCTCATGACCTGGTCCGGTATCTGTATTATTAGATATACGAGGGGATGGCACGTTAGTATAACCGGCGTTAACAGAGTAACCCCAGTTCATAAAATACACAGCTTTTGTTATTTTCATGCTTGCTTGTGCCATAGTGTCCTTCTTTCTGCCAATTACAGCTTTGCCAATGTCAATTCCTTTACCAGACGGTCATAAATAAGTTTGGTATTCAACTTCTAATAAACAAAAGCCCTTTCATCCATATTCTTCTATCGAAGCTTTAGATTAAAACCCAACTTATATAAATACTTTTTAGTCATTATAATCATTTTACTGGAAATGTCAATTCTTTTCAGTTAATTTATGATATAAGCTTAGAACTGTTCAGTTAACTCTCCCGCTTACTCTATCGGTTTACTCTATCAGTTTACTCTACTGGTTCTCTCACTTATTCTACCGGTTCTCTCACATATTCTATCAGTTCTCTCACTTATTCTACCGGTTCTCTCACTTACTCTACCAGTTCTCTCACTTACTCTACCGGTTCTCTCACTTATTCTACCGGTTCTCTCACTTACTCTACCAGTTCTCTCACTTATTCTACCGGTTCACCCTCTTCCTCTACCGGTCTCATAAGCGGAAACAGTATCAGGTCCTTCAGATTCTCTTCTCCTGTTAACACCTGAAGGATACGGTCAACCCCCATACCCCAGCCGGAAATAGGCGGCATACCGTACTCCATGGCAGTAATATAATCTTTGTCCATGACCATGGCCTCTTCATCCCCTTTCCCATGGGAAGCTGCCTGCTGCTGTAAACGATTGTACTGCTCAATTGGGTCTACCAGCTCGGAATAGCCGTTAATTACCTCTGCACCGTTGACAATAAGCTGAAACCGGTCGGTAATCTCTGCATTATCATCCTTTGCTCTAGCAAGCGGAGAAAGGTCAATGGGATGTTCCACCAGAAATACCGGGCCTGTAAGCCTGGGTCTGCTGACCTTCTTATACAGCTGGTCTATCAGATTTCCCCTTCCAAGGTTTTGAAGCTCCTCTGAGGTTTCCAGCTTGATATTCTGTCTCATAATTTCCTTAAGTAATTCCTCTGCACTCTGAAATTTATCGATATCAATACCACAGTCCCTCTCTATCAGCTCCTTAAAGGTCACTACCGGCCACTCTCCCTCAAAGCAGAGTGTCCGCCCATTTACTTCTATTGTTTTACTGCCAAATACTTCATAGACAGCCTGTGCCAGGAGCCTTTGGGTAAACTTCATATTGTCCTTGTAGTTGGCATATGCCAGATAGCATTCCAGCATGGTAAAATCCTGCAGATGTGTTGGGTCAATTCCTTCATTGCGAAAACATCTTGCAAATTCAAATACTTTATTAAACCCGCCAACTACAGCTCTCTTTAGATAAGTTTCCGGTGCAATACGAAGATACACCTCCATATCCAAGGCATTATGATGAGAAACAAATGGCTTTGCAAGGGCGCCAGAAGGTTTGTTAATAAATACCGGCGTTTCAATTTCAATATAAGCCTCATCTTCCAGAAATCTTCTGACCGCCTTAACAAAGCTGCTCTTTAAGAGGAATCTGTCCCTGGTATTCTGGTTCATGATAAGGTCCAGATATCTCTTGCGGTAACAGCTGTCCTTGTCATTTAATCCATGAAACTTTTCCGGCAGCGGCTTAAGCGCCTTCCCCAAAAAAGTGAACTGCTCTGCCCTTACTGTCTTCTCACCGGCCTGGGTAGTAAATATCTCACCGGTTACTCCTACAAAATCTCCAAGATCCAGCTGCTTCTTTACAAATTGATAGACCTCTTCTCCCAATACATCCTTCTTAAGAGCAATCTGAACTCTGGCTTCAATATCTCCTAAGACACCAAAGGTAAGCTTTCCCATACGTCTAATGGACAGCAGTCTGCCGGCTACACTAACTGCTGCGGTACCATCCTTTAGATTTCCTGCCTCCTTTAAGGAATGGGAAAGTGGAAATCTCTCCGGGTAGGGGTTTACCGTCTCCCTTATCTGGCTTAACTTTTCTCTTCTTATAATTTCCTGTTCTGTTAACATATGTTCTCCTTTACTAAGCATCTAACACTTCTTAATTGTTAAGAATAAATTTTAGTTGATTGTCTTTGCATTTAATGTCTTTGCATTTGCTATTTTTCATTTACCGCCTTTGCATTTGTTGTCTTTGCATTTGCTATCTTTTATTTACAGCCTTTGTATTAACTGTCTGTTCGTTTACTGCCTTTTCGCTTATTGTATATTCGTTTATTGTCTGTCCGTTTATTCTTTTATGTTCATGTCACCAGGACAATAATTCTTATAATAAAAAAAGCCCTCCTCCCTGATTTTATTCAAGGACGAGAGCTTATGCTTCGTGTTACCACCCTGTTTCATTCCTTTTTCACAAAAGGAACCTCTTCAAGTACGGACCTCCGGCTTATTAGTCATCGGTCGATACTCTGGCGCTGTAATGGGCGCTCCCATCGTAGCCTCAGGAGAATTTCTCTTTCGGTACGCGGCTCCGAGGCTTTTTTTCCACCATACCTTTTGCGCCTCTTCTCAGCAAACCGAGGCTCTCTGTGGCATCCATTATAGTGTACTCTTCTCTTCACTGCCTTTGATTAATAAATTTTTGTTATGATAGCATATATTTTAAGGTCTGTCAACATTCTGACTTTTGATGCTATTAATTTACTAGCTTTTATACTTTTAACAACTGACTTTAAAACAGTAATAGCTAATTTTTAATTCTCTTTATGACGGGTTTTTAATACTTTTATATACTTTTATGGCTGATTTTTATTTCTTTTATGATTGCTTTTTTGTTTATATTACTGGCTTTTAATGCATTTAACAACTTCTTTTATTTCATTTTATTATCCGGCTTTTTTCATTTATAACCGACTTTTACTGCTTTTAGCGAGTTTAGTGATAGCTGTAAAATTGATACTAACTTATTAATATTTGGATTCGTTCAAAGCCAGGTTTTAAGTAAGCGATTATCATTATTCAGTTCTTAATTCCTTAAGCACTTTCTCTGCAGCAGCTACTATTTTTCTTTCTATATCCAGTACCTGCTTTAACAGCTCTGCCTGCTTTTTGCGAAAGTCTCTGCTGAAATTACGTCCCGTATCAATTTCATTATAATGTACCTTTTCCGTGGCTGTCCTCTTTGACTGTTCTCTGAAATTCTTAAGGCTTTCTGCAATTTCATTATAATTTGTACTTAACAGGCTAATTGACCCTTGATACTCTTCAGGAGCAAAGGCTGCAGCTTCCTTTAAATAAGCCCCTGCGCTTCTTCTGGCATCAATAAGATTTAAGAGGGTGGTATCATTGACACCGATTCTTCTGTCAATATCCTCGTATCTGCTATGGCCATCCCATAATTCTTCTTTTAACAGACCCTCAATCCATCTCTCATACGCTTCCTGTCCCTGGTAATAACCGTTCTGCACAGATGCCCGGAAAGACTTTATCAGTAACTCCAGTGAGGCAAGCAAGCTTTCATAATCCGAAGGTTTATCTCTTCTTTCTCCGATATGTGTTATCAGAAAAGGCCAGAAATCCGCCTCCAAATAATCCATCCCTTTTTCTTTTAACAGCTCTCCGTCAAAATAAGTTCTGCAAAGGAGCGTCTTGCCATTATCTCTGTAACCGGTTATAACACCCCATTCCGGTGCAATCCTTAGATTAATGGCAATAACAGGTTTTCCTTCATTAATGTCGGCAACAATTCTATGCCTCTCTGCTGTCCTTTCTTCTTTTCTAAGACGTTCAGCCCAGATTTGTTCATAGCCTGCCGCTTTAAAGAGTGGGGTGGAGTAATCATAAGCCACCAGCGCATCCACGGCGCTGTAATCCCAGACCTCTGTAAAGGCAATACGGTAGCAGGCACCGGAAAGTCCCATCAGCTGTTCGTAGGTACAGGTCTCTCCCAGATATTGAAAAGCTCTGGTCAGCGCCCCTGCCCAGGTACAGTCCATGCCCTTTTCCCATTCCAGAGGAGCAATACCGGATAGCTCCGCACAGGACGTATCTTTTCTGTATAAATCCTTCCCGTCTTTTGAGTAACACAGCGCTTCACCTTCTCTGCAGCTGACGACACGAATCCCGTCCCCGTTACTGTAGATCAGCGTCAGATATTCCTGTTTCTCAGTCTTTGTAGAACTCGGGAAACTCTCATGCCCTACAGGTATTTCCTTCCAGGCAAAATAATCATAGTGTTTTATCTTTACCATGCAGTCCCTGTAATCCTCCCGATTGCCATAAAATGCACCGATAATCTGTCTGTTGTCCTCCTTTTTGTACCTGCCTTCCTTAAGGTTCAGGGACAGAAAACCATCTTCTGTAACATAGTCGTGAAAGATTCCATCCGGTGTTCGGTAAGTTACTGCCAGTATTTTAAGCCGCTCACTCTCCTTTATAAAACCCATGGTCTTTGTATTTGCACTGATGTACAGAGCATTTCCGTTAATATTGCTGTTAAGTATCCTTGTAACATCCACCTGAGTTTCTCCGTCCGTAAACACGGCTTCTAAAACAACCAGTTCCTGGGGTAATAACAGGGAATCTATGGAGGTACCAAGAACACCTGCTATACCAGGTAAAAGATACGTTTCCGGAAGACTTTTACCGTTCTCCCATTTACTTACTGCCTGAGGCGTTACGTGAAGCAGCTCTGCAAAACGTTCACCTGTCAGATTCTTTGCTTTTCTTAATACAGCAATCCTGCTTCCGACTTTTTCATTATCTATCATAGTAGCTCCTATCTGTGTGCGTTAAACACATGTTTAAAATAATCACTAACAGTTATATTTTATTTTTACAATCTACTCTCCATAAAGGCTCATATCCATCCTCTGGTCTTAGGAAAGATTCGTTTGTAATGCAATGCTACAGCGCTGTATTTATACTATAATAGTTAATGGAGCCATTTTCCATCTATTCAGGATTAAGTTTTGCAATTATTTCTAAACCACCAGTTGAATATCATCAATATCTTCATCTGATTTGTTGTACTGTTACTAGTGCCTGCTGCTATTTCCTGCGACAAATACAACTACCTGTCTGCCATACTAATCGCTTCAATCGCCACACTTCCACCTTTGATTACCTCAATACGGTTGGGAAAGGAACTCTTAAACAGCTTAATCAGTGCATTATTTTTACTCTCCGTATGAACACATTCCAGAAGCAGATTACTGCGGTCACAGTCTATTATGGATATTCCATAAATCTGCGCAATACGAAATACCTCCTCTTTCTCTCCTGCATTCAGGCTGTTAACTTTTATAAACAATATTTCCTTCATATGGATTGGAATATCGGTAAAATCCACTACCTTGATTACCTCAACGCATCGGTTCAGCTGTTTCTTAATCTGCTCAAAGGTACTCTCATCACTGGTAACACTGATGGTCATTCTGGAAATTGTCTCATCCTCCGTCTCGCCAACGGTCAAACTGTCCAGATTGTAGGATTTCCCGGAAAAAAGTCCGGAGATCTTTGCAAGAACTCCAATCTCATTTTCAACATAAAGAGAAATCCATCTCTTTTTTATGATATTCTCTGCTGCTTTTCCCATCTTTCTCCTGCCTTCCTCTATCTTATTATCCTGTACAATGTACTTTTCCTCTGTTCTAATCCATTACCATTTCGCTTAAAGGTTTACCGGTAGGAACAATAGGGTAAACATTGGCTTCGGGCTCTATGATGAATTCTATGAGAGTGGGCGTATCTGTCCTCTTAAGGGCAGCCTCCAGTGCTCCATCAATATCCTCGGTTTTTTCTACCCGGATTCCTGCTGCATCATAGCTTTCTGCCAGTTTTACAAAATCAGGCGAGTATTTCGGACAGCATTTTTCAGGATTCTTACAATCCTTAGCACAGCTTCTTCTGGCAGTGAGGCAGGTATAAGCATAACGCCCTCCGTAGAACATTTCCTGCCACTGGCGTACATTTCCAAGATAAGAGTTGTTAAAGACACAAAGAATCAAGGGAAGCTCCAAAGCAACTGCTGTTGCCATCTCCTGTATGTTCATCTGCATTCCGCCGTCACCGGAAATACATACTACGGGAGTACCTGGGTTACCAAGCTGTGCTCCGATGGCAGCCGGCAGTCCGTAGCCCATTGTGCCAAGTCCGCCGGAGGTCAGAAGCTTTCTGTTATGATCCATTTCAAGATACTGTGTGGTCCACATCTGATTCTGTCCTACATCCGTTACAACGATAAGGTCTTTAAATTTATTATTAATTTTATTAATAATTATTTCCGGCGTCATACCTTCGTATTTCTTCATTTCCAAAGGATACTCCTGCTTCCAGCTCTTAACCTCTTCTGTCCACTCCTTAACAGGCAAAGCTTCCGCTTCCTCCAATATCTTTATGATAGCGGTTTTGGCATCGGCTACAATAGGTATATCCACCTGAATATTTCTGGAGATGGAAGCCGCATCAATATCAATATGAATGATCGAAGCCAGCTTGGCAAACTCTGTAATCTTTCCGGTTATACGGTCATTGAACCTGGTACCGATGGAAAAGAGCACATCGCATTCACTGATTGCACGATTGGCCGCATAGTTACCATGAATTCCGATGTTGCCGATGTACAGAGGATGATTTGTGGGAATCGCACCTTTTCCCATTATGGTAGTAATTACCGGCATACCGGTAAGTTCGGCCAGACGGGTAAACTCTCTGCCCGCATCGGCGATGTTAACGCCGCCGCCTACTAAGAATAAGGGCTTCTTCGCCTGACTTAAGATACTCAGTGCTCTCCTTACCTGCCCTACATGGACACCCGTGTTGGGCTTATACCCTCTGATGGATACTTCCTTGGGATATTCGTCACTTCCCATAGACTGCTGAATATCCTTTGGCAGGTCAACTACTACCGGCCCCGGCTTACCGGACCTTGCAATAAAGAAAGCTTCTTTGATAATCCTACCCAGGTCTTTTCTGTCTCTTACCGTTATGGCATGTTTACAGATATTTCTGGAAATACCTACAATATCTACCTCCTGAAAGGCATCGTTGCCAATCAGATGAGTGGGTACCTGTCCGGTAAAGCAAACCAAAGGAACGCTGTCATAGTTGGCAGTTGCAATACCGGTAACCAGATTGGTGGCACCTGGTCCGCTGGTAACCAGACATACACCAACTTTACCTGTTGACCGGGCATAACCGTCTGCAGCATGTATCAGTCCCTGTTCATGTCTTGGCAGAATTACCTCGATTCCCTCTGAATCATAAAGCGCATCAAACAAATCGATTACCTGTCCTCCAGGATAGGCAAAGAGTGTATCAACACCTTCTTCCTTCAGTGCTTTGATAAAAAGTGATGTTCCTTTCATTTCCATGGTTCTCCTCCTTCTAAACTGTTCAGTAACTCTATATACCGCAAAATAGGACGCTAATAGTACTTCTTCCTAATTCTCCTAAGTTAAACAAAAAAAAGCCCTAAGCTAAAGTTTTAGCTTAGGGCGAATAATTATCCGTGTTACCACCTAAATTCAGAGAAAGTTCTCTGCACTCATTACGATACGGACTCTTGCCATAGTGCTCAAAGATATCGATACCGCTTTCCGTGTAACGGCGGAAAATTCCGTTGAAGTCTACTAAAGAACTGCCTGTTTCCATAGGTTTACCAGTCGTTCCCGTTGGGTTCACTGCTCAAAGGCTACTTCCATACTACCTGAATGAAGACTTTCACCTGCCGTCTTCTCTCTGCAAATCGGATTAGTATGTACTCCTCCTTGTCACTGCATTTAATATATATATTTATTAACTTGTATATTTATTAGTTTACAATTTATCATATGCACTTCAATCTGTCAACGAAAATTTGAAATACTTTTATTATTATAATATATTTCAAATACTATCAATACTTATTAAACAATTCAAGCAAAAAAACGTTCATCCAAATGAGTACAGGCAAATTGTACAAACCAGAAACAACGAATGCGCCTATGGAAAGGTATTAGAAGTCCTTTTCTCTGGATATTTTTTGCTATAATATAAAACCGATTGTCTGAGCGTAGCGAGTTATCGGTTTTATATTATGCCCAGCATAAAATATCCAGAGAATTAGGACTTCTTATACCTTGGAATCGAAGCATACGTTTTTCTGGTTTGCACAATTTGCCGTCCCCTTGAGACCAACTACCTTTTGCCACTTCCGTCCCCTTGAAACTACCTGCCCTTTTGCCACTTAAATTCTAATTCAGTTCCAAAAGCATAGCCTTCACATTATCCTGGTTACCAATCTCCTGAAAGCCGTTTTCCAGATACATATTTACGCTCCCCCTATAATGTGTTTCCGCCGGAGTATCCGCAACTACGGGAAACGCTAGTAAATGGTCAAAACCTTTCTGTTTAAAGTCTTCCACTGCATAATGAAGCAGTAACCTTGCCACTCCCTGTCTTCGGTACTCAGGGTGTATCACATAACAGATGGTACAGCCTGTCCGCTTTCCCTCTATCAGATGGCTCACATCCTCTGACAGCCTCGGAAATCTTACGATGTCATTGGCACTGCACCAGCCGATGCATTTATCTCCGTCAAAGGCAAGATACCCTTTCATATTTCCCTTACGTATATCCTCCAGGGCTTCTGCCTTATTGGTCTCACCGCTTTTCGCTGCCCATTCCTCTATGCTGCAGTCGCTGTAATAAAATCTGCAGAAACAGGTTGCCCAATGGGGGGTAAGACTAAAGTCCAGATTTCCCAGAAAATCTGTAAATACCTCTCCGTTGCTGCTATCCAGAGGTTTAACCGTATAATTCATCCATTCCTTCTCCTTCATGGTTATTTTCGCTCATTCTATCAATTATGCCGCCCTCCGTCAAGGAAGGGATTGTTTTATAATTATTTTCTCCCGGTAAGGTAATATACCGCTACCTGGGTACGGTGGGACAGATTGCCTTTCTCAAGAATGGTACTGATATGATTCTTTACGGTTCCTTCACTGATAAAAAGCTTCTCTGCAATTTCACGATTGGACAAGCCTTCTGCCACAGCTCCGATAATATCCATCTCCCTGGCTGTGAAAATACTGCTGTCAAAGCCTGCATTTGCCCTGATAGCCGTGTCTTTGAATTTGGAAAAGACCTTTCCGTCCAAAATATTTATACCGTGATGAATGGATTTAATCATCTGCTTTAACTGCTCCGGCGTATGATTCTTAATGAGATAACCGTCTGCACCGTTCTTAATAGCCTTTTCTACCAGCTCATCCTCATCGAAGGTGGTCAGGATCAATATCTTTCCAAGGCTTCTCTGTACGATTTCCCGTGTTGCTTCGATGCCGTCCATAACAGGCATCTGGATATCCATCAGCACCACATCTGCTTTCTCGGTCATTGCCAGTTCCAAAGCCTCTTTCCCGTTTTTAGCACAGCCTACCACCTTAAATTCTTCATCTACACTGAGAATTATGCGCATACCGTCTCTGACAAAATCACTGTCATCAGCAATTATCACCTTTATTTTCTCCATTCTTTACTCCTTTACTGGCACTGCAGAGAATCTCTTACCGTGGTTATTTTACGAAAGCGGAATTATCATATTAATCAGAAAACCTTCCTTGCTGCTGATATCAATATATCCGTTTACATTGCGTACCCGATTTTTCATGCCCTGAATTCCCATCCCCTCTTTTAATAACTCGCAGCCGTTACCATTGTCCCTGATACTGCAGCGAATCACCTTATGCAGGATGATAATCTCTATATACAATTCTGTACAACCGGCATATTTCAAGGCATTGGTCACTGCTTCTATGGAATTGTCCAATATAACCTCCCAGACAGGCTCCGAAACCTCCCTGTCTTCACCGGTAATCGTAAATTCTGTCTTTATTCCGAACTTCTCCCTGCATTCCTCGCTGAGCTGCACCAACTTTAGATATGCCATCCGTTTCTTATCCGGCTTCTCTCTTCGTAAGATAACACGAATCTCATCCATACTGGTTCTTAAGTTGTCAATGACCGCCTGCATGATTCGCTCACTTTCCTCCGATTCCGTCTTCATTAGTACCTTACAGGCCTCCAGCTGATAGATAGAACCATTAATACTATGCCCCAGCTTATCATGAAGTGCCTGGGACAACACAGCCTTTTCCTCCAGCATCCGATTCTCAAAGGATAGGCTGCTTCTAGCTAATTGCTCCTTATAAACTGCATCCTGTATGTTGAGGCTGTCTTTAAGCTGATATTCCTTCTGTTCATAACCCTCAATGTATCGCTTGTATTTCTCTATGATAATATTATTCTGAAAATATATAATCATTAGAAACAGGCAGTAAATGACATACAGATAGATATTATCAGGCTGAAGCAGCAAGCCGGAAAAGGTAAACAAATAGGCTGTCATATGCAATCGAAAAAATACAATCAGATCCAGTACGACCATGGGAAACAAAAACAGACCATTATTGCTTTTCTTAAATATCAAAAGGAACATTACCGTTAATAACACTTCAAAACATAGAAAAATAAATTTCTTTTCTTTCTTCTTCACCAGCTCAATACCAAGGGCCGCAACCATGACTACAGCAAGAAGAAACCACTCCACACTGATGTTGTGAAGTGATTCCATACTGTTGCTGATAAAATATCCAATCAGCATAATCATGCAAAATAATTTTACAGCAGAGAAATAATAGTGCTTTCCATTCTCACCCATAGCCGCCCCCGAATTCTCCTGCTTTTTTAACCTGGCCCTGCTGCCGGTTCTGACCGGCTTCCTGGCTTCATTTTAACATACCCCTCCTGCCTGTGCAACTGCTGCCCAGCTGTGGAACTGCTGCTCAGCTGTGAGACACAGCAAACCCATGCAGATATCTATATAAATATCCAGAAAGTTTTGAGCCCATGCAGCTATTCCGTTCGCTTTATCCTTGTACCCAGATATCCAATACAAAGTATTACTATAAGGTAACTGCATACCACCAGGAGAAACATGCTGTATACACCACTTTTCTCTGCCATCAGCATTTCAGCTGCTTTTACAACCCAGCGCTGGGGCATCAGCATGGATAATTTCGTCCACCAGTCAGAGGCTCCATCTAAAGGAAAATACAGTCCAGCTAACATGGCTGATATAAACCACACGATAAAAGCAATATAATTAGCCGTCAATACATTGTTTACCAGTATACCGATTACTACACTTAAGGTATTAAAGATAAGTCCCAGGCAAAAAACAAAAAAGAGATAGCTTGCAAAGGGAATACCATAATCGGTTTTTACTAACAGCTTAATAGAAATCCCCATAATTCCTGTCTGCATCAAGACAGTTAAGATAATCATCATAAGCTTTGCCAGACTATAGCTCCCCACACTGGCTCTGGATAACAGAACGCGGTTATATACTCTGTTCTGACGTTCTTCAATAACATTAGCCGCTATAAACACGCCACTGAACAGGAAGGCAATTGTAAGAAATGCCAGAGAATAACCGATACTGGAGCTGCTGTCCAGCTGTTTTGCGGTGAGATTTAAGGTTTCGCCAACTTCAATGCTGACAGATTCCTTAACCGGTTCTCCTTTTTCAGAAGTATTTATAAGAGAATATAGTTCTTCTTTCTGAAACCCTGTTAAAGCGGCATAACGGTAAAGCCCCTGAAGATACACATTCAGATCATTGTAAAGCAAAGCATTCCTTCCATCCTCCATCCCCTCAAATACCCTCATACTGCTTTCCTGTCCTGCCAGTATCTCCGCCTCAAAGGAAGGCGGAATATATATAATTCCACCGATAACATTATGATTTGCTGAATAAAGTGCTCTCTCTCTGACCTCTTCTATATCCATTGCCTGTGATTTATAACGGTATATTCGATAAGAGCCGTTTTTTGCCAATTTGTGTAAAATATATTCCGAAAGCTCACTTTGACTGCTGTCGTAAACCTTAATGTTTAATTTATTATTCGATATATTTAATATCAGCTTATTCTCCTGATCCATTTCCTGTATGGTATAGGCACTGTCCTGTGAATCTGCCGTATTAATATTCTGTACATTCAGAATGATAACTGCCAGTATTGGCAGCAATATCAGAAAACAGAGATAACCCTTATTCCTTAAGAGCAATTTCATATTCATTTTTATTATTGTATTAAAACCATTCATAGTTTCCCCCATTCCACCTCTGAGACAGTATAAAAGCTTAACCTGCTTCCTCCGTTTTACGATTTATCATAAGTACACCAATTAAACTAAAGACAGCAATCATTCCCAGGAGCATAAGGATGCATTTAGCAGTATAGTCGCTGTACCCTTTCACCGAGTACTCAACCAGCGTTCGGTTCAAATAATAAAAGGGGGATAGTTCTATCAGAACTTTCGGCAAATGGGCATACATGTATGTCTGAAAACACCCGCCCAAAAAACCTGCCACCCAGGTTATTACAAACCCAAGGACAATACCTACCCCTATATTGCGAAACAGTTGGAACAATACGATACCAAAAGCACTGGAGCCCATTGAAACCAGAAAGGTTATTAAGGCAGACAGCAAAATATTTCCCCAGTGAATGTCATAAAGCATTACCGACAATGCCCAGGCTGCACTTACTTCCAGGAAGATAGCCAGAGTACAGGGAATAAATTTTCCCAGGTAATAGCTTAGGTTCGACAGATGAGAGACCTTCATTCTCTTTGGTATTGCACTTTTTCTCTCGCTGGAAATGACTGCCACCAGGGATACCATCCCGCACCAGGCAAAATAGACGATATAGACAATACCATAATAATCCGTAGAGGAAGGCACCGGGTCTGTTTTCAGTTTCTCACTATGTACCTGAGGAGCCTTTATTTCCGGTATTTCCGTAATATCTTGCTCCCTGCTGTAGATTGAAAGAGTCCTGGCCTCATTTACCTGGTAAAAGAAATTTGAAAATATATTCTCCGTAATTGCAGCCTCCGTATTCCTGTCATTGGATTTATAAATAACATAAGAATCTTCTGCTGTGATATCAACAAAAACCGCTACTGCCTCACTCTTAAGCAGAACCTCCATGTCTCCCTCCGGAAATTCCTGAAGGATTATGCTATTTTCCTTGCAGACAGCCTGAAAAGGCTCCAGCATCTCTTTATAACCGCTGCCCTTTTCTACCCGGTATCCCACCTTGAATTCTTCCATTTTGTAGGCTGAATCGAGCATTTCCCGAAAAGCATTGGCCAGTAAAGCAATGGTGACCAGAGGGAATATGAGCATCAGTATTAAGATCCACTTACTCCGAAGCATCAGTTTCAGATTATTTTTCATCAGAATGAATGGCATCTTACATCTCCCCCTCTGCATAATCTCTCAGCTTTTTCCCGGTAAGAGTTAGAAATACCTCCTCTAAGGTCATTTGAGAAGCTTTGTCCGAAGTTACCAGTTCCACAAGTTCTTCCTTTGTCCCGATGGCAACGATCTTTCCATTGTCCATAATTGCTATTCTGGTGCAGATAGCCTCTATTTCCTCCATGTAGTGACTGGTATAGATAACTGTAGCTCCCTGTCTGTTGACATATTTGATTTTCTCCAGAATAAAATTTCTGGATTGAGGATCAATTCCAACCGTGGGTTCGTCAAATATAAGCAGTTCCGGCTTGTGTCCGATGGCACAGGCAATATTCAGCCTTCTTTTCATTCCGCCGGAAAAAGTCTTGGCAAACCCATTACGCTTATCCTCAAGCCCGACAAATTCAAGAGACTCTGTTACTGCTTTACGGAGTTTATCTCCTTTTATGCCATAAAGAGAAGTGAAGAGCTCCACATTCTCCCAGGCTTTCAGATTACCGTGAATGGCCAGCTCCTGCGGAATGTAGCCTAATTTCTGCTTTATCTTTTTCATATCAGTCTTCGTATCCAGACCGAACAATTCGATACGCCCTGCCGTAGGCTTTACCAGGGAGCATACCATGTTCATGGTAGTGCTCTTGCCTGCTCCGTTGGGACCAAGAAGTCCAAATATCTCTCCTTTTTTGATATCCAGATTTATATGGTCCACCACCGGTTTATTATCATATTTCTTTGTCAGTCCTTCTAACTTTAATATAGAATCCATCACTTTTCCCTCCATCCCCTGCCGCTGGTATACCAGCAATCCGTATTTTCATTCATAGTACGAGTCTGCTTGCAATTCTGCTAAAATGAAAAAAATAAAAATGTAACGCATTTTCCAATGTAACTTCTTGTACTTTGGCGCGCTCCAATCAAAAACTTACTTCAGTATAGCAGTTAGATCTCCATTCTTTAAGTGCCAAAAGATAGAAAAGGCTATGACAAAAGTCATAGCCCACTTTATTTTTTATTCTCAAAGTTTATAGTATCTTTCTTAATTGTTCACAATATCTTCAATATTCCTTCAAACTCTATACACATGTGAACGGTATAATAATATCATACATTAAAGAAACAAACACACAAACAAAATTTTTAAATCGGGTAAATCAAGGCTCCCCAACCTTGTTGACATAAACTTTTTTTCATAAATGGCCGGCAGAATTTCTGCCGGCCCCTCCTCTTTGTAGAGATATATTTATGGTACGTTCATTCTAGTATAAGTACATATTTCCAAGTTCCTTTTCTTCCTCTTTTGTCACCTTTAATGCCTTACTGATAAACTCAGAAAAAGAACCGTAATGTTTCTCAGCCGCAAGATAAGCCGCCTCCAGATATTCTGCTTTAACCGTCAGCGCTGTTTCTGCTATTTTACATCTTTCCTCTGAAAAGCCCTTCTCCTTTAATTCTTTAAGAAGTATGCTGTTCTCTTCTTTTCGTTGTTCATTGGTCTTTAGATAATCCCAAAATATATCGTCTTTCTCGATACCAAGAATGGTTAAAATAATCGCAGCTGCCAGTCCGGTTCTATCCTTTCCTGCAAAACAGTGAAACAGCAAAGCCCCTTCCTTCTGTGACAGCAGCAGGTCTATCAGCTTCCGGTAGCCGTTTACAGCCTCAGTGTTTTGTATCATCTGTTCATAAAGACCACGCATATAAAAATCTACGGTATCTATATCCGGTATGGTCTCAAAACTACCCATATCTGCGCCTGCCTCATGTATTGCCTTTAAAACGTCAATATTATGATAGACTGTACCTGTAATTCCGTCATCGGGATTCTCCCTGCATTCTCTTTCTCCTCTTAAATCTACGATGGTGCGCAATTGATATTCCTTTGTAAGTATTTCTTTATCATCTTCTGATAACCTTACCAGTTCACCTGAACGGAGCAGCCTGCAGGGAAGTAGCTTCCTGCCTCCGCTTCCTTCTAAGCCTCCAAGATCCCTGAAATTTACCGGCCTGAAATTCATGAATGTTTCCGCCTTTCTGTGCTAAAACCATAAGTCAGACTGTTACTGATTTTAAGTGTAACAAAACCCTCCTGTATAGTCAAATTATAAGGTCAATATTTCTCATGAAAGTGTATCTGCTGTTTTTCTGCAGGATTTTAGTTGCATAGCAGGTATGCGTGTGAAAGAAAATAATAAATTGAAAAAATTCGTTGATCTTCTTTCGCTCCTTTTTATTAGTGGCATTATCGCAGGCCCTGCAATATGCAATGGGTATAATAATGAAATACCGTCTGCCCGTTTTTTTGTATCATTATAAAAACAAGAATAGTTTGAACTGCCCCCCATAAGTTAGACCCAAATTCTAACGTATGGGAGGTCAGTTTTTTATGGATAGGTTATAAATTAAAAGTTAAACACTGTACTCCAATCAAAATTTCCTGAATCCTCTACATTTTTTGGCCAGCCGGAACACCAATCCGGCATTAGTGGATTTTCTACCCTGTCCAGACTGGGTGTGTACGGTTTGATATCTAATATCGGAGTACCATCATCAGCATCTATATAGGCTAAATGGATAATTCCGTTTTCGTAATCAACAGAAGTAATATAGCAGCAAGTTAGTCCAATTGGATTTGGTCTCTCTGGTGAGCGGGTTGCAAAAGTACCTAACAACTCTGGTGCATTTTTATAGGGACTTTTTTCAATAAGTTTTGATCTGGCTTCAACATTATCACATCGATCAAACCACCAGAACACATTAATATAACTAAAATCATTAATATTTGTAAGTCCAGGAATATACTCCTTATCAATTAATAATTTCATACCATCGTCATTTACTTGTATTTTTCCTATTGCTTTTAAATTGATTTGTTCCATAAATAAAATCTCCTTTTTTATTATTTACGGCGCCGTTAATACCAGTATACCGGAATAAATTAACACTACAACCCCTTTTTTTAAAAATAAAATTTACATTATCTCCCTCTTTACACCAGAACAAATGTTTGCTATAATCTGTTTCAAGGAGGCGAACATATGTTTGATTCGATAATTTTTCATGTGGATGTTAATTCTGCTTTTTTAAGCTGGGAAGCGGTACACCGTTTAAAGCATTTAAGCGGTACACTGGATTTAAGAGAAATTCCTTCTGCTGTAGGAGGAGATGTTAAGAATCGCGGCGGCATCATACTTGCCAAGTCCATTCCTGCCAAAAAGTATGGAATAAAGACCGGCGAGACTCTTCAGGAAGCTTTAAGGAAATGTCCTGATTTGAAAGTTGTCCCGCCTCATTACAACCTCTATGACGAATGTTCTGCTGCTTTTTTTGATATTCTCAGAAGCTTTGCTCCCTCCGTAGAGGCATTTTCTGTAGATGAAGCCTACTGTGATATGACCGGAACCGCCGGTCTTTATGGACCTCCTGCCACAGTGGCGGCTCTGATAAAAGATACCATCCACAAGGAGCTTGGATTTACGGTTAACGTTGGTGTATCCAGTAATAAGCTTCTTGCCAAAATGGCGGGTGATTTTAAGAAGCCTAACCTGGTCCACACTCTCTTCCCCTCAGAAATTCCGTCGAAAATGTGGCCTTTGCCCGTTTCGGAGCTGTTCTTTGTAGGCAGAGCTACTGCTGCCAAATTGTTTTCCTTAGGTATTAAGACCATTGGAGAGCTTGCCGCCACGGATATCTCCATTCTGCGTTCCCATCTTAAGAAACATGGAGAGATCCTCTACCTTTTTGCCAACGGAATGGATCCTTCTCGTGTAATTGATACACCTCCTGCAAATAAGGGTTACGGTAATTCCACTACCATTCCCTATGATATAAATGATCCTTCAGCAGCCAGACTGATTCTCCTTTCTCTTAGTGAGACCGTGGGAACCAGGCTGCGCAAAGACTCTGTCAAGATTCAGGTAGTCGCTGTATCTATTACCTACTATGACTTTACCTATGCTTCTCATCAGGTGACACTCTTTTCCTCCTCCAATGAGACCGGTGAGATTTTTACTGCTGCCAACAGGCTTTTTACGGAGCTATGGAACGGTATGCCGGTAAGAAAGCTTGGTATTCACACCAGTCATGCAAAACCCGATGACGGTATCGACCAACTGACTTTCTATAACCTGCATACTCTGGAGAAACACAAAAGACTGGAACAGGCTGTGGACGGAATTAGAGATAAATACGGCAGCGATGCTATTATGCGGGCGGTCTTTCTAAATAATCCTGTCTGTCATATGTCCGGGGGAGTAGCAAGAGAAAAATTATCAGTTAATTATGAGGAAGTGAATATAGAATGAATATACCCGTTGATGTCATCGCCGTATTTGATTCTGTTGGTAAGGTCACACCTGCCTATGTACGCCTGGAAGATGAGAAACACACTCTGGTAACTTACAAAATTGAAGATATCTCTCTCTCAAACGAGGAACGGTATGCCGGATTGTACCATCTGGTTTTTGTCTGTCATATACACAACGGTGGCTTAAAACAACAGCTGAAACTGTCCTTTAGTGTACAGAACCACCGTTGGCTGCTTCTAACCTAAGCGTTTCAGTTACACGGATATCCTTAGGTTAGACCTATGTGTGAAAATTCCTTGTGCCGTTTGTTTATAAACGCTGAATGTATTGATACTCAAAACATGAAGATTACTTTGTCCCTCAAGGGACTCCAAAAATCCAAAGGGCTTTATATCAGACCGGCTTAACGGCTTTTATATTCTTCCAAGAACAAATCAAAGTATTTATAAAACTCCGCCTTATCAGCTATATGAACATTATGATCCGGGTTTGTCATTTCATAAGCTAAACAATGGGAGATTAAGGATTGCATCCTATCAAAATCTTCATCAGAAACTGCAGCATTTCCTTTTGCTCTGATCAGTAATACCAGGCACTTAAGCTTTGGCAGCAGATGATACCAGTCCGTATAATAGGTACGATAGGCTGCCATAGCCTGTGAACTGAACATCATATGATAGCCTTCCACTGTTTCTGTCAGACTGTTCATGAAATAATGATATTCCAGCTCAGAACCTAAATACAGGGAAGCTGACAGCGTCAGATTTCCCTGTATTCCATATAGTAAACCGCAAATTGGATATTCGGACATTTATCTTCCTAAAGTAATCACCTTGGTAGATACCTTTTCCCCGAACCACTCATCATGTTCTACGAATACCAGGGTAGGCTCTATTGCAAGAATTGCCTTCTCAAGCTGTTCTCTAAAATAAATATCCATATAATTGAGGGGTTCATCAAAGAGAATAAGATGATTTCCCAGAGACAGTGCCCTTGCGACTTCAATTTTCTTTAACTCTCCTCTGCTAAAGGTCTCCAGGGGCCGTTCAAACAGAGATTCCGGAAGTTCAAATAGCCGGCATAAATCTGTAAAGAGCGCCACTCGCATCTCATCTTCCCCCGTTTCCTCCGCTAAATGTGCCTTTAGATATCCTTCCTTCCACAAGGGTTCCTGGAGCGATTCCGTAATCTGCAGATCCTCTGCTCGCTGGATTCCTCTGGTTTTAATTTCACCTGAAATTATTTTAAGAAGAGTAGATTTTCCGGTACCGTTCTCTCCCTGAACCCAGATCCGTTCTCCAGTCTTTACGATAAAAGATAGGCCAAAGAACAACTCTTTGTTGTCATAGGAGAACATGATATCTTTTCCTTTTATCAGCCAGGCGGCTTCTGTTTCCAGCTGTTCAAAATTCAGATCAGCCACGGTCTCAAAGTTCTGTAACAGGGATTTCTTTTCTTCTATTTTCTCCCTTATCTGCTCCTCGGAGCGCTTTGCCTGCCCCATGTAAGATTTGGCGCCATTGGTTCTGGAATGGGTGGCAAAGGCATACTTCTGGGTATTGGCTACCCCTGCCCATAAACGGCTCTCTTTCGCACGCCTTTCCAGCTGGCGTACTTCCCTGGCCAACCGCTCTCCGGTACGTGCCTCGTATTCATCCTTTAGATCCTTGTTCTGTTTCCAGGTAGTAAAATTACCCTTTTCAACAATGATATCTGCTTTGTTAATAGCCATTACATGGTCTATTACCGAGTCCAGAAATTCTCTGTCATGGGAAACTACCAGAAATCCTTTCTTCTGCCTTAAATACTCTGCCACTTCTCTCTTTCCTTTAATATCCAGATGATTCGTAGGCTCATCCAGCAGTAGAAACGTGTCCTTTCGAAGAAATAGTGCGATCAGCAGAAGCTTTGTCCGTTCTCCATAGGATAGCAAGGAAAATTCCCTGTCTAACAGTTCCTCGGACAGCTTCATCCGGTACATCTCCTTGCGTATCCGGCTATCCATTTCAAAACCGTCCAGGTCCAGATATTGCTGCAGTGCTTCCATGTCCGTAAGATTGTCTTCCAGTGTCCGCAAGTTTCCTATATACTCTTTTATAACGTCTATTGCCAGGGTATAACTTACCTCTTTTTCGTAAGGAAAAAGTTCGGTTTTTGATTCCAGCTGTATCTTTCCTTTGTCCGGCCTTAACTCTCCATGGAGCAGCTTTAAGAGGGTGGTTTTCCCTCTTCCGTTTCTTCCAATCAGCCCTAACTTCCAGTCTGTATCCAGATTTACTGTCACACCGTTAAAGACCGGCTCGTAAAAGGTCTTATAACTAAAACTCATATCATTTATAATAATTTGTGCCATATTTTTCTTCCTTTCCTGACTAATCTTCTCTGTCAGGACAGACACCGTAATTGGGGCGGGTCTATTCTGACTCTTTCATTATACGTAAACGTATTTTCCACATGACCGCAATCCCTCCTTTGATTATTTCTGTTATAAGCTGAGATAAGTTATCTTAGTGTTACTGATTACCATAATCTATCTTTCTGCATTCCTCATATACAGGCATAAAAAAACCTACCTTAAACAGATTACTGCAGACAGACAAATTCCGCATCAGTAACCCCGGTAAAGCGCACTCAAATAATACCCTGCATTCAGAGTCAGTATTTTAAGGCTAGCGCAATTTACCGTTGTTTAAAAGTAGGTTAATAATCATTATTCTTGTTTCAACCTCTGCTTTCAGAAGTATTTTGTGTTTGGGTTCCAGGGAACCAGAGTGACAAATCTGCCACAACAATTTTACAATAACACAATTTCCCTCTTAGAGCAACATATTTTTACACCTTTATGGTAATTCCTTACACACATCGGATTTCTTTAATCATAAACTCTCTGCCGCTTAGGATTTCCGGGTTCTTACTGCTGCAAGAAGGACAGACTCCTTTTGTTTCGGTGAGATGGTATACCTTCTTACAGTCTCTGCACATACCATTGGCAGGCAGTATCTCAATAATCAGTTCCGCATCCGCCAGATTGGTTCCCTCTATTGCTGCCGGGTATACTGCTTCAATGTATTTCGGCACCATGGAGGACATTTCACCAATCTGTAACACCAGAGAATCTATGCGGCTTACATTGTTAGCCTGGGCAAATCTCTCTACGGTATTTACTACTTCGATTACAACTCCCAGTTCATGCACAAGTGTCACCTGCCTTTACCTGCATAAGACTATACATTGGTAAACTTTCTTCTGATATTCTTTACCGCTATCTTACCTTTGCGTTTTAACACCTGCTTGATTACTACCGGCTTTAGCTTCTCAAAGGCCACACCTTCTCCGTCATATTTTCTCTCCAGGGAAATGGCATCAAATTTGCACTTTGTTGTACATTGCCCGCAGCCTACACAGAGAAACTCATCTACTACGGTAGCTCCGCAGCCAAGACAGCGTTCTGTCTCTTTTCTGATCTGCTCCTCTGTAAGAACTCCTCTGGTATCGAAAAAGAGCTCCGCAGTAATAGCCTCTGTATTTCCGGCTGTACTAACAGCTGTTTTTGCCGCCTTCTTATGCTCCGGTCTCTGTCTGGGTATAGTATCATAGCCCTCCAGTATTACACTTTCTTTGTTCAACTCATGGTAATCCCTTCTGTCACGACCGATTACCAGGCTCTGTCCGGGCTGTACATAGCGATGAATGGAAATAGCGGCTTCTTTGCCAAGTGCTATGGCATCAATGGCAAAGCGTGGTCCTGTTAAGGCATCTCCTCCTGCAAATACATCCGCTTCGTCAGTCTGAAGGGTAAAGGAATCTGCTTTCACTGTATTATTGGGATTTAACTTCACCTGGCTGCCTTCTAATAAACCGCCCCAAAGAATGGACTGACCTACTGATACCAGTACTCTGTCTGCCTCTACCACCAGGGTATTCTCTTCCTCGAATACCGGACGGAAATTCTTGTTCTCATCAAAAACAGAAAGGCATTTCTTAAATTCTACTCCAACAACTTTTCCGTTCTCTGTTACAATACGTTTCGGACCCCAGGAATTCATGATAGTGATATCTTCTTCCAAGGCTTCTTCGATTTCTTCCTCCAGCGCCGGCATTTCCTTTCTGCTCTCGAGGCAATACATGGTTACTTCAGCGGCACCGGAGCGGGCAGCCGTTCTCGCCACATCGATTGCTACATTTCCGCCTCCGATTACTACCGTCTTTCCTTCAATCCCTGAGGGTTTTCCAAGATTAACATTATGCAGAAAATCAACTCCCGTGATAACACCCTCTGCCTCTTCACCTTCTATGGACAGTTTTCTTCCAGCCTGTGCTCCGATTGCAAGATAGAAAGCTTCATATCCCTGCTTACGCAGTTCTGCCAGAGAGATATCCTTACCAACTTCCACACCGGTCTTAAATTCCACTTTAAGTTCCTTTAAGATCTCGATTTCTCCGTTAATGACCTCCTTTTCCAGTCGGTAGGAGGGGATTCCAAGGGTCAGCATACCACCAAGCACCTGCTCTTTCTCAAATACGGTAACCTGATATCCGTCCACTGCCAGAAAATAAGCACAGGAAAGACCGGAAGGTCCGCCCCCGATTATCGCAATCTTTCTGCCATAGTCATGCTTCTTTTTGGGAATAAAACGGTAATCTTTGTTCAGATCCTTTTCAGCCACGAACTTCTTGATTTCATCGATAGCTACGGGTTCATCCATATCTCCTCTGGTACAGGCAGACTCGCACTTTCTGGGGCAGATACGTCCGCATACTGCTGGGAAAGGATTCTCTTCTTTGATAAGTTCCAGGGCTTCCGTGTATTTTCCCTGGGCTGCCAGCTTAATATAACCCTGTACGGCTATATGGGCAGGACAAGCGGTCTTACAGGGACTGGTTCCCGTATCCACTACATTTTTACGGTTGATTCGATAATCCTTGTTCCATCTCTCTTCTCCCCAAAGGGTATCCCTTGGCGTATCTTTTCTTAAAATGGCGTCAACTACGGGAGTCTTGGAACAGAGCTTCTGCCCCAATTGCAGGGCATTTACCGGGCAGTGCTTTACACATTCACCACAGGCCACGCATTTATCCTTATCTACCTTGGAGATATAATTGGAACGCACCATATCTGCATTGATAAACATACTGGCAGTACGCAAGGCCAGGCAGGAACAGCCGCAGCAATTACAGATGGCATGGGTCTTACCGGAACCGTCCAGATTGGGAATCTGATGCATCAGTCCGTTTTCCTCTGCTTTTTTTATGATTTCAAAGGCTTCCTCTCTGGTGATCTCTCTGCCTCTGCCGGTACGAATATAATATTCTGCCGCGTGGCCCATCTGGATACACATATCTTCTTTTAAATGTCCGCAGCCTTCTCCCATAACCTCTCTTGCTGTACGGCAGGAGCAGTCAGATACGGAAAATAGCTTATTCTCATTAAGATACCCTGTAACCTCCTCATAGGAAGCTCTTCTGGTCTCTCCATCAATTGCAGTCTGAATAGGGATTACTCTCATAAGGCCCACACCTACCGGGAAACTTCCGGCAGTTCTTGGTCCTCTTACCCTTCCATAGGCTTCAAAGGCTTCTGCTATCTGAGGGTATTTAGCGACATTTTTCTTGTTATTTACCATCATTTCCATAATGCCGGGAACCCAGGTATCATACCAGAAATAGTCTTCTCCCTTTATTTCATTGACGAAACAGACACCGGCATCAGCAAGTTCCAGAAGCAGTTCCTTTGTTTTCTCCTCGGTTTTATTAAATAATACAGAAAGTTCCTTTGCAGTTACCTTCTTTCTGATTTCCATACAAAGTGCAGCTTCTGCCATCTCTTCCGTTACAACCGGTTCCAGTATCAGATATTCCGGATCTGTTGCTTTGATTTCGTTCTTGGAGCCTCTTTTCTTACGGCTGATATGATTTGCCAGGTCTAATACCTTCTCGTTTACCATTGTTCTGACCATTTTATGTATACCCTTTCTTTTATGAATCATATTTGATAATTTCATCCCCTTATTATCCCCTTATGATTCGTGTAACCCTCTCCTTTCCCGTTTTTTTCCCCTGGTCATTTCTTTTGTATTTTCATTAATTTAGTTGATTATCCTTTGTTTTCTTTCGCTTAGCCCTTTATAATAATCCTTCTATATCGTTTCAAGGCTATGTATGCAGGAGCTTATTTTTCATCTTGCTGTCTCGCTGCTAATAACCAATTCGCTGAAAGTCATTATCGTTGAATCTCACACTCTTTTTCATACTGGTTAAAAAGGCAGGGTAATCTATTCCCATTCCTCTATTACCTGCTATTCCGCTGACTTATGCTATTCCACTGACTTACTGCTATTCCACTGATTTACTTCTCTTCGCAGCCATTCAATCCATTCCGCAATACCCTCTCCTGTTCTGGCGGAAATAGGGATAATTGTAATATCAGGATTTATCTTCCTTACACGTTCCTTACAGGCTTCCAGATCAAAATTAAAATGTTCCAGCATGTCTATTTTATTAATCAGCAGCACCTGACATATGGAAAACATCAGCGGATATTTGAGGGGCTTATCATCTCCTTCGGGAACGCTTAATATCATAGCATTCTTAGAAGCACCTGTATCAAATTCCGCAGGGCAAACCAGATTTCCTACATTTTCAAGAATAGCAAGATCTATCTCCTCTATGCCTAGACCTTCCAGTCCCTGCCTTGTCATAGATGCATCCAAATGGCACATGCCACCGGTATGCAGCTGTATAACTTTGGTTCCTGTCTCTGATATTCTTCTGGCATCCACATCTGAGTCGATATCAGCTTCCATTATTCCAATCTTCATCTCATCCTGTAAGGCCTCTATGGTTCTTGTCAGAGTCGTTGTCTTACCGGAACCCGGTGAGGACATAAGATTTAATAAGAACTTACCTTTTTCCTTTAATTCCTTTCTTAGCTTCTCTGCCTGCCTGTCATTATCTGCAAAAACACTTTCTTTGATTTCGAGAATTCTGAAATTCTCCATATGGTTCCTCCCTCCGCCGTTACCCGTGGTCATACCAGAGTATCTCAGCGTCTATACTTTGTTATAACTTTAACATTATCCTGTAAATAAGTCAACTTTTATTGTATTTATCCAATATATTTATATAATATTTCTATTGATTTTTATCATTTTATACAATATAATTACTTTAAAAAGCGCTCTGGTATCTGGTCATACCAATAGCACGGGAGGTTATTTGTCATGGAATTCACAAAATTATGCTCTCCCTCCTTAAAGGATCTCTTTATTACACAGTTAGAGCATATGATTTTATCGGGGAAATTAAAGATCGGCGAAAAGCTTCCACCTGAGCGTCAGCTTGCAGAAGCCATGCAGGTAAGCCGAGCTGTGGTAAATGGAGGAATTACGGAGCTTGAGAAGAAGGGATTTCTGATTATCAGGCCCAGGGTAGGAACCTTTGTCGCTGATTACCGTCAGAATGGCACCCTGGATACACTGATTTCCATTATGAACTATAATGGAGGACGATTTCGTGATGAGGAGATTCGCTCCATTTTGGAGGTACGTGCTGCTCTTGGAGTACTTGCCGTACAGCTTTGCAGAACGCATTTCACCAAACAGGATGCAGTGCTGCTTCAAAACAGGCTCAATGAAATACATAATGCCACCTCTAATGAAATGGCAGCTCAGGCAGCCTTTGGTTTTCATCATGATCTTGCACTGGTTTCCGGTAATACTCTGCTGCCTTTGATCTTTCAGTCTTTTAAAGTACCTGTATTAACTCTATGGGAGCGATTCTGCACTCTTTATGGTATAGAGGCTCTCTACCGCAATACCTATTCTTTGTGGACACAGTTAGAACAGGGAAACTGGGAGGACGCGATTGCATTTATTAATCATTCCCTTGATAAGACCATAAATGGCAGCCGGCCCATTTATTATGATTAAAAGGATATTTGTCAAGAGCTACCTGCACCGGCTATCTTTAAAGCATTAGCTTATATGAAACCTTCCATTACGGACTTATCCTGCTCAAAGCCAGAGTAAACGGTGAACAGGCTTGTTTCAAATTACGTGAAGCCCGGAGTAACATAGTTAGAATACAAGAACCTTTAACCTTTTATCGAAGTACAACCATATTAATTAAGAACTACCATATCAAAACAACCCCGGAAGAGGAACTTTCTTAATCAGATTCCTCTTTCGGGGTTATATTTGTTATACCTGCTGTTGTCATTATCGATTATCTCTATCTGTCTTTACAGTAAAGGTCAGAATGGTTTCTTCTCCCAAATAGGTCTGAATACTGGCATCTTCCTTCTTCAACAGCTCTTTGGCAGCACTCCTGCTGATTACTAATATCTCTGCCACCAACCTGTCTGTTCTAAGCTTAAGACCATAGGGATTTTTAATTACTAACTTACCCAGCTCTCCTTCTTTAAGCTTTTTTAGACTATAGGCTATATTAGAAGTATCTATCTGCGCTCTGTTTGCCTCAAAAATTCTTTTATTCATTCCATACTTTAATGCGAGCTCTTTATCATTTTCTAAAAAAGCCTTGTATTCTTCTATTTCTAAGAATGATGGCTTTATCCTCTCATAGATGGTGAGGTTATAAGTATGCCTGCACTTGTCACATTGATAGATTAACCAGATGTCTATCCGGTTTCCATTGGCATTTACCCTGAAATTATTAGTACTGATAAAGCTCGATCCGCTGCCGCATTTGGGACAGTTTCTTAGAATACGATAAGGCTCCTTCGGCAGTAACATATAATAGCTCATTTGCATCTCCTCATTAAGCTGATTTGCAAAGGCTATTTAAGATAAAATATTATTTAATTGTTATTAAACTGATTATTAAACTTACATAGCCTTTGATTAATTAAAAAGCCATGTTTTATTATGTGGAGATAACATATAACACCCCTCCTTTTGTTCACAGCATATCACTGGCAGAAGGTTTATTCCACCTCATAGTTTTTTATAATAAAACAGGTGCAGCAACAAAAAATCTGTAGCTGCACCTGTTTCTTATTTCATTTTACCAATGATACGTTGTATACTCTTAACGGACAAAAAATACTTATCGGCAATTTCTGTCCCTTTCATTCCGTTTTTATAGTCAAGATAGATGTTATGATTTCGTTCTTTTAATTCTTCTCTGATACTGGTACTCTCTCCCCAGTCCCGTCGGTTATTTTCTTTTCTGGGAATGTAGATACATTCCCCATCTACGTAATTCTGAATCAATTCAATAATTTCATTCGGCAGAATCTGTTCTGCTTTCCTATAGCCCATTGCGCCCTCCTAATATTATTAATCTTAGGATTAGCAGCAGCTATAACATATTTATTCTCTAAAAATGCAATAGCTGATGCTACGCATTCATAACATGCCTTCGTCTCATATAATAGCCTCCTTTTTTGTTCATGTCTTCTGCACAGTCTGCAGAAGCAGTATAACATCTTGTATGATACATACGGAATATATATTTAATACTAATTGTAATATTACCCCATTGAAAGTCAGTTAGCAACAGTTTTCAATAAATATGTGTTTCTAAAATCTGCTTTCTTTATGAACCACCGTTACAGTTCAATATGGTTTTTCTTTAGAAGTTCTCTTGCAGTTTCAGGGGAATCAACACCTGAAGCATTTTTTACCGGAGCGAATTCCTCTTCTCGGATTACTTCAAAGGGAAGGCACTCCTCAAATAAAGGTATCATATCCAATGCCAGCTCTTCAAATTTGTATCCATTGGGTTCATCTGGCTGAATGTATTCCCCTTCCTGGTTCAGATAAGGTATTTTTTTCTCTGCCACATGTATGGGTAAGTCTTTGCTTAAAATCTCCTTTAGCTTATCCAGTCTGAACAGATAATTTAAGGTAACTCCCAGAGAATAGCTTAACTCACCGGTGGGAGTTCTCTCCTGCAGCATAGCTTCTGTCATTTCATAATATTCCACAATAGAAGGCTTACCATCTTCCGCACACAACACACCTATACGTTCACCGGGTTCTGCCTTTCTTACCACCTTAGCTCCGCTTGCTTTTCCGGAGCTTATAGTTGCTCCCAAGAACAGAGGATCTGCAATCTTCTGCAGTACATTATCAACTGCGAATATATTCAGCCATTCAATCTCCCTGGCTTCAAGATCTTTCAGCAGTCCGGCCTTTACCATGGAGGAAAACCAGCCCCCGTTACCGCTGGGAGACAGGGACAGTCTGTCCGGTGCTTCCATTAGGAGTTTTCCTTCATAGTCTACGGAAGGGTTCATGTCCTGGACAAAGAACCTGATATAAGCCTCATTATAACCAAAGTATTGATGTTCCTTTAAGAATTTGGTTGTTTCCTCATGAGTCTTATCACTGGTCATAATGTATAAAGGTATCCAGGTAGCTGTCTTATAAACTACTTGAAGAATACTGTCAAATAATAACTCATAGATATAGACTTCCCTGGTCACACCAATGTTATAATTCCCCTTAGGTCCGCTGCAGCCAAGCCTGGTTCCCTGCCCTCCGGCCAGGAGAACCGCACCTGCTTTACTCTGCTTAATAGCCTGAAGGCCTGCTTTCTCAAAAGCTTCCCGGTTCGCTTCTATCTGCTCTCTGTTCAAACCGGCAAGAGGTTTAATTTCTCCTCTTTCCTGGCTGACATTGCCCCTTTCAGAAAGTTTTAAAAGCCTCCAGTCGAGCTTCTTCAGCTGTGCTGCAAGATTTGCCTGTTTTTCATTTGTAAGCCTGTCATAGTACCATAATAGATGTTCCTGGTTATGTTCCTGTAATAATTCCACCAGTTCTTTTCTTTCCATGTCCTATTACTCCTTTATGACCTGTATGTAATAAAACGCCTTAAGGATTAATATATATACGCTTATCCCGTTCTATCTATCCCTAGAGACGTTATTCCTCTATATAAGTATAAAATATCCTTTTTAATATTTAATAACACCGGAGTCTCTTACAAATCTCCATTGTTTATATTATATTCCAAGGAGTTCTTTTGCCTTTGAAAGCCTTGCTTCAAATTGCTGGTAGAAATCCAAAGCCTTCTCATATTTCATAAGATAAAAGAGATTCAGGATAAGCATGTTGATTTCTTTGATTCTCTTCTCATCTCCTGCTTTCTTTACTGCCGTTTCTGCAGTATTTATAAAATAATGCCAGCTAATAAGAAATTTCTCGTTTCTCTCCAAATCCTCTGTGGCTATCCATTTGCTTATCTTTACCTGAGTCTTGCTGCTGTTTCTGCACTCTCCGGTCTGAAGGAAATATTGAAAGCTGTTGTTCTCATAAACTCTTCCAAGGGGAAATATTCTGCATATTCCGGATCTGAAGTTATGAATACTACACTTTCCTCTCTCATCCAGAAATGAACATTGCTCTTTGGCGCCTATCATTTTAAGATTGGGAAGTATAATTCCATCTACCACATTCAGTTCAAGCTTCCCTGCCAATAATTGTTCAAAGGACACATTAAGGCCGGTTGTCAGCCTATAGGTATCATAAGGATCCAGAATAATGGAATTCCCCATGCCGTGACAGCAGGAAGCCCTTCCGTGACATCCGTTGCAGCTGGCTTCCACCAAATCGTTGGCACTGTATAATTTACCGTCTGATATTTCATCTAGACTACATTGTCTCTTCATATATTCCTCACATTCAGCCACCCATGGCAGCAATACATCTAATAGTAAAGGTTGCAGCGAAGTTATCACGTTGAAAACTGTAAAGGTTAATTCCTAAAAGCCGCAACTTCTTCTATTATAGCATATGTATTAATTCTTCCCAATCATCAATTTTAAGGTAAGGTACACTGGGAGCAATTCCAGTATTTTCGAACATACAGGCCGTATACCATACAGGTTTCATCCCTGCATTATAAGCTCCTTCTATATCACATATGGGATTATCTCCGCAAAACCATATCTGCTCCGCTGAAAGCTTAGCCTTCACAAGCGCCATTTCAAAGATTCTTTTATGAGGTTTACGAAATATATAGTCACTGGAGGCCAGAATAAATTCGAAATGATTATACGGAAGAAGTTCATTGATCCTGTTTGTAAGGGTATTTGTACTGGCGGTAATATTGCTTATGACTCCGGTACGTATTCCTATCTCCTGTAAATGCACCAGCAGCTTCTCAATATTCTCTGTAGGCCTTCCCGGTGCTGCATTATCCCAGAAAATGCGTTCCATTACCTCTGTGCTTTCCGCAAATTCCACCTCATAATATTCATACAGATAACGGTGAAATGCATAATTACTTATTTCCAGCAGATTTCTGCTTCTGTTATCCCCAATAAGAGCATTTGCGATTTCACAGCTCAATGTATCTGCCAGTTTCTGTATTTGAAGAGCAGTAACACCATTGGGATTACTCTTTGCATGCTTTAGCATCGCCTGAGTCCCTCTTACTGGGTTAAACTTCTCTTCTCTTGTTAATGTCTGTCCGTAGTCAAACAATATCATTTCCGGCTTCTGATACATTCTAAGCCTCCTTCTAATTATTAATTACAAAGGATATTTACTATTTTATTAGAAAAATCCAGCTTGTTTCGCATATTCCAGTAATTTTGGCTGAATAAGCGGATATGTCCAATTAGCGGGCATTTCCTCGGTAATTAAGATGGATTCGATTTCACTATGGAGCTCACCTTCAAATTCCTCAATTTCAGCAAAATAGAGCATGCCAAAGCTTTCATCCGCCTCAGCTTTGCTGTCTGTGTTATGGGCTGCTGTCTCCTCATTTCTTACAACTGAATAAACGCAGACAGGTGTAATGTCAAATAAAAGAGCTCCTGTTTCTTCGTACAGCTCTCTCATAGCCGTATGAAGGATACTCTCTCCAGGTTCTCTCCGTCCTCCCGGAACTTCATAGGTCATACGTTCCTTATGCTTGCAAAATACCCATTTGCCCTTTGTCTTCGTCAGAATGACTGCAAACTTTAATTTCTCGTCCGCTATTTCATCATAAAATTTCACTTCTATCATATAGGCTGTTCTCCTTATCATTCACTTCTATATCGGCTATTTTTCTTTATTTTCTATTTCTTAATTCCAAATAAGAATCTGGTGACCCTTATCCGTCTGCATAATTCATACATTGCTATCGTTAACCCAAAGGAGGTCAGACATATAATTACATATTGGGTTAATAACCCGTCTATACGGCTAATCGTAAAGTACCCTGTAATTACAATAATGGTTTGGTGGAAGATATACAGCGGAAAAGCTGCCGGCGTAAAGTATGATGTAAACTTATTATTAAACTCCAGATAACGCCTGCCAATCCCCAATACTGCCAGTATTCCTACCCAGGCAAGAAGCCTCTGTTCAATCTCCCACAGCAGCCCTTCTCCTAATCCCTTTTGGTACATGGTGCAGCGCCAGATTATAAGAGCTACCCAGAATACGGCCAGTAATGCACTATACTTCTTAAGTCTTTCCTGAACCTCTTCCATGCTAAGAGCAAAATACCCCAGTAAAAAGTAAGCAGCAAATTCACTGATGCTCTTACCCCCAATATCCAAGACAGGTGTTACCAGGGCAATCAGTATAAACATAGGGATAAGCTTTATTAAGGTGAACTTCTCGCCCTTAAGCTTCTTATCCCTATTCTTGTACCATACCATAAGAGATAAAAAACAATAGGAATATAGATAGAGATAGAGGGTAAACCAGAGCTGCCCTGTTGTAAAATGCCCATCGTAACCGCTCCAGTCAGTCAGGCGAAAGAAAAACCTAAGGTGCTCCAAATAATTTCCGCTGTAACCGTTAAAAGAACGATTTGCTATGTAGGTCTGCACCGGTACCAGTAAAAGTATCGCTGCTATAGTTGGAATTAAAAGCTTATGTATTCTTTCATTAAGATATTCTTTGGCAGTTCTTTTATTAAGTGCATATACTGCAGACATTCCTGCCATTGCAAATAATATTGCCATCCACCAGGGATATACCGCAATAAGAAATAAGCTGGCAGCCTCTGATCCCTTGCTGTGCACATACCAGTTTTCGCCGTAGTTATTAAATATCATCGCCGTATGAAACGGAAACAACAGCAGAATACAAAGGATACGAATATTATCAATGTAATACTTTCTCATAATAACTCCTTCTCAAAAATATGATCAGCTGCACTCTTTCTTATCCAAATACAGTCTATAATCAGAATAGAACACTTAAATATTTAGTTGTATTATATCAATATACTTTTGTTAAAGATACCTATTTTTTACTATCAATGTTAAAAATATTTTCTTCATAAGATATTTTTTTAAGAAAATATATTTGTTAAGGTATTCTTTTAAGATATTTGTTAAGATGAGTTATTTTAAAATTAATTTTTCAGGTAAATTTTAAGCTATATTTAAAAAATAAATTTGCGAAAGATAAATTATAAAATTGAGAGGTACATTTTCAAAATAAATTATTTTAAGACATTTTAGAAGATTCATTTTAATAAGATATTTTCTCTATATAATAAAAAGTAATATCTTATAAAAATATTAAAAGATAAGTTTCTGCTTCAACAAATAAAAAGACCTCTGTCAGCTAAGACAGGGGTCCGTATACAATCCTATAGTATTCCAGCACTGCGAGGTTATTCACTTACCAGGATCTTTTCTATCTCTGCAATATACAGGGTATGATAATCTTTCCCTGGATAGTATTTCTCCTCAAGCCCGGTTTCAACAAAAGAGTCCGAAGTAATTTCCTGACCAAACAGCTTCCTGCAGATAATTGCAAGGTTTGCTTCCTTGAAGTAGGGTGTCTCTCCTTCGTACTCCACTGTAAGATTGGATTTTGATATTTTATCTTCATCTCTTCCGGAAACGCTTCCTAAGTAAGCCAGTTGTTTTTTATACTCTTTTTCATAAAATGTAAGAGAAAGGGTATCCGCACTGTCAATAAATTCTTTCGTATATCTACTGGGTCTTATAACGATAAAAGCGACATTTTTATCCCACATTATACCCAAACCACCCCAAGAGGCTGTCATGGTATTAATCTTATCCCCTTTTTTTGCCGTTACCAACATCCATTCCCTTCCGATCAATTGAAAGGGACTCAGGTTAAATTCTTCTGCTCTTAATTCTTTCATTCTTGGCTCCTGACTGCGCTCTATAGCACGCGTACTATTCTAGCATTAATTTTTCTCAGCCTTTCTTCTGCTTGAAGAAACTTATTTGCATTGTATGTTAAAATAGTATAATATATTTCGATATAAAGTAATAGTATGCAATTTGAAGAAAAAACTACCTGAAAGGAAAGTAAACATGCCAAAAAAAGTTGAAGTGTGCTCCAGACCCATTGAATATACCCTGTCCATCATAGGCGGGAAATGGAAGATTATCATAATGTTCTGGATATGGAAAAGTGAAGTCTTAAGATACGGCGAGCTTATGAGTTCCATTAAGGGAATTACCCACAAAATGCTCAGCACTCAGCTGAAAGAACTGGAAAAGGACGACATCATCATACGAACAGAGTATCAGCAGATTCCTCCAAAAGTGGAATATACCCTTACCGAAAAAGGCCTGTCACTTATGCCTGTCCTGTCAGAGATGTGCAATTGGGGGAAGGAAAACTTAAAGGAGAATGCATGTCAGAATACTCTCCCTTAATCTCCCTGAACATCAATGATTAATCCAGTACCTTCCCAACAGGAAATGCTTTTCTAAAAAGTCTTCTGATTATAGGACCTGCCAGCAACAGCTGAAGGGGCAGTGCCATTATAAGATTCTTCGGAATATTGAACATCCAGATAACTGCCAGCTTACTCCATTCCCCGGATTGAAAGCAAGCTTCGAAAGCACCATATAAAGACATGATAAAAACCATGGGTATTACCATACAGCAGGACACGGTTATTGCTTTTTGTATATTGCTGCTTTCTGCTTTGAGCAAATAACGGAAGGCAAATCCTTTGGCAGCTCCCGAAACTATAAATAAGTCACAGCATAAGGCAACAATAAAGGCAATGGGAAACCCTGTCCAGGCTTCTTTTATACTTGTCAGGGATAATCCCTTCATATGAAGGGAAACATTATAGATACTCATCCAGAGCACCATAAAAAAACACATCATTACTGTAAAAATCATACTTTCTCTCTTGTTCTGCGGCATATCGCTACCTCTCTTTATTTGTACTTTTACTGATTTGAACGCAAAAAAAACAGCAGGTATCCTTCCTAACTTTCGCTACGAATGACACTTGCTGTTATCATATCTTCACTACCATTTGCATCTTTTAAAACATAATCTCTAAATCAGTTATATTAATCTTATCACATAAAAGGGATATCTGTCAAATCTTTTGAGATTTACAATTTCAATAGCCGGGATAAGTATAACTTCTGGTAAATTCGTATTATAGATATACTCTGACAGCTTCGTTAAGTTATTACTCATTCCTGCAAATCACAGCCAGCCTATATTTTTTATTACTAACCAGACACCTGATATAATCAGAGAAAGGATAACCGCCTTTTTCACTTTCTTTTCATCCAGGATACAGGCCAGGTAATTGCCGATTCCCAGTCCTGTCAGCATAAAGGGCAGCAGAAAAACAGCCGTTTTCATTATAACGGGAGTTATGATCCCGGCTGCCAGATAGAGCAGGATTCTAAAGGTATTCTCCACCAGAAATACCATACAGAGATTCCCTCGAAAAGACTGGTTATTATCTGCTGTCCTGCCAACATAAGCGGCTAATAAAGCGCCGATACCGAACAATCCACATAGAAGGCCTGAAACAGCACCTATTATCCACAAAATAAACGGTGAAGATTTCTTCTTTACCTGCCTGCTCTCACGAAAGAACATCTCTACGCCAATGGCTGCAACCGCAATCCCAAAAAATATCTTGATAATTGTATTGTCTGCATTCTTTAACAACAGCGCCCCCGGTATGCTTCCTGCAATTACAAGTAGCGACAGCGGTATCCAGATTTTCCACTGAAGAGATTTCTTTTCCTTCCAGGCTATAATTGCATTTGCAGGATATCCTACAATTAATTCAATTGGCGTAATATTTAAATTACTTGTTCTAAAACTAAGTATGGTACTGAATACCAATGTATTGGCAAAAGCACAAAGTCCTTTTATTATATACGCACATAATACCGCTATTATCATCCAATAATCCATTCTTTCCTATCTCCTTCCCCACCGGACGTGTATAAGAACTGTTATGCCCTGGCACATTAAAGGTGCAGTATATTTTCATATATACCCTGACTTCAGTTCTCAGTCTTTATTAACAGTTTATCAGATTATCAGGAAAATACCTTTAATATTCTGCGGTATATAGGGAATATATTGCGGTAATTATTGATACTCATACTAAAATATACTATAATTCATTATACCTATAGGTAATAAATTGAGAAACTATAAATTATATCAGCTATCCTGCCTATACGAAAACTGAATCGAAATGAGGTACCTCCATGCAGATTGACACACCGGATAACCTACAAGATAGAACTACTAATAAAATTCAAATAATAACAGACCCTTCTCAGAAAGAATTAAAGGAACACGGCAGTTACCAGTTTCCTGTGCTGATAAGCGAAGAAACACTTTCCAGGTATACCTCCGGCTCTTTCCTATGGCATTGGCATAAAGAAATAGAATTCACACTGGTTCTTTCAGGAAATATGTTCTACCAGATTAATGAAGATATCTTTTATCTCACAGAGGGTGAAGCACTCTTTGGTAATTCCAATACACTACACACAGGACGTATGGATAAGAATAAAGATTGCCGCTATCTCTCCATTACCTTTAATCCGAGAATTATTTATGGTTATGAAGGAAGTCTTATACAGAACAAATATGTTAATCCGCTTCAACAGGATATAAACTTTTCTTCTTTACATTTCGACTTATCAGAAGCCTGGCATGCAGAGGTTATACGTCTTTTGAAGCAGCTTTATAACATAACGGAACAGGACGGTTATTATAGAGAGCTGGATACCCAGCTGCTGTTGTTAAAGCTTTGGCGAACGCTTATAAGCAACAGGCCTCACCAGGTAAAAGAAGCAAATAAATTTGAGGAACAGAATGTCAGAAGAATAAAACAGATTTTAACCTTTGTAGAGAATCATTATACCTTAAAGATTGAACTGGAGGATATTGCGGGACATATTAATTTATGCAAAAGCGAATGCTGCCGTTTATTTAAAAGATATATGGGTATTTCTCTTTTTGAATATATTATTGAATACCGTATAGAAAAAAGCCTGTTATATATTGCAGGTTCGGATATCTCTATAACAGAAACGGCTCTGAATGTAGGTTTTTCAGACCCAAATTACTACTCAAAGGTCTTTCGCAAGCTGAAAGGCTGCTCTCCAACCAAATACAGGCTGGAATTACACAGACGAACAGAGGACTAATTGCTCCTATGTACTGCTGCTATTAATATATTTTGAATAAAAGGCTCCTACTATGCACAAACACAATATTGCATCATACAATATTGTGAACAGTTTTAAGGAGTTCCCTTATGACCCCCAAAAATGACTATATCCGCCAGTCTTTGGACTTACATCTTTTTTTCGGAAGAATAATGAAAGAACACTCCTTTTTTTTGCAGATAGGTTTTACACCGAGAGATTGTAACTATACCCAGCAAGCAGATGCCTTTCGTATGGAATTCGACAGACTGCTCTGGGAGGTAGTCTCTATTTCCAACGGAGTTGCAAGTCCAGATGTTTTGGAATCCGGCGAAGTTTTTACCCCCTATACGGTGGATGCGGAATTAGCCTCCTGCTTCTTTACGGGTGTTAACATACCTGTTGAGTTGACCAAAGCAGAAATGAATCTGATGTCGGGCAGCTGTTATCCCTCTATCAGAGGACTGGAACAAAAAGTTTGTGAGCTTAACGAAAGAGCCATCAATTTAGTAAGTGCCTTAATTGAATTCAAAACAAATATTTTATCTAATGTCTTATGCTGTAAAATGTTTACGGTAAATTATCCGCTTCTTATTGAACATATTATCAGAGAAGCTACACTCTATCTGAATATCCTCATATGCCTGCAAAGCGGTGCGGATTTTGATATTGAAGACGAAGCCTTGGAACAGGAAGCGTTCTGGAATAACATTATGGCAGAGCATGCAAAATTTATCCGTGGTTTGCTGGACCCCACGGAAGAAGACCTGTTTGCAGCCGCTAATAACTTCGGTAATGAATTTGACCAGTTAACAGCAGAGGCACTGGCTGCTATGGATAATACCGTTCCATTTTCAAAAGTAACCGCTGACAGCCTGAAAGCAACCAGAGCCATTCGTGACTTTAAGGCACAGGGTACACAGGGCATCCTGGAATGTAAGGTAAGATCAATTATTATTCCTCTGTTAGGGGACCACACCTTACGTGAAGCCAATCATTTTCTCCGTTTGTTAAAATCCTTTAAAAAATAAATAAAAGGGGGCTGTATCTCAGACAAGTGATATGCCAAAAGCCCCCATTCTAATCGATACTTTGTATTCCTTACTGGATTACCTGATAGTGCCTGTAAGTATTCAATATAAAGCCCAATCTGCGCTGCTTTATAAAGCAAACATGATAAATAACACAGGATACACTTTCCTGACATCTCTATTCAACAATAAATAGGTAACACCAAATGAAAAACCTGCGCCTGCTGCCAGGATACCTGTTGCAAGGCTGCCTTTGGTAAGAATATGTACAAGCCCCCAGGTTAACGCAACAACAATTCCTCCGTATGGGATTTTCTCCTTACGAAACCATACTTCACATGCTTTCTGTCCAAAAATTAATATCAACATAAAAAGCACCGTTTCGAAAGCATAATAGATATACTGAAAGAGGAGTTTCACCAATCCCAGCTTCTGAAATTCAATTACCGGCTTAAACCCGCCCCAGTCTCTGTATTTTACAAATAATAGAAGAGCAATACAGAGGATCACAAGCAGCCATTGCCATAACGTCATTTTCTTTGCATCTGCTTTCAGAACATCAAAACCAACTTTCGCTTTTGACTCTTTTATGATAAGGTAAGCCATTATACCCCAGGTTAAACAAGTAACAATCCAGTGTATTACACTCTGACCTGTCGTCCATTTATCCATAGATACTCCATAGAGTAACGGTTCAATTAAAAAAGCATAAAGCATTTCGATTCCCAAACCCGCAAAGGCATAAAGTGCCAGCTCCATATATCTTCTTCCAAGACCAGCTGTCTTTTTCATATAAATTCCCTTCTGTGTGCCGTGACACACATAGAAGTCAGTATGTTGAAAAACATCCTTTATTTCCATCAGACTTCTTCTACTTATTTTGTTGATATTTTTTTAGGTCTTTAATTAACTTACCTGCTTTATTAATTTCCAGCCAGAATTGAAAATAATATATCAGGGCACCTGCAATATAAGGTATTGTAACAGACCAGAACATATCCCTGTATGCATCAGCATGCAGAGGAACGAATTTCCCTTCTATAAATACCCCCAGGGCTACGATTGCTAATAAGGCCAGATACTGTCCCGCAATAACCGGTACAAGGGGATATTTCTGCAGATAATAATGAAGCGATAATATAAAGGTTGCAATAACAGATATTATAAAAATCCATACAAAATTGATATAACTGGTATCCTGTGTTTTTATAAAAAAAGTTTCCAAAATAATTTTAATGAAGGATATTACCGTATACACTGTGCAAACAGTGGGCAGAAAATTCTTCTTATCTATCAGTTTCATATCCATACTCCTTTATTCTTTCATGAAGATAATTCAGGAATTCCTTTTTATATGCTCTGTTTAAGACTACCTTCTCACCATTATCCAGGTAAATATGCACTCTCATATTGAGGTCCGTTTTCAACCGGTCAATTTTATAGATGTTTACCAGCATGGCTTTGCTGATTCTTGCAAACCCCTTTACCGTGTATAGCTCCTGTAATTTTTGTATGGTGTAATCTATGTGATAGACCTCTTCCTTTAAATATGCATAGCATTTTCTATCGACAATCTCACAATAATAAATGTCTGAGGGAAATATCTTTTTCTGAAGTTTGTCATTTCTGCCGATAATGACCTGAGAGGCTTCACAGAATTCAATGATTCCCTGAATACTGGCATCCATTTCCTTATAATGAATATCCATATAGTTTTCCGGTAATTTATCTTCCCGGTATAGATTAATCTTCATGTTAAATCTTCCTTTATCCTGCAGCGATATCTCCATTATACGGAAATCTGTCTTAAATACAATAGATGGCTGTTTATCCTGCACTTCAAACCGTCTGTATTGCATTATGGGTATGTTCCCTTTTGTTTCTATGTTCAACGTAATTGCCCTTGATACAGATAGAACACATGAAAAAAGCTGTATGATATTCCTATGCACCAGGCGTTAAGAGTAAAATCGTATTTAGATACGGATATGCCTGAATTTCTTTGCTTATCCTATACTAAATCGAATTATTTACTATTAAATCCATATGCTACAGGAATCCCATACAGCTTCTTCTGTGTATTTATTTCTGCGGTGTATTTCTTGTTCTAGCTCATTTATAAGGTTCACTAAAAACCAAAAGACCTATATGTATATACTAATCAATGGAAAAAAGAGTCTGATCCCCCAGCAGTTCAAAGGTGTAAAACCCTAAGCTCTGGGATACTTCTTTAAAATACAGTGTGTCATGATGTACTTTCTCAGAACCGGGATATTTTATATTCACCAAAAGACAGTAAGATTCTTCCGAAGTGCCAAACCTTAACAGCTCAGTGCTTAACTGACACTCTTCCGTTACTTCATACTTTGGATTATTCATGATTAATACCACCTCACAAAAAGCACAGATAAATTCCCCCAGAAAAGTATTCTCTGTAGTATCTGCCGGGAATTGAGCAGAATATAGACCCTCCTCTTCTACAAAGAGTTCTCTTACCTCCTCCTTTAGTTCCCTGTAAATTTTACCGGGAATAATTAAGGTGCATACAATCTCTTTCACTTCTTCCATCCGGCTGCCCTCCTATGGTCTTATTACAATCACCTTTAAGTTTGTATAATAGTATAAACAACTAAAATGCAAACTGCAATGAATCAAATGATAGGAGGTATCCGGTAAATCAGCCTTTTCTTTGGTAGTAATATACAAATACAATTCCAATTACTGTTCTTTCTTCCAGGAGGTCCAGTTAATCATCGGCTTATAGCCTATCTTCGCATAGAAAGGATTACTGCCTCCGGTCATATGAGTAGCTCCCAAGGGTTTCATTCTACGATATAGTTCGGAAAGAGCTGCTGCTGCGAAACCCATCTTTCGGTATTCAGGTATGGTGCAAAGAGGTTCCATATATGCCAGATTATTTTCCGGAACCCACCACATGCCCGCCCAACAGACATATTCTCCGGCTTCATTTTCAACTGCAACTGCATACTGCTTGGTGGCATGAGGCGCCTGCAATAAATGATATCCCGCCTCTGCATCTCCATTCCAGGGACCTTCCTCCGCTTCATGATCAAAGCCTTTCCAACAGCATTCCATAGATTTGGCAACATCGAATTTTCCCTGTTCTACAAAACGAAACCCTTCTGGAAGCTTGTAATCCAGTGGTTTATCGTATTCATAAATCATATCCATATTTTCACCGACCTGTTGATAGCCTTGCTTTCTGGCCGCTTCTATGATAGCCTTCTGCCCTTTGAATAGCTTTAGCTGAAATTTAGAGTCTATATGCGGCATATATTCATCTGCATATTGAACCATCTCCTCTGCAAGCTCTTCATATCCTGGTTTGAGGTTAAAGAATATATCCGTTACCGGATTTTCAGTAAAACAAAAGGCAACGATCTCACCCTGATCTTCCCATATCCGGTTTCTGTGCGTATAGGACTTATCCATCCAGGAGGAGGATAAAGCATACTCAAAAAACGGTGCCGGAACGCCATTTCTCCAGTCCTTTTCATAAATATTCGTCATGAACTGATAGATGTCCATATGATCTGCAAGTATCCTGAATTGTCTTGTGGTTATATTTTTCATTTCCTTCTCCACCTTAATATACTGTATTTTAGTTTCATGGTATTTAATAGGACTATAATAAGCCTTTGATTATTCCTTTAAGATATCTATACCCTACAAGGAAATTATAAATATAACGATTCACAATATCTAGGGACAATTTTCTACTGAGCTAATCTTGACCTGAGTTACTCTTGACTGAGTTAACCTTGACTGAATTAATCTTGACTGAATTAATCTTGACTGAATTAATCTTGACTGAATTAATCTTGACCTGAAAAATAAAGTTTACTATTGTCAATTTCAATATTCAGCTTTTAGCAAACTCTTCTGCCCGAACCTTCTATACCATTATCACTCGCATTTTAATCTTAACATTATCTCCTCTTTGCATATCTCACCGACATGCACGCAGATATTATCTCCTTTATAGGCAGTCTTTGGCTGTATACCACCTCTTACAAATCCTGCATCTATATAAAGGATTTCTTTGCTGAGACTTCCACCATCTTTGAGAGAAATGTCCACAATATCTCCCACCGACAAGGTATCCTCTGTAACTTTAACGGCTAACAATGTGTATTTATTGCCTCGGCGATCAATATCAAATATTTCATCAATTACAATCTTTTTGTTCATTATTTTCCCCTTATATTTCGCAGTTCAACAGAATGATTATATTGAATATCCGTATAACAATAATGGCTCATCATCCCAAAGTAGTTTTATAATGCTGCTGCCATTTCACGGGTAGTATTCCGATAAGCAGTAGGAGACATCCCAACCTTTGCAGTGAATTGTTTTATAAAGTAGGTATCATACTCAAACCCTGTAGAGCGGGCGATCTCATTAAGGCTCATACCTGTGTGGGTTAGCAGGTCCCCGGCTACCTTTAACCTATGTGACAGGAGATAACCCATTGCTGTATTGCCGCATCTGTCCTGAAACAGCTTATTTAAGGATACCCGGTTCAAATGAGCGCAATGTGTCAAATCCTCCAGGCTGATTTTATCGGAATAATTGGTATGTATATATTCCAAAACAACATCAACGGGTGATTGTTCACATTGGCGGTTCAGATCCTCAAGGAGTCCGAGTATCTGTATCAGGTATCGCTTGATTCTGCATACCCACCTGGAATCACTTTGGGCATACACCTCTGTTCCCAGGACGAAGAACCACTCCAACAATTGGGGATATGCTTTCTCCGTTATAAGGGGTACCCCTGTGTGCTGGCCGTCCCTTTCAAAAAGAGATATTCCCGTTCGTATTTTTAACTTGGTTGCGATATAGTCCTGCCCTTCTGCTACCGGAATACTGTTCAGAAAAACCGGATTGAAACAAAAGGACTGGGCAAAGGCATTCTCTTTCTCAAAAATCTCTACTTTGTCGTCTTTTGATATACACAGAATACCCGGGGCAGTAATTTTTATCGGACGGTCATTTAATGTTCCGCTTATACTTCCCGTTGTTAGAAAAATCAGAGTAAACCTCTCTGCATATGGAAGGCTGTCAAAATCCTCGGCTGTTATAAATTCAATTAACACAGTTCTGCCTTTATGGCGGTCATATTGGGGCATGCTTCTCTCCTGACAGATAGTATAGTTAAAAGCTTCATTTATAACATTGTACCACATAACCGCAAGCAATATAATAAGGTTGTAAAATAAAGAAAGAAAGGTGGATGTTATGGGAAATAACATAGCAATAAACGGATTTGGAAGAATAGGAAGGCTTGCCTTCAGACAGCTTTTTGGTACAGAAGGATATCGGATTGCAGCGATCAACGACCTGACAAGCCCTAAGATGCTCGCACACCTGTTAAAATATGATACTTCACAAGGGCGCTATGACAAAGAGGTTTCTTACACAGAGAACAGTTTAATCGTAAATGGTGTTACGATACCAATCTATGCAGAAAAAGATCCGGCAAACCTTCCCTGGAAAGAGCTCAGTATAGATGTGGTATTAGAATGTACCGGCTTCTTTGCCTCCAAAAAAGACTCCCAGGCTCATATCAATGCGGGAGCAAAGAAAGTATTGATTTCTACCGCTGCCGGAAGCGATCTGCCAACCATTGTTTATGGGGTAAATGAGCATACTTTAACGAAAGAGGATGCTATTGTATCAGCTGCTTCCTGCACCACCAATTGCCTCGCTCCCATGGTGTATTTCTTAAACGAACTGGCACCCGTAAGAAAAGGCTTTATGACTACCATACATGCTTATACCAATGATCAGAATACACTGGATGCCCCTCATGCCAAAGGAGATTTGCGCAGAGCACGTACAGCTGCAAGCAATATTATCCCAACCTCAACAGGGGCCGCCAAAGCAATCGGATTAGTTATTCCTTCTTTAGACGGCAAGCTGGATGGAACCTCTCAGAGAGTACCGGTTATGACCGGCTCCTTAACAGAATTAACAGTTGTTGTAAGCGGATCTGTAACCGCAGCGCAGGTCAATGAGAAAATGAAGCAATCTCGTTCTGAGCAATATGGATATACAGAGGAGGAACTGGTATCATCTGATATTATCGGTATGACATACGGCGGGTTGTTTGATGCGACACAGACAAAGGTTACAGCTTTAGGAGAGGATACCCTGGTTAAGATTGCTGCCTGGTATGATAATGAGAATTCCTTTACCAGCCAGATGATTCGAACTGCTAAATATCTGGCTAAATTGTAATAAGTTGCGTTGCAAAGATTTCAACTTGAGTTGCAGTTTCTAGTTATTTTTGGCCAGGAGAAATTATAAAATTCTCCTGGCCTTTTGTACAAAATTCGGCTTAAATCAATAAAAAAGAGGGTACTGTTAAACCTTTATAAATAATTCTTCTATGAACAATCCCAATGGAACAACACATTGCTAAAATCGCAATTTTTCAGATCACTTCGTTTAATCAAGAAATTACCAATTCCGGAATCTCCCCACATAACCTTTATCCAATCATGTTTACGGGTCTCAAAATTGATCATTGAATAATCACTATCAAGCTGAAAAAGCAACACATAACTTTCATCTAATCTGACATCAATGGGAGTCCTGCACCAGCAACAAGAACTACCATTTTCTTTCTCTTCAAATTAACACTTCTCATAATATATTTTTTATTATAAAGTACTATATCACATTTTCCATTAAATGTAATTTATCTCTTTATTATAATTTATTACATCGCAAGAAGACCTTACAAACGCAGTGTTTGCAAGGTCTCCATATGGTCTGTATAGTATATTCTATTATTTCTTTGAGAGATGAATGAGAACTGTAAAACCACATAAATGCTTGGATATTTGGTACGTTTGATACTTATGTGTTTGTTACCTAATACATCTCAAGACATCTTAAAAAACTATTAAACGCATCTTATAAATAATTATTTTCTATAACTCCTAAGGCTCTGCATCATTCTCCTCTTCGTATGCATCATCCATCTTTACTGAATTCTCAATCTGTCCCTGAATGAATTTCACACGAATGACTGCCTGAAGCCAGTTTACAGAAACCTGGCAGTGCCTGCTCTTTTCCTTGGCCGCCTCAGCTATGCTATGCAATAATTCCTCTAAGACCGTTTTTGTGAGATAACCACCTCTCCAATGAAAGGTTAGAACTTTTCCTTTTTTTATTGCTTGTTGGCAGCGTCTTGCTACATCTTCCTGCTTGGTAAAAGAAAGCTTCTTCTCTTTATAGTAAAAATGATCACCCTCGCTGCATACCGGAATTTTGTATATTACAGGCTCATGATCCTTGAAAATGCTCTTATCATCCAAATTATAATAATCATACCTTACTTCTTTTTTTCCTAAGGAATTATCAAAAGTAGCATCTAAATGATACCATGAGCCGTTGATTTTAATCACATTCCAGGCATGACGATATTTAATATTCTTATCCGGGTTATTTTCGGAAATAACAACTATACAAGGAATAGACAACTGGTCACAAAGAATCTTCACAGATTTCGCAATTCCCTCACATACTCCTACTCCCTGCCCCAATGGGCCTAGAATTTCATGTGAATATTGTTTCTTCAGCTTATCGTAAGTCACATTTTCACAGATAAAATCATGAATATATTGCTCCTTTTCCCAGTCACTTTTACCCTTTGCCACCCGGGCAAGCTTCTCCACCCGGGCTCTCATCGCCAGCTGATGCTCTCTGATTTTATTCTTTTCAAATAAATAAACCGGCTTTATCTTTATCAACGTAGAATCATTATAGAAAGAATAACGAAATGTTGAAGCATAAAATATTTCCGGGCAATCCAATCTTAACCTGTAAAAAATATCACTTAGCTCTGTTCCATCAATTCTTTGCACATCAAAGCTCTGTGAGAGAGACTCCAGACCGTTTTTAATAGCCTGATAAATTCTCTGCTGTTGTTTGCTCATCTGACTATAATAATATGGTTCCATTTTTTCCGTTTCTCCAAATATAGTATTATCAATCTGCCAATCTATAAATATATCAGACATATCAATTGAGATTCTATCACAATTGACACAGAAAATATACAAAAACCTCCCAAGACAAATATCCTGAGAGGTTCTGAATCGTTTTGAATTGAAATATGTTGTTTTTTGTATTATCTCATTATCAACCGTTTGATAGCTTGATAAGCCGGAAAATACAGTGTTTGTAGCAATCATTGTTGCACATATGTTTCACACCCACGACGTTTTTACTACATCTCATGATATTTTTTCAGTATATATACCAAGTAAAACTTTGATTATTTATTATAACAGCGTGTATTTATTCAAATATTCTTCCACAGACTCCTCCACTGTCTGGATATATCAAAAGCATTCTGCAGTCCATATCCTGAATGTACCGGCTTCTTTAGCAGCTTCCACAACCTTCGGAATCGCTGCCTTTATCTCATTTGGCTGTTGAAGTACACTTCCATTATTTGTCTCATTCCTCAGCGTATAATTGATTCCGGCCGCAATGTAACCCTTACCGCATAACCAGGCAAGCATACTTTCATCATCCGATTTATCTCCGGTAGTAAAACCGCCGGCACACAAATATTGACACAGATACATATAAAAACTGCCAGTTGGCAAGGCCCACTGGCAGAAATATTTTTTTATCTATCTTGGCAGACGTAGTTCACAAGATGTCTGATTTTACTATCCTAGTAATTTTGCAACAATACTATTAATATTAATATTTTCATCGTGTGTAAAATATCCAATAGTATTTGTATAATAATCTATAATACTTGAATATAATGTTGAATTACCATAGTATCCTGGGGTATAACTATATTCCGTAGGATATGTATATGACGGATACCGATAATCATATGTGCCTGAAGCATTCTTTTTGTAAGGATATTTAGCATCTACTCTCAATGCCGCAGCAAATCTTTGGGTTGAACCCCAAGGATAATAAGCATAACCACTAATCCTATCTAAATCATCACGTATAACAATAGTTCTCATATATACATCTCCAGATACTTTAGCTTTTACATATTCTGAAGATGAACTATAGGTAACAGACAAAGGAGTTTCATACAGACTAAACATTGTAGACAATGCATCTGATACTGCTTTTACAGCCTTATAATAAACACCTTTGACAAAATGATCAAGTACAGCCTCTAGTGTCTTTTTAGTTATTTCAGTCCATTTTAAAGATCCAGAAAGATTACCTGGTTTTACTTGTGATGATTCAACTCCTGCTGCAGACTCTAAATAAAGAAATTTATAGCCATTATAAGTACCAAGATAATTGTAATTAGTTTCCCAATACTTGGGATCATTAATATCACCAGATGAAGCGCTAACACTACTGTCAATTACTAGCGAACTATTATTTGGCAGAAAAATATTTAAATAATTGACTTTAGTTCCTTCGTCCACTAATTTTTGAACACTATTATAAGTACTTTCTAAGATTGGGTTGTATAGCAATGCTTTTTTTTCAGAATCACTTATTTTAATTATTTTATAATTACTAGCTTGTTTATAAATTTTATTTACTCCATAAGCTTCCTCATTATATAATGAGCCTAAATTTTTTAATACACCATCATCAGATAATATATCAGTAACAGTTTCCTTAACAGTCTGAATATTTTCATCACTATATGCATCTATGTAGGTAATAAAAATTGGTATCTGAGATATTGTACTAATAGTTTCACTGGATATAACCGTGTCATTAATATGCATATTATTATTCTCTGTTTCTGCATATGCAACTTTATTTGTTGCTAATAAACAGCACACAATAAATAAACTTAAATATTTCTTCATTATAATTTCCTTTCTTATATGTATTTTTTTATCATAAAATTTACATTATACTACTTTTTTCTATAGTAATTATAACTATTTTATATTTTTATTCATATAGTTTAAACAAGGGCCTCACCTTCTTTATATTATTTTACATATTATGTTTATATTTAACATGTAGTAAGTCAATAACTATACTATTTTGTTAATATTTTAACACATTCCACCAAATAATAATTATTGATTAAGATATTATTTTGATTCATTTAACTTGATTATATTTTCCATATAATCTTTCCACTTTATATTCTTAATTCTAAGTTTCCAATGTTTTGCTGGAATTTCACCAGGTGCGTAATCAACAATAATAAACTCAGCTCCATATGACTCTAGTCTAAATATAACCCTGCCTTCTGACTTTATAGTTATTAAATACCTGTCACTATCTGAATATGGTACACTTTTGATATTAATTCTATAAAATTTTGTTTTTTCAATAAGTGAAACTAGCATAGATTTCTGTTCGTCATCTAAAAAATCTTCATATACTGTATTATATATTTCTGTTGATGTATTAATTTTTTCAAGATATATGTTGTTAGATAAATTTTCTTTTATTATCATACTTAATATATTTTCATTAAAATTTATATAATAAAACTTGACACTAAGACATAATATCAAAAAAATAATACCAGCAACAAGAACTATCATTTTCTTTCTTTTCAAATTAACACCCCTCATAATATATTTATTTTTATTTATAAAGTACTATATCACATTTTCCATTAAATGTCACCCAGCTCTTTATGATAATTTATACATGCTGATAAAATATTATTTATGAATCTCAAAGATCTAGCTTGTGATTTATTTTTTATAATAATATAATATAAAAACCTTGAAACCTGTATTAACTTGATGCTTTAATCAACTTATGCTACTTTACATAATCCATAACGAAAATACCCATATGTGATTTAAACAAGCGTGAAAAATGTTAAGATGAATAATTTATATTACCTGTAATATTTTCCATATAAATCAGATCCTAAAGATTGTTTTCAATATACATTAAGCGTTTAACAATTAATTGTTCTTATTCCATAACCCTCACCTCATATTTCAATGGTAGTTATACTATAAGCAAGTAGTAATTAATTCTTTTCCATTCTTACTATATAAAGATTATACACCTACTAATATTGTATAGCATAACTATCATCCTTTGAGTACTCGATTATACAAAACATTAGTGGTTTCTAATAAATTATTAATTTATTCTTTACTCTCGTACGCTTCTATGTATCATTTAATTTACTTGTACCACTTTCATGCAGTGAAAAAAGACCTTGCAAACGCAGTGTTTGCAAGGTCTCCATATGGTCTGTATAGTATATCCAATTATCTCTTTGAGTAATGATGATTGCTTTTTGTAAGCTCTCATAGTTCACTTTTTCTTGTATTTACTGTATTTCTTTAAAATACATCTTCTCTAATCCCAAGTAGATTTTACTGTTTTATGTATCTTTTCACAGCAAAGTCACAACAAAATATTGTTCATTAGCCAATGTAAAATTTCCTTATTGTCCAGAACTAAATCTGTTCTTTAAGAATTCAAATACTCGGCCTGTTTTGAACCAACAAATTTATCAATTATTGAATTGAAGAATTCTTCTTCATAATAACAAATATCATCAACTATAACTGGATCACATGATTTATTTAGAATACTTTCTACATCATCTACATAATCAGTTATTAATTCCTCAAAATGGTTAGAATAACTTAATCTATCCTTCTTAAAATATTTTTCCAATGTATATTCAATATCATTATTACTCACTAAGTTTATATCACTTAGTTTTTCTATATTGAAATTGGAATCATTGTAAGCCCCTTGAGGATATTCACTTATATATCCTTCGATGCCAATTAAATTTCTACAGACTGGACACTCATGTTCTATATCAAATTGGTATAGAATCTCAGGTCCCATTTCCCTCTCTTCATCTTCAGTTTCATATTCTTCTTGAGATAAATCTAATTGGAATTTAGTAGTGCAATATGGACACTCAAATTCTTCTACCATATTAATTGACTCCTCATCGCAAAAATCGCTCATAAATTATACCTCCAAATTGTAATATTCCATAATTATACACCCTCTCCCATTTTACTGCAAAAGAAAAATAGTCAACCTGCGGGAAGCTCATATCTAAGGTATAATTCCGAAACCCTATTTCTCAATATTGCTGTGTATAATAATGCTGTTTTATTGTCCCCTTCATAGTACTTACACAAATACTTAAATGCAATATATTCATGTATATCTTCAACTTCCGTTTTTAAGTAATCATATTCATCACTATTCCTGGCTGTAACTCGTCATGTAGGACGAGTGATATGTTTTAGCCATTAAAGGCGAAAACCTTACTCACCACAAAATTATGGTCAGTATTCTTCCCTTAGTACGAAAACCGTACGAAGCATTCCAAGTGTTTCTACGAAATTCGTCGGAAGAGATAGGTCAGTCCAAAATTGGACACACCTTCGTCCGTTTTTCGGATGAACGATATTCGTCGTTCCGGACGTCCGTTTCCAGACAGCTCAAAGGGACGAAATTCGTTAATTAGACCAGCTTATTCTAAATCTAGGTAAACGACAGCAGTGTCGAAAACCCAATACCGGCAACGGTGAAGGGTATGTACTTTATACGCTCCCTTGCTGCAGCTCATCATCTCCCCATCCCATGCGCCTGGCATACTTTAACTCATTCTTATTCAGCATATTATACCGGCTACATTTGCACCAGTATTTCACCCTATCCGCACTAAAGGGCTTATCTGCATCCCATAGGCCTGTTTCAATGGCCAACCGTCTTATACCGGCATTCCTTTTGATAAGCCTATTGCAATGTATAAGCATCTGATTAACGGCTGCTCGGCTGATATTAAACTGCTCGGCTATTCTCTCTAATGCAAGGTTATATATGTATCTAAGCTTGATTATGTGGACTTTCTTATCATCCTTAAGCACCATGCTTATTAAGTCCACAATTCACTCTTTAGCTGCTCCTGGGATACCCTTTCCACCACTTCACCTTCCAGATCTGTATCACTGGCCACCGTATCAGTTAAGGTTCCTATCTTCCGTCTGCCAATAAATATAATCATCCCACCCATTCTTGGTAAAAACTTTATTCATCAACTTCTACCTCTATTAGTTCATGTCCAGACACCATTCCGTTTTCTAATTGAGCCTTTGATTCCATTAACCAATCATAATTACTTTTAGTTCCAATTACATATATGTTTTCCATCATATTATTATAGGACTCTTCGGATAGCATAACTATATTTTTGTTATTCTTCCTTGTAACTATTATTGTCTCATAATCATCAGTGATTTTATCCATATATGTCTTCATATTTTCTCTAAGCGTTGTATAGTTAACAGCTAACATAAAAGCACCTTCTCTACGTACAATTTTCTGTACTTTCATTATAGCGTACAAATATCTGTACGTCAAAAAAAGTATATGCTAAATAATAAAAAACCCCAAAACATTTCTGTTTTGAGGATTTGAATTTTTGAATTATTTGTCCTTGTGCGTACTCTAACAAAACTATCTGTTGCCTTCTCAAATTACTTCTATTATCAAATTTTTACGCCTCTAAAATATACTCTTTATTATCCTGCCATATATTCTGTGATAGAATTTTTAACTTTCTCTATCCTCACATCTTGAATATAATACATTCTTATATCATCAATTTTTGCATCTTGTAGTTCACCTATTGTTGAAAATTTACTTTTTAACTTATTTATTATCCATCGTGGCAGTTTTAAATTATCAATAGAATGTGCTCTTAATATCTTATATAATGATGTATCATCTGGTATTTCAAGTGAAGATCCACATATAGGGCAAAACTTAAAATTCTCATTTGTAGAAAATGTACACGCTGGGTTACTGCATTTTATATTTTGTTCAATTTTTACTTTGTTTAATAATTCCTTCCCACTTTATTTATAATCTTATGAAGTACGAAAACTTTACTTATACGGTTTATATTGAACTAAGAAAATAACACAGGAACGTATTACAATCGGAATTATGGAACCAAAAATAGGAGGCTTTACAGGCACTAGCTGACTATAACGCTCACCACTATGATATTAATGTTGCTAAACTCACCTTTTCGTAGGTCTATGACAAGTGGTCAGGAAAATTTCTAGCATCTCTAAATCTAATATAAAGTATCATAAAAATTATCTGAAAGTATTTAAGATATAAAATTATTTAGTGATATTAAGTTATCACACTTTCAACACATTACCAATAGTTTCTGTAAGAATTCCCTACGATTAAGAAGATAAAAAGGTTCTTCAAGGGTACCGAATTTGATTTTCTAACACTTCATTGCCTGCGGCACTGTAATGCCATACTCTTATTAACAGTGGTGTTAATATAAAAGTAGTTTCCGACCACCTGGGGCAATTCAGATATTTCAGTTACTGCAGATATATATACAGATGTATTAGCTTCTACCAGAAGAAAGACCGCAGAGGTAATAGATTTTAAGTTGGCCAAGTAAGACTATAGCCATACAGGAAAATTTTTAATTCAATAAACACCAAACATACAACACTTCCAAGCATCAAAAAAGCCTTGAAACACTGTGATTTCAAGGCTTTCATTATAATTCTTATTATCTCTTTGAGAACTGAGGAGCACGACGTGCGGCTTTGAGACCGTACTTCTTTCTTTCCTTCATTCTTGGATCTCTTGTTAAGAATCCAGCTTTCTTTAATACAGGACGGTATTCCAGATCAGCTTTTAATAAAGCTCTGGAGATTCCGTGACGAATTGCACCAGCCTGACCGGTGAAACCGCCTCCGTGAACGTTAACAAGGACATCAAATTTATCTACTGTATCTGTAAGAGTAAGGGGCTGACGAACGATTAACTTTAATGTCTCAAGTCCGAAATACTCTTCCATATCTCTCTTATTAATTGTCACTTTACCAGTACCGGGTACTAAATATACTCTGGCAATACTGCTTTTTCTTCTTCCGGTTCCGTAGTATTTTGCTTTAGCCAATGTTTTTTCCTCCTTTCAATCTGGATTAATATTTAATCTCTAATACTTCTGGTTTCTGAGCTGCATTGTTGTGCTCAGGTCCAGCGTATACGTGTAATTTTGTAATCATCTGTCTTCCTAAAGGTCCCTTAGGTAACATGCCTTTTACTGCAAGGCTGATAGCATCGGTAGGCTTTTTAGCCATTAATTCCCTTAAGGTTGTCTCTCTCATACCACCTACGTAGTCGGAGTGATTGTAGTATATTTTCTGATCCAGTTTCTTACCGGTTACTTTAATCTTGTCAGCATTAACAACGATTACATTATCACCGGTGTCAATGAAAGGTGTATAAGTAGGCTTGTTCTTGCCTCTTAAGATTTTAGCGATTTCGGATGAAAGACGTCCTAAAGTATGTCCTGTTGCATCTATAACATACCATTTTCTTTCAATGGTTGATGCGCTTGCCATAAAGCTTTTCATTGGAGAACCTCCTTGTTAATTTCAATCTTATTCATTCATTTTAATAGTTATATATGTTAAAATACCGTACCGGGGCTTGGCTCTGGTATTCTCACGTCACATCTCCATATTATATTATATTTCACCAGGCGTGTCAATACATTTATTGCTGTATTCTATTTTTTCCAAGGTCAGACCTTGGGCAGGTGCTTTCGGTCCTGCATAGCTTCTATCCTTCTTTAAAAGGATTTCTCTGACCTCTGCCGCGGGTATTGCTCCTAATCCAACCTTGATTAATGTTCCCGCTATGATCCTGACCATGTTATACAAAAATCCATTGCCTTTTATCCGAATCGTTATTGCTTCCTCGCTACGTTCTACTTTTATATCATAAATAGTCCTGGTCGTGTCTGACACCTGGGATCCCGTCGAACAAAAACTCTTAAAATCATGTTCCCCAATAAGATAAGAGGCCGCTTCCGACATCAGTGCTTCCTTTAGCGGGTAATATACAAAATAGGAATAAAGCCTTTCTGTTGGCACCGGAAACCTGGAGTTCATGATACGGTAGCAGTATGTCTTAGTGCTTACGCAGCGTCTTGGGTGGAAATCTGCGTCCACCTCTTTTGACTCTCTGATCACGACATCCTCCGGTAACCTCTGATTCAGGGCATAGGATATCTTATCACCTGGAATTCTAGTGTCTGTATCAAAGATAGCTACATTTCCAAGTGCATGCACACCGGAATCCGTTCTGCTGGCTCCTATTACTGTTATAGGTTCCTTTAACAGTTCTGACAAAGCTTTATTCAATACCTCTTCTATTGTTATACCATTTGGCTGTATCTGCCACCCGCAGTACTTTGTACCATCATAGGCGACTACCAACATTATTCTCTTCATAACATCCCTAACATACCACATTTTTCAAAGTGTGCGGTTCTTCCATAAGTAATTCAGTAATGCAATTTAATATTACTTTTCCAATATTTTTACCCTGTGTTACACCTATAAAACTATTTGATTTTAAGCTGGTAATCTTCCATTCCCCGAATAATCAGTTCTTAAAACCCGGCAGACCGTTTAGTAAACCAGTAAGGTCTACATGATTAAGTACAATTATAACCGCAAAGAATAAAACTAAAACCAGATAGGAAAATATATCGCTTCCTCTGTACTTTAACGGCTTCATTTTCGTTCTGCCTTCACCACCCCTATAGCATCTGGCTTCCATGGCCATTGCAAGATCGTTGGCCCTTCTAAATGCTGATACAAATAAGGGTACTAATAATGGAATGAGGCCTTTTGCTTTTTTCATCAGACCGCCGCTCTCAAAGTCCGCTCCTCTGGCTGTCTGCGCTTTCATAATCTTGTCCGTCTCCTCCATTAGTATGGGTATGAATCTTAAGGCAATGGACATCATCATGGATATTTCATGGACAGGTGCCTTTACCTTCTTTAAAGGGCTTAAAAGGCTCTCTAAGCCATCTGTAAGATGATTTGGTGTTGTTGTAAAGGTCATTAAGGAAGAACCCATAATAAGCAGAATTAAACGGATTGCCATGGTTACTGAAATAGTGATTCCCTGCTTTGTGATATTAATGATACCAAACCTGAAAACTGAATCTCCCTGCGTAAACAGCAGGTTAAAGATTAAAGTAAACAGCAGAATGGCAATAATAGGTTTTAGGCCTCTTAATATGAACTTTACCGGTACCTTCGATAATTTGATTACAGCAAAAAGAGCCGCTGCCGCTATCACATAGCCGATATAGGAATCGATTACAAACAGTGAGATGATGTAAACGATGGTTCCCACTAATTTCACCCTGGGATCCAGCTTATGAAGCAGCGAATCTGCCGGGTAATATTGTCCGATTGTTATGTCTCGAATCATTTTTACACCCATTGCATACCGCAGAGATACTGCGGTACTGCCACTATTGAGGCTGGGAGATCAGCCCGTGGCATTCCTTTCTTAATTACTGATATTTTCTTTCAGTTTTTAATTCTTCCGTATATATTACTTTAATGTTTATTCTCTCTTCAGTATCTATTTCTTTGTGTCTATATATTTTGTATCTATATTTTTTTGTATCTTTATTTTTTTGTATCTTTATTTTTTTGTATCTATATTTTTTGTATCTATATTTTTTTGTATTTATATTTTTTTGTATCTATATTTTTTGTGTCTATATCTTTTGTGTCTATATCTTTTGTGTCTATTTCCTTTGTGTCTATTTCTTTTGTGTCTATTTCTTTTGTGTCTATTTCCTTTGTGTCTATTTCCTTAGTCTATTAACTTATATTAGCCTCTAACTTTGATTTCTTTTATACTTTCAGCATTACTTCTTTCTCTTTCAGACTTTATTTCTTTCATTACTCTTCATGTCTATTTAGATTATCTTTGTTTCTTTAACGCTTTCAGTATTTCACCGGCAGCTTCTTCCACCGTTGTAGCATCTGTTTTCACAGGAATACCTCTGCTCTTCAATTCATGCATCACATAAGTTACCTGGGGCGCTGCAAGTCCCATTACCTCCAATTCCTTATAATGCTCAAATACCTTGTGAGGTGTGTCGTTGAATGCTACGGCAGCTTTGTTCATCACAACCAGCCTGTCAGCGTATTTAGCCACATCTTCCATGCTGTGAGACACAAGAATAATTGTTATACCGCTTTCCTTATGAAGCTTATTAATCTGCTCCAGTATCTCATCCCTGCCTTTAGGATCTAAGCCTGCGGTTGGTTCATCCAAAATGAGCACTTCCGGTTTCATGGCCAATACTCCTGCTATGGCTACTCTTCTCTTTTGTCCGCCTGATAGTTCAAAGGGTGAGGCATCTATCATATCCTCTCCGAGACCTACCATCTTAATGGCTTCATATGTTCTTAGATCAATTTCTACCTGCTCCAGTCCTAAATTCTTCGGCCCAAAACTTACGTCCTTATATACTGTTGTCTCAAAAAGCTGGTGTTCAGGATATTGAAATACCAGTCCAACTTTACTCCTTAAGTATTTCATACTGAAATCTTTTTCATAAATATCCTGACCGTTGAAATATATTTTACCTGCCGTGGCTTTTAAAAGTCCATTTAAATGCTGTATCAGAGTAGATTTACCAGAACCTGTATGTCCGATTAATCCAATAAATTCTCCGTCATTTATAGCCAAATTGATATCCTTTAGCGCCTGCTTTTCATATGCTGTCTGAGGGCTGTACACATATTGTAAATTATCTATTATTATTGGCATAACTACCTCTTTTCTGCGTCTGTACAGGGTTAATTCTTTGGAAGGGCCGTTAATACCTTAACAAGCTCTTCTACTGTTAGTATACCTTCCGGCACTGCAAGACCCTTTTTCCTAAGTTCATGGCTTAATTCAGTCACCTGGGGGACATCCAACCGGTATTTCTTTAATTCGTCTACCTCTTTAAAGATCTCTCTTGGTGTACCTTCCATTACAACTTTGCCTTTATCCATTACAAAAACTTTATCGGCATTGATAACTTCTTCCATATAGTGAGTTATTAGAATTACAGTTACCTTTTCCTTCTTATTCAATTCCATTACAGTTTCAATAACTTCCTTGCGTCCCATGGGATCCAGCATGGCTGTAGGCTCATCCAGAACAATACACTGGGGTTTCATAGCCATGACACCTGCAATTGCAACCCTCTGTTTCTGTCCTCCTGACAGCTTATTAGGAGAATGCTTTCGATAATCCAGCATACCAACTGCTTTCAGGCTCTTCTCAACTCGTTCCCAAATCTCATCTGTAGGTACACCAAGATTCTCTGCTCCAAAACCAACATCCTCTTCTACAACGGTACCGATAATCTGGTTATCCGGATTCTGAAATACCATACCAGCATTTTGTCTGATATCCCAAAGCTGTTCCTCTTCCCTTGTATTAATACCTCCTACCCACATAACGCCTTCTGTTGGTGTGAGAATAGCATTAATATGCTTTGCAAGTGTGGATTTACCAGACCCGTTATGTCCCAGGATAGCTACAAAATCACCTTTTTTTATGCCTAAATTTACGTTGTCAACGGCTCGGTTTATAGACTCAACTTCACCTTCATCATTTCGTCTGATATATTCAAAAACCAAACCTTCTGTTTTAACCATTTCCATAATAACCTCTTTCCTGAACCTCCAATCTTTGATCTTCGATTGAATATTCGTTAAGCGTAATTAAAACATTCTTTATATAATATATTCATTCCCTGTAATCCGAAAGCTTTCTTATGATATCGCTTAATTAGAGAAATCAATAAGCCTCTTCTTCTATCTATAATTTTATCTTTACTTTCTTAATTAAAAGATATTTTCAATATTCATTGTACTTTTGGAGTAAACCTGAATTATATTGCCTGATATTAATTCTATCAGCCATAGGAATCGCCTTATATTCCAAAACCTTATGGTTTCATCAATCTGCAAGCCTAAAATACCTTTTATATATTAATTTTTTCTCCAGAAGACCTAAAATATTTTTTCATATTAATCTTCTTTAGAAGAACTAAAACATCTTTCTCCTATTAATGTTTTTTTACTAGAAGAGCTAAAACATCTTTTTGATATTAATATTCTTTTAACTAGAAGATCCAAAACATCTTCTCCTTATTAACGTTCTTTTTACTAGAATATCCAAAACATCTTAATTAACGTTCTTCTTACTAGAAAACGAAACATCTTTTTCATATCTTAATGTTCTTATTATGTAGTCATTTATACTAGTTTAACCTCATCTATGACATTTTCTTATTTTCCTTCTTTCACAGCTGTCATTACTACTGTCAATACTTTTTACATTGTAAATTATTATTCCCACATTTGCAACGTATTTTTCATACAGCTATTTCATAAAATTAAGTTGTATACACTAATGTTAATTTTATTGTAAGATTTGTTCGATTTGTAGTTCTTGTTTAACATTTCCAGTTATGTTACAATGGTAAACGTACTTTACAAATAAATTGAAGATGAAATGAGGATTATATGGAAGACTTTAAGCAAAATGAGGAAGGCTTAGATACTTCCTCCGAAAAAGATAGTAATAATGGCGATAATAACGGGAAATTTTCAGTAAAAAAAGAAATCCTCAGTTGGATTGTACTTATTTTCTGTGCCTTAGCTCTATCTTTTGTGTTAAACCGGTATGTTGTTGTCAGTGCAGAAGTACCTACCGGTTCCATGGAAAACACCATTAAAGTTGGTGACCGTATTATAGCATTTAGGTTAGCTTATACCTTTGGCGAGCCCAAACGCGGTGATATCATAGTCTTTGATTTTCCCGACGATGAGACTCAGCAGTATCTTAAGCGTATAATTGGTCTGCCAGGTGAAACAATTGATATTAAAGACGGAAAGGTCTATATCAACGGCAGTACTACTCCCTTAGAGGAGAATTACTTAAAGGAAACACCTGTCGGTGACTATGGTCCTTATACAGTCCCCGAGGATTCCTATTTTCTTATGGGCGATAACCGCAATGATTCCCTGGATTCTAGATTCTGGGAGAATACCTTTGCCACCAAAGATGAGATTATTGGAAAAGCAGAGTTCCGTTATTATCCTGTACCTAAAATACTTAAATAGAGGAATTATCACATTAACAGCTATCACAAAAGGCAGAAGCAACTTTACTACATTAAGTTGCTTCTGCCTTTTTCTATTGTCAGTGTTATAATTAAACTAACTCGATAAGAACTTCCATCGCTGCATCACCCTTACGCTGGCCAATCTTGATGATTCTTGTATAGCCACCGTTACGGTTTACATACTTAGGAGCAATTTCCTCGAAAAGTTTGTCTGTCACATCTACAGTCTTAGTATTTCTCTTTCTACCAGCTGCTTCTGTGGGAACTTCTTTTACTGTGTACAGCTGCTTTAACATCTGTCTTCTGGCATGAAGACGGGATGCGCTGTCTTTGGTGATAGTTTTGTCAACTTCATCAAATACAGTAACTTTCTTTCCGTTTATAACTTCTTTAACAGTTTTACCTTCTTTATCTTTACGGGCAACTTTAGCTTTTACTGTAACTGTTTCGAAATTATCTTTCTCTTTTACAGCTAATGCGATAATGCTCTCAGCAATTTTACGAATTTCTTTTGCTTTGGCTTCAGTTGTCCTGATCTTGCCGTGATATAACAGGCTGGTAACCTGACTTCTCAGCAATGCCTTTCTCTGATCGGATGTTCTTCCAAGTTTTCTATAGGCTGCCATTTGTTTCCCTCCTTTATCTTAATACCTACTCATCACTTACATTAAGTGATAAGCCAAGCTCTTTCAGTTTTGCAAGCACTTCCTCTAAGGACTTACGACCAAGGTTTCTTACCTTCATCATATCTTCAGAAGTTTTATTCGTTAATTCTTCTACCGTATTAATGCCGGCTCTCTTAAGACAATTATAAGAGCGAACGGATAACTCCAGTTCGTCGATATTCATTTCAAGAACTTTCTCTTTCTCATTATCTTCTTTTTCAACCATGATCTCTGCAGTCTTGGCATTTTCAGATAAATCGATAAATGAGTTCAGATGCTCGCTCAGAACCTTGGCAGCTAAGCTGACAGCTTCATCGGGAGCTAAAGTTCCATTGGTAAATACATCAAGTGTAAGCTTATCAAAGTCAGTAATCTGTCCAACACGGGTATTCTCAACGCTTAAGTTAACACGCTCAACAGGAGTGTAGATGGAATCAATGGGGATTACACCGATAGGCAGATCGTCATTTTTGTTCTTATCTGCACTGATATATCCTCTACCTTTAGTTATGGTAATTTCCATATACAGCTTGCTGTCATTGCCACCATTCAGAGTTGCAAGCACCAGCTCAGGATTTAACACTTCAATATCGGGATCAGCCTGAATATCTCCTGCTGTTACGATACCTTCTCCTTCGAATTCAATGTATGCCGTTTTAGGCTCATTTGTCTCACTGGTATTTTTGATTGCAAGGCTTTTTAAGTTCATGATGATTTCAGTAACGTCTTCTTTTACACCTGGAATTGCACTGAACTCGTGAACTACACCATCAATCTTAACTTGACTTACTGCAGCTCCGGGTAAGGATGAAAGCATAATTCTACGTAAAGAATTGCCCAAGGTTGTACCGTATCCTCGTTCCAAAGGTTCTACTACAAAACGTCCAAATTTTTTATCTTCAGAAATTTCTGCAATTTCAATTTTTGGTTTCTCAAAATCAAACACAATAGGACCCTCCTTTTGGGTTATTATGATACGATTAATGATTACTTAGAATACAACTCGACGATAAGCACTTCATTTACCGGAACATCAATTTGATCTCTTGAAGGCAGTTCTTTTACAGTTCCTTTAAGGGACTCATGATCTGCTTCAAGCCATGCTGGAACAAGTCTGCCAGCTGTTACTTCTAAAACATCTTTGTATCTCTGAGCGCTCTTGAATTTCTCTTTGATTTCAATAACGTCTCCTGCTTTTACTGAATAGGAAGGAATGTTGATGCACTTGCCGTTAACTAAAACGTGCTTATGGTCAACAATCTGTCTTGCTTCGCTTCTGGTTCTACCAAAGCCTAAACGGAAAACTACGTTATCCAGTCTGAGCTCAAGAAGAATCATCAGGTTCTCACCGGTAGTACCGATTTTCATTTTCTTTGCTTTATCAAAGTTATTTCTGAAAGGTTTCTCCAGAACGCCATAGATAAACTTAGCTTTCTGTTTTTCCCTTAACTGTGTACCGTATTCACTAACTTTTTTTCCTGCTCTGGAAGAAGTTCTGTTGGACTTCTTATCAATTCCTAAAACAGACGGTTCAAGTCCGAGTGTTCTACATTTTTTTAATACAGGACCCATGTCTCTTGCCATTGTTACTTACCTCCTCTATTAGACTCTTCTGCGTTTAGGTGGTCTACAGCCGTTATGAGGAACCGGTGTGACATCCTTAATACTTGTTACTTCAATGCCGCAAGCCTGAAGTGCACGAATTGCTGCTTCTCTTCCTGATCCGGGACCTTTAACCATTACGTCAACTGTTTTTAAACCATGAACTAAAGCTGCCTTTGCTGCTGTTTCAGCTGCCATCTGTGCTGCATAGGGAGTTGACTTTCTGGAACCTCTAAAGCCTAAACCACCGGCACTGGCCCATGAAAGAGCGTTGCCTTCTGCATCTGTCAGAGTAACAATTGTATTGTTAAAAGATGACTGGATATGTGCCTGTCCACGATCAACGTTTTTCTTAACACGTTTCTTAGTCACTTTTTTTGCTATTTTCTTAGCCATTTAACAAACCCTCCTGTTGGATTTTAATTACCTTATTCCGTGACTATTCAGCCACTGCGGTTCTTACGAGCGGTTTATACCTTTGCTGTTATACAGCAAATGCATACCTTGCCGTTACAGAACTTGAAATTCTATGAATTTCTCGTAGTAACTGGATAATATTATTTCTTCTTATTAGCAACTGTACGCTTAGGACCTTTTCTTGTTCTAGCGTTAGTCTTAGTCTTCTGTCCACGAACAGGAAGGCCTTTTCTATGACGAATTCCTCTGTAGCATCCAATTTCCTGAAGTCTCTTGATATTAAGAGCGATCTCTCTACGTAAATCACCTTCAACTGTCTGAGTTGCATCAATAATATCACGAATTCTGCCAACTTCTTCGTCTGTTAAATCTCTAACGCGTGTGTCAGGATTAACATTTGCTTCTTTTAAAATACGGTTAGAACTTACTCTGCCGATACCATAAACATAAGTAAGACCGATTTCTACACGTTTCTCTCTTGGTAAATCTACACCACTGATACGAGCCATGTGCGTATTACACCTCCGTTGTTTTTTAAGGTTGCTCCGGTAGGATGAAAAAAGTATCATATAACAGAATCTCTGATATATGGTGAAATGCATACCCGTTCCTAATATCCCTGGAAGCTGATTTTGTAACATTTTCAATAATAAAATGATATTTTGCAATGAACAACACCACCTGGTGTTTCATTGCGCAGCCGCTTTAAATTGTGACAGACTAACCCTAAGGTTAATCCGCTGAAACCCCATAGATTTCAAGATAAACCATTTTGATTTACCCACAATATCACAATTGCAAAAAAAGCAGATTGTAACACAGAAAGCAAGAACTATATATTGTCGTTTACATGAAAACCTATCAGATAAGCTTCCGGATAAATCTTAACCGGTATTTCCTGAGAATTAACGGTTATACTTCACAGTTTGATATATCAAAGATACCCTCTGATGAATTATCCTGTAAACGCCTTATATAAAACAGTTATGCCGCATTCGCAGCCCCTAACTGATTATTAGCCTTGTCTTTGTTTGTGTCTGGGATTCTCGCAGATTACTCTGATACTTCCCTTTCTCTTTATAATCTTGCACTTTTCGCAGATGGGTTTTACTGATGACCTTACCTTCACAGTAATTCACTCCTTTCAAAAAAAGTCCGTCTATCATTATAACAAATGACAGAAGAAAAATCAAGTAAATTTTAGTATTTTATTTATCTCTCCAGATAATCCTTCCTTTGGTTAAATCATAGGGAGATAATTCTAAAGTTACTTTGTCGCCGGGTACGATTTTAATAAAGTTCATACGTAGTTTTCCGCTGATGTGAGCAAGTACACGATGGCCATTTTCCAGTTCTACCTGGAACATGGCATTGGGTAATTTCTCAATAACGGTTCCTTCAATTTCAACTACATCTGATTTGGACATTAAGTCACCTCCATAAATTTGAAGAAATACAACAGATTACCAGGGTACAACCCCTTTATATATCTTACTGTAAGTTTTAATTGCTCTTTTGATATCTTCATTCCGGGTTATTATGTTTTGATCATTGATGCATGGAAGGAGATTTTCAGTTCCTTCAATGCACTTAATATGCTTTTTGTTTTTTTTCTTTGGGTTTTTTATGTTTCTGGCAATACCATCCACTAAATAAACATATTCATCGTCAGTGCTGCATATGACATAGCATTTGCCGATATCATGTCCTGCGGTGGATATTGCACCTCTGCCAATCATATAATCCACTTTTACGGCTCCGTTATTCCTGCTTTATTTTAAAGAGAATATTTCCGGCTCACCCTCTGTTATCAGAATGGTGTTCTCATAATGCGCCGACAGGGATCTGTCTTCCGTTACAACTGTCCAGTCATCACTTTCCCAGTAAACTTCAGGCCGTCCTGCATTTACCATAGGTTCTATGGCGAAGGTCATTCCCGGCTCCAGCCTGATTCCTCTTCTTTTCTGTGCAAAGTTTGGAATCTGCGGGTCTTCATGGAGCTTAGTACCGATGCCGTGTCCTACAAGGTCTCTAACAACCGAAAACCCAAAAGACTCCACATAGTTTTGAATCGCAGAGGATATATCATTTAAATGATTGCCAGATTTTGCATATTTAATCCCCTCAAAAAAACTTTGTTGCGTTACCCGTATGAGTTCTTTTGCATCTTCCGTAATTTCACCCACTGCCCAGGTTCTGGCGGCATCCGAATGATATCCTTTATATATCACACCTGCATCCAAGCTTACAATATCTCCATTGTTTAATATTCTTCCCTTGGAGGGGATTCCATGAACCACCTGCTCATTTACGGAAACACAGACAGATGCAGGATAACCATTATAATTAAGAAAGGAGGCAATACAGCCATAACCTTTAATTAATTCCCTGGTTTTTTTGTCAATATCCAGAGTTGTGATTCCCGGTTGAATGAACTCCTTCAGCTCTTCATGAACAGCTGCCAGAATCTTTCCCGCTTCACGCATTAATTCTATTTCTCTCTCTGATTTTATTGTAACTGACATAATATCACTCCCTGCATCTGTTCTATAATTTAATAAGCTGTATAAATTAAATCTTGGCTTTTCCGCTCCAGGTATACTAATACTTTCATATACAGCATCTTATTCCCTGAACATAAGAAAAAGAAATCTAATTTATATTTTTACTTTCCAAGGACTTCTAAGATATCTTCGAAAGTATCAGTCATATTCTTTCTTCCGTCAACTTCTTTTAAGATTCCCTGCTTGGTGTAATAATCAATTAAAGGCTGTGTCTGATTATGATATATCTCAAGACGCTTTAATACGGTCTCAGGCTTATCATCCTCTCTTAATACGATCTCGCTGCCGCAAGTATCACAGATACCCTCTACTTTGGTAGGAATGGTAACAACATGATAAGTAGCGCCACAGTTTAAGCAAGCTCTTCTGCCGGACATTCTGCTGACGATATCACTGTCAGGTACTTCTACATTAACAGCAAAATCTACCTTCTCATCGATTGCTTTTAAAGCATTATCCAGTGCTTCTGCCTGTGGAATAGTTCTGGGGAAACCATCAAGAATATATCCCTTCTCGCAGTCTGCCTGCTTGATTCGGTCAACTACAAGATCAACTACAAGTTCGTCGGGTACTAAAAGTCCCTGATCCATGTAGCCTTTGGCTTTCTTTCCAAGCTCTGTACCATTCTTGATATTCGCTCTGAAAATATCGCCTGTTGATATATGAGGAATAGTAAATTTCTCAGCAAGTCTCTTAGCCTGTGTTCCTTTACCTGCGCCAGGTGCGCCTAACATAATGATCTTCATTTTTGTAAACTCCCTTCGAAAAGCAATCTGCAAATGGCGGGGCTGTGCCCCGCCTGCAGTTTATCTGTATTTTATTAATCATTTAAGAATCCCTTGTAATGACGTACTAACATCTGGGATTCAATCTGCTTCATGGTCTCAAGAACAACACCAACGATAATGATGATAGATGTTCCACCAAAGGTTACCTGTGCATTGAAGCTTCCTGAGAAGAAAATAGGAACTACAGACACGATAGTTAAACCAATTGCACCGATTAAAATAACGTTATTTACTACTTTTGTAAGGTATTCCGCTGTGGGCTTACCGGGACGGATACCCGGAATAAAACCGCCCTGCTTCTTCATATTGTTGGATACTTCAAGTGGATTGAAAGTAATTGAAGTATAGAAGTAAGCGAAGAAGATAATTAAAACGATGTAAATAAGCAAGCCAAGAGTGTATTTGAACTCACCTAAGCTCTTAAAGTTACACCAGTTATTCTGATTTAATAAGTATAATACTTTAGGCCAGAAATATGCTCTTGCCGGATGTACATCAAAGAAAGATGATACAACGATAGGGAACTGCATAATAGATCCAGCGAAAATTACTGGAATTACACCTGCAGTATTAACTTTTAAAGGAATATGAGAGGATTGTCCACCTATCATTTTTCTGCCTTGTACTTTTTTTGCATACTGAACAGGGATTTTTCTCTGTCCGCTCTGCAGTAAAACTACAAATACAATTACAAATACTGTAACCAGAACAATAATAACAGTTCCAAGGATACCATTGATAACACTGGAAGCACCTGTTACGAATGTTCTGAAAAGATTAGTAAAATCACTAGGTAATTTGGCTACGATATTGACTAAAAGGATTATTGAGATACCATTTCCAACGCCTTTTTCTGTAATTCTCTCACCTAACCACATAAGGAAGGTAGATCCTGCAGTTAAAGCTGCAACAACGATTACTACATTAGTAAAAGTTAATCCACCGATTAATAAACCTGAATTACCAAAACCGATAGCCATAGCAACAGATTCAACCAGTGCCAAGACAACTGTCAGGTAACGTGTAAATTCAGCAATCTTCTTTCTTCCGTCTTCTCCGTCTTTTTGCATTTCCTCTAACTTAGGAATTGCAATGGTAAGGAGCTGCATTATGATTGAGGATGTAATATAAGGTGTAATATTCAGAGCAAATATTGACATCTGAGTAAAAGAACCACCAGTTAAAGTATCAAAGAAACCTAAAGAAGTCTGGCCCGAAACCCATTGGGCGAAATACTCCCTGTTTATTTCTGGTACAGGGAGCTGAGAGCCAAGTCTTACGATAATTAATGCAATAAAAGTAAACACTAACTTATTTCTTATATCTTTAATCTTAAAAGCATTTCGGATTGTTTTAAACATCTCCTAAATCACCTCAGCATTTCCACCAAGAGCTTTAATTTTCTCTGCAGCAGATTCGCTGAATGCAGATACTTTTACGTCAAGCTTCTTAGTAAGTTCTCCATTTCCTAGGATCTTAACACCATCTCTGGGGTTCTTAACGATACCAGTCTCGATTAAAGTCGCGATAGTAACTACAGAACCATCTTCAAAAACATTCAGTCTGTCTACGTTGATTGCTACGATTTCTTTTGTATTTCTGTTTGTAAAACCTCTCTTAGGTAAGGTTCTGATAAAAGGAGTCTGACCACCTTCGAAACCTACTCTGGGTGCGCCGGAACGTGCCTTCTGTCCTTTATGTCCTTTACCTGCAGTTTTACCATTACCTGAACCATGTCCACGGCCTTTTCTGAAATTTCCGCTTTGCTTGGAGCCTTCTGCCGGTCTTAATTCTGATAAATTCATCTAGTACACCTCCTTACTTTCTTGGGAATTATATCTCTTCTACCTTTACTAAATGTCTTACCTGATCAACCATACCTCTAACACATTCATTGTTGGGTAATTCTACCGTTTTGTGGAGCTTTCTAAGGCCTAATGCTTCCACTGTCTTCTTATGCTTAGGGATAGAACTGATTGTAGACTTTACTAAAGTTACTTTTAATTTCTCTGCCATCTTGGGCACCTCCTAGCCTAACAACTCTTCTACAGTGATACCACGGAGTTTAGCCACTTCCTCAGGAGTTCTTAAGTGACTTAATCCTTCGATTGTTGCCAAAACTACGTTCTGCTTGTTATTGGAACCAAGTGATTTTGTACGGATGTTCTTAAAACCAGCAAGCTCAAGAACGTTACGTGCAGGACCACCAGCAATAATTCCGGTACCTTCTGGTGAACGCTTTAAGAGTACTGTAGCGCCTCCGAATTTTCCTGTATAGTCATGAGGAACACTTCCGTTTTCATCAATAGGGAATGAGATTAATTTCTTCTTGGCATCTTCAATTCCTTTACGGATAGCTTCAGGTATTTCTGTTGCTTTTCCAAGACCTGCTCCGACATGGCCGTTTTTATCACCAACTACTACTAAAGCTGTAAAGCGGAAGTTACGTCCACCTTTTACTACTTTCGTAACACGTTTAATGGATACTACTTTTTCTACTAACTCCAGTTGATCAACATCAACGATTGTACGTTTCATGTGTTTCCCTCCTCGCTTAGAATTCCAGACCAGCTTCTCTTGCTGCTTCTGCTAATGCTTTAACTTTACCCTGATATATGAAACCGCCTCTATCAAAGACAACAGCTTTAATACCTTTTTCAACTGCTTTCTTTGCAATAACAGTTCCTAAATATGCTGCTGCAGCTACGTCATTTGTCTTTTCAAGTTCAGCCTTAACATCCTTTTGAAGGGTGGAAGCTGATACTAAAGTAGTACCTACGGTATCGTCAATGATCTGAGCGTACATATGGGTATTACTTCTAAACACAGCAAGACGCGGTCTTTCAGGAGTTCCGGAAAAACGATTACGTAATTTTCTATGTTTATTTACACGAACTTTGGATCTTGCTTCTTTACTAACCATTTTTATTTCACCTCCAATTATTTCTTACCAGTCTTACCAACTTTACGTCTAATAACTTCATCAGCATATTTAATACCTTTACCTTTGTAAGGTTCAGGTCTTCTCTTATCTCTGATTTCAGCAGCGTATTGTCCGACTTTTTCTTTATCTATACCTTTAACTGTAATCTTGTTCTGTCCTTCTAATACTGACTCAATACCTTCAGGATCAACCATAACTACGGGATGTGAATATCCAAGTGTTAATGTTAATTCTTTTCCGGATTTAGCAGCTCTGTAACCAACACCGTTTACTTCAAGTACTTTCTCATATCCGGCAGTTACACCAGTTACCATATTGTTAACCAGTGTTCTTGTAAGACCATGTAAAGATTTCATTTTCTTTAAGTCATTAGGTCTTGTTACGATAATCTCAGAACCTTCAAGTTTAATATCCATTTCAGCGGGTAACACTCTTTCCAGTGTTCCCTTAGGACCTTTTACAGTCACTTTATTATTTTCTGCTATATCAACGGTTACACCAGCTGGTACAGCGATAGGCATTCTTCCTATACGTGACATGCCCGCACCTCCTATAATTTTATTACTTCTTGGCTGACATCCTGTTTCATCAGGATATTACAGCAGGAAGTATGTTTGTTGTTTACATAATTTTTCCCCGCTTTGTCAGCAAAACGGGTAAAAGGGGGTAGTTTATTCAGCTGATTACCAAACAAATGCCAGTACTTCGCCGCCTACATTTAATTTTCTTGCTTCCTTATCGGTTACAACACCTTTATTGGTGGAGATGATTGCAACACCAAGTCCTCCAAGTACCTTAGGAAGTTCCTCGGTATTAGCATAAACGCGAAGTCCGGGTTTGGAAATTCTCTTAAGACCAGTAATGATCTTAACATTTTTATCTTTACCATATTTTAATGTAACATGGATGTTTTTGAAACCATCTACTTCTTCAATATCATACTTTCTGATATAACCTTCTTTTAAAAGGATATCAGCTATCGCTACCTTCATTTTAGAAGCAGGGATATCTACTGTATCATGTTTTGCAGTGTTGGCATTGCGGATTCTTGTAAGCATATCTGCAATAGGATCGCTCATTGTCATGTCGTTTGCCTCCTTCCTTTTAATTACCAGCTTGCTTTTTTAACGCCTGGTATTTGTCCCTTATATGCTAATTCACGGAAGCAGATTCTGCAAATTCCGTATTTTCTTAAATAACCATGTGGACGGCCACAGATTCTGCAGCGGTTGTACTCCCTGGTGGAAAACTTCTGGGTACGTTGCTGCTTAATTTTCATAGACGTTTTAGCCATGAAATTCCCTCCTAACTATTTTTTGAATGGCATACCGAATAATGTCAATAATTCACGAGCTTCTTCATCAGTCTTGGCAGTAGTAACGAAAATAATGTCCATACCTCTGACTTTGTCAATTTTATCATATTCGATTTCAGGGAAAATAACCTGTTCTTTAATACCGAGAGCATAGTTTCCTCTTCCGTCAAATGAGTTTGCGCTTACACCTCTAAAGTCACGAACGCGAGGGAGTGCAAGGTTAATAAGACGATCAGCGAACTCATACATCTTATCTCCTCTTAAGGTAACTTTGCAACCGATAGGCATGCCTTCTCTGAGTTTAAAGTTAGCTACGGATTTCTTAGCTTTGGTTACAACAGCTTTCTGTCCAGCGATTGTTTCCATATCTTTAATGGCAGCATCTAAAAGCTTGGAGTTTTCCTTTGCTTCGCCGACACCCATATTAATAACGATCTTGTTTAATTTGGGTACTTCCAGTGTGTTTTTGTAACCGAATTTCTTTTCCATTCCAGCTACGATTTCATTCAAATATTGTTCTTTTAATCTAGTCAACTTATGGGACCTCCTCTCTTAGAATTAGTCAATAACGTCGCCATTTACTTTAGCGATACGTACTTTTTTGGAACCTTTTTTACCTTCAACTGTAGTAAATCCGATTCTTGTAGTCTTTCCCTTGTGAACGTACATTACGTTAGAAGCATCGATAGGAGCCTCCTGATGTACGATTCCGCCCTTGGGATTAGCCTGATTAGCTTTTGCATGTTTTGTAATCATGTTTACGCCTTCAACCAGTACTTTTCCGTCTACAACAGCAACTACTTTACCTTCTTTGCCTTTATCTTTACCGGTGATAACTTTCACGTTATCTCCCTTTTTGATTTTTAACATTGACACAGGTTTCCACCTCCTTATAGTACTTCTGGTGCTAATGAAACGATCTTCATGAACTGTTTTTCTCTTAACTCCCTGGCAACAGGTCCGAAGATACGTGTTCCTTTGGGATTTTTGTCTTCTTTTATGATAACAGCTGCGTTCTCATCAAATTTGATGTAGGAACCGTCTTTACGACGAGCACCTTTTACACTACGAACAACAACAGCTTTTACAACGTCACCTTTTTTTACAACACCGCCTGGTGTTGCATCTTTAACGCTGGCAACAATAACATCGCCGATGTTAGCGTATCTTCTTGTTGATCCGCCAAGTACCCTGATGCAGAGTAATTCTTTTGCACCGGTATTATCAGCAACTCTAAGTCTTGATTCCTGTTGTATCATGACCTTACTCCTTTCAGAATCGCATTATTTAGCTTTTTCAATAATTTCAACAAGTCTCCATCTCTTATCCTTGGATAAAGGTCTTGTTTCCATAACTTTAACTCTATCTCCAATACCGCACTCATTGTTCTCATCATGAGCCTTTAACTTATAAGTTCTCTTTACGATCTTGTTGTATAAAGGATGTTTAACGTGATCAATTACAGCTACGGTGATTGTTTTGTCCATTTTATCACTTACTACCTTACCGGTACGAACTTTTCTCAGATTTCTTTCCACAACAATTCTCCTTTCCCAATAACACCCGCGCATACCGCCAGCTCGCTTGCAGTACTGCTTAGATAAAAAGTGAAATTCGGTTTTAATTTTCACATTTGGTGAAAATCGTTTTCTATTTTCACATAACCTTTGGGAGCATTGATATCATATTTATATTAGTTGGATGCTTTTGCTTTTTCAGAAATAACTGTCTGGATTCTAGCAATATTCTTTCTTACATCTTTGATACGGCTTGTATTATCCAGCTGGTTTGTTGCGTTCTGGAACCTTAAGTTGAAGAGTTCCTTTTTAGCAGCTACTAATTCGTCGTTCAGCTCACTTGCTGTTTTTACTTTTAAATCTTCTAAATATTTACTAGTTTTCACTGCCCGCACCTCCTTCTAAATCTGCGCGAGAAACTATTTTGCACTTAACGGGAAGTTTGTGCATTGCAAGTCTTAAAGCTTCTCTTGCGGTTTCTTCCGGAACACCTGCGATTTCAAACATAACGCGGCCCGGTTTTACAACAGCTACCCAGTACTCTAAAGATCCTTTACCGGAACCCATTCGAGTTTCAGCAGGTTTAGTTGTTACTGGCTTATCGGGGAATATTTTAATCCAAACTTTACCGCCACGCTTGATGTAACGTGTCATCGCGATACGGGCTGCTTCGATTTGGTTTGATTTAATCCAAGCTGGTTCTAATGATACCAGACCAAATTCGCCGTTAGAGATAGTATTACCTCTTGTTGCCTTTCCTGCCATGGAGCCACGGAACTGTTTACGGCGTTTTACTCTTTTTGGCATTAACATTATTTATCGCTCCCTTCCTTTTTTGCCTTTGTGGGAAGTACTTCACCCTGATAAATCCAAACTTTAACGCCTAATTTACCATAGGTTGTGTCTGCTTCTGCAAATCCATAGTCAATATCCGCACGTAATGTCTGTAACGGAATAGTTCCTTCACTGTAGAATTCTGTACGAGCCATATCAGCACCGCCAAGACGACCAGCAACAGCAGCTTTGATACCCTTAGCTCCTGATTTCATGGTTCTTGCCATTGTAGATTTCATAGCTCTTCTGAAAGATATACGGTTCTCAAGCTGAGCAGCAATGTTCTCAGCTACTAACTGAGCATTTAAATCCGGTTTCTTGATTTCTTTGATATCAACCATCAGTTTTTTAGTTGTGAACTTCTGGATTTCAAGTTTTAATTTCTCGATTTCCTGTCCACCTTTACCAATAACCACACCGGGTTTAGCAGTAAAGATAATAACCTTTAAACGATCAGAAGCACGCTCGATTTCAATTTTTGAAATACCCGCACTGTATAATTTCTTTTTCAGATATGTTCTGATATTGTAGTCTTCTACTAAGTTATCTGCAAAATCAGCTTCTGCATACCATCTTGAATCCCAGTCATGTATAACTCCGACTCTTAAACCATGAGGATTAACTTTCTGTCCCATTATTGCCCTCCTTATCTTTCATTTAGTACAACAGTGATGTGGCTTAATCTCTTTAAGATTCTGTAAGCTCTTCCCTGTGCCCTAGGTCTGATTCTTTTCATTGTGGGAGCCTGATTTGCGTAGCACTCCTGAATATATAACTTGCTCACGTCCATATTGTTGTTATTCTCTGCGTTAGCAATTGCTGATTTTAAAACTTTATCTATTACAGTTGAAGCATATCTGGGATTATAAGCTAAAATACCAAGAGCTGTTTCAACATCTTTACCGCGAATGGCGTCTAAAACGAAACAAGCTTTCTGAACGGATACTCTTGCATAAGAAACCTTTGCTCTAGGTCTTGTATCCTTATTCTCATTTCTTTCTCTCTTTATCTGGGATCTATGTCCTTTCGCCATGGATGAAACCTCCTTTCAATTCCAAGTTACTTTATCTCTTTGTCTTCTTTTCGTCTTTTCCGTGTCCTCTGTAAGTTCTGGTTGCAACAAATTCACCTAACTTGTGGCCAACCATATCTTCTGTAACATATACAGGCACATGTCTTCTACCATCATGTACTGCAATGGTAAGTCCAAGCATCTGAGGGAAAATCGTAGAACGACGTGACCATGTCTTAATTACAGATTTATCGCCTGTTTTAATCACAGCATCAACTTTTTTCAGTAAATGCTCATCAGCGAAGGGTCCTTTTTTTAATGAACGAGCCATAGGTTTAACCTCCTTATTTATTTAACAGTTTTACCGTCTCTTCTTCTTACAATCATCTTGTTAGACTGTTTATTGTTCTTTCTGGTCTTTAAGCCAAGAGCAGGTTTACCCCAAGGCGTAACAGGACCCGGACGACCAATACCAGTTCTACCTTCACCACCACCGTGAGGATGGTCGTTAGGATTCATTACGGAACCGCGGACTGTAGGTCTGATACCCATATGACGTTTACGTCCAGCTTTACCGATGTTTATTAACTCATGATCAATGTTACCTACCTGTCCGATGGTTGCACGGCAGATGATAGGAACTAATCTCATTTCACCGGAGGGAAGACGAAGTGTTGCATATTTGCCTTCTTTTGCCATTAACTGTGCAGAGTTACCTGCTGAACGAACTAACTGGCCGCCTTTACCGGGATATAACTCAATATTGTGAATCTGTGTACCAACAGGAATATTCTGAAGAGGTAAGCAGTTTCCTACTCTGATCTCTGCTGTCTCACCATTCATCAGTGTTGTTCCAACCTGTAATCCGTTAGGAGCAAGGATGTAGGATTTCTCACCGTCAGCATAGCAGATCAATGCAATGTTTGCTGTTCTGTTAGGATCATATTCGATCGTCAGGACCTTTGCAGGTACTCCGTCTTTTCTTCTCTTAAAATCCACTAATCTATATTTTTTTCTAGAGCCGCCGCCCTGATGTCTTACTGTAATTTTTCCCTGATTGTTACGACCTGCATTTTTGTTTAAGGAAACAACTAAGGATTTCTCAGGTGTAGATGTTGTAATTTCTGAAAAATCAGATGAGGTCATATGTCTTCTGGAAGGTGTATATGGGTTAAACTTTTTAATTCCCATCTTTTGCACTCCTTTCGAGCATTTATTTTATTCTGTTATCGGCGAATAAACACCATAATCTGTTGCTTTGTTTCTTACAGTCCGGAGAAAATCTCGATTTCAGGGCTGTCAGCAGTTAACTGAACGATAGCCTTCTTAACCTTGGATGTCTTACCGGAAGTATTTCCACGTCTGCGGTTCTTTCCATCAAGGTTCATAGTGTTAACACTAACAACCTTTGTTCCTGCGAACATTTTCTCAACCGCTTCTTTTATCTGATTCTTTGTAGCGCTGGGAGCTACAGAGAAAGTGTATTTCTTTTCGGACATAGAGTTCATGCTCTTTTCCGTTATGATCGGTTTTAAAATCACATCATAAAATTTTAAATCAGCCATTATGCGTACACCTCCTCGATTTTTGCCACCGCATCCTTGGTGAGTACCAGTGTATCATACTTTAAGATATCATATACATTGATGGTTCCAGGAATTGCTGTAAGCACAGTGGGGATATTTCTTGCAGAGAGAACTACTTTCTCATCCTTTTCGCCAAGAACTACCAGTGCTTTATTTACCTTTAAGTTATCAAGAACCTTAACGAATTCTTTGGTCTTGATTCCGCTGAATGTTAATTCATCTAATACTACGATCTTCTTCTCTTCTACTCTGGAAGTTAAAGCAGATTTAAGAGCAAGCTGCTTCTCTTTCTTGTTCATTTTGAAGGAATAATCTCTGGGCTTGGGAGCGAATACGATACCGCCGCCCTTCCACTGAGGTGATCTTGTTGAACCCTGTCTTGCATGACCGGTTCCCTTCTGTCTCCAGGGTTTTCTTCCGCCACCGCTTACTTCTGCACGGGTTTTGGCGCTCTGTGTACCCTGACGTTTATTAGCCAGCTGCTGAACAACTGCCATATGAACTAAATGATCGTTAACTTCTACTCCGAAGACTGCATCGTTAAGTTCGATAGAACCAACTTCTTTGCCTTCCATATTATAAACAGATACGTTTGCCATCTGTGTCGTCCTCCTTTCTCAAAGCTTCTAGTTTGCCTTTACGGTATTCTTTAACATTACTAAAGATTTCTTAGGTCCGGGTACGGCACCTTTTACTAAAATAATGTTCTTGTCAGCATCAATTTTAACAATTTCCAAATTCTGAACTGTTACTTTTACATGACCCATATGTCCAGGCATGTGCTTACCCTTGAATACACGTCCGGGTGTTGTAGCAGCACCGTTGGAACCGGCATGTCTGTGGAATTTGGAACCGTGAGCCATAGGTCCTCTGGACTGACCATATCTCTTGATTGCGCCTTGGAATCCCTTACCTTTTGATTTAGCAGTAGCATCAATCTTGTCACCTTCTGCGAAGATGTCAGCTTTGATTTCTTGTCCTACTGTATAATCAGCAGCATTCTCAAACTTGAACTCTTTAAGATGTTTTTTGTTTGCAACACCTGCTTTTGCAAAGTGTCCTTTTCTAGGCTTATTTACTAATACTTCACGGATGTCGCCGTATCCAACCTGAACAGCTGCATATCCGTCATTTTCAACTGTTTTAACCTGTGTTACCACGCAAGGTCCTGCCTGTAATACAGTAACGGGAATAAGGCTTCCGTTTTCATTGAAAATCTGAGTCATTCCGACTTTTGTAGCTAATATTGCTTTTTTCATTTCTTGCACCTCCTGTTTAATCTACAGCGGATTACACCATGTAACTGCCGCACCTTGTGCAGCGTACTACGCGCAATCATCCTAGATGGTCTACCTTGGTGCAGGTTCCCTGAACCTTTCCCTATATATAAACCCTAAAGGATTTTTCATTACTTCTGTTGTTTGATTACTTTGTTTTCATCTTGATGTCGATGTACACACCGGCAGGCATTTCTAATCTTGATAAAGAATCTACCGTTTTCTGTGTAGGTGTGATGATATCGATTAATCTCTTGTGAGTTCTCTGCTCGAACTGCTCTCTTGAATCCTTGTATTTGTGTACCGCTCTAAGAATTGTAACTACTTCCTTCTTAGTAGGTAGGGGTACGGGTCCACTCACCTTTGATCCTGTCTTTTTTACAGTCTCGATGATTTTCGCAGCTGACTGATCGATTAACTGATGATCATACGCTTTCAATGTAATCCTCATTACTTGACTTGCCATAAAAAAAGTCGCCTCCTTTTCGCACTTAATAGCAGTACGACAAGCGGTGACTGTACACTGGGCCGTGTGTGTCCCGTTCATAAGGTCCTTAAAAGGCTCACTAAAATCAGGAAGCCATTCCCTTAAGGGTAACTCACACGAATCTGCTCGGAATCGCAGAATCTTAATTTGTACAGTGACTTGTCGCCAGTTTCATAACTTGACATTCGCTCCACGGAAAACCTACATTTATATGTAGCAACCTCACGTTTCTACGCTATCAATGTCACAGCAGTACTAATTATACTATAGTAAAATCAATAATGCAAGCGGTTTTTTTAGATTTTTTTATTTTTTTGCAACAATTTATACAGATATTTTTTTCCAATAAAAAAGAGTATCTGCAAATAGGGGTAATTTATCCGCAGTACTCTTTTTCAATATATTATTATAGGAAGAAAGAACAAACTTTTTAAATCAATATCTATTAATATTGTCTGTCAGCTGAATAATGACCGGCATCTTTTGAAAGGGCACTGATAGTCTTTGCTGCAGTTCCGGCATCGAGGGTTGTATCTACGAGGATCCAGGATTTCTTATCACTTAAATATACCTGATTCCAGGAATGATACTCTGTTACATCAGATGAGGTTCCCATTAACACTTTAACGGGTACTCCAACACTTCTCAACATAGAGGCGAACAATACGGAATAGTCATAGCAGATTCCGAGATTTGTTTTAAATATATCATTTACAGAAGGGATATAACCAGCTTCTACCGTACGGGCTTTCTTGGTGTCATACTTAACATTCTTAACTATGTAATTATAAACTGCCAGTACTTTTTCTGAATCCGTTTTAGCATTCTCTGTTAGTTTCTCTGCTTTTGCAACTGCCTTCATATCTGACTGCCAGTTAACCACAGCATTGCTCTGAAGATAAATTGATTTACCGTTATCAGTAATGTATTCTACAGTTTCCTCCGCTGCCTTACGATATTTATTACCTTCAACATTAAGAAGGATTTCAATTGTATAGCTTCCGTTTCCGGATTGAAGAGGCAGCCTCATTCCGTCTTTCAGATCATATATATATTGAGTGCTTTTTTTGATTACTCTTACTTTGGCAAGACTCTTAGCATCTGTTTTGTAGTTTACTGTTACGATTCCTTTTTCTAATTCACTTTTATCAAGAAAAGAATCAGCGGCCTGTGCAGTAATGGAATATCCTGCTGCACTTATTAAAAATACTGCTATTAATACGAACAACATACTTTTTCTTAAAAAATTATACACAAAAAACTCCCCTTTCGGTAACTGGCTGCCAGCTTATGCTCTGCATAAGTTAAGGCCCTCTAGCTTTGCGTCACCAGCTTTCACTGGTTTTGCCTTTATCGGTGGAAAGCACCGAGCATCTACAAGTTTCAAAATAAATATTTTGTAGAAATATGACGTATATCTTATGACGACATTATAACACAGGCTGTTATAATTTGGTATAGTAAATTTGACTAGATTTATATTTCCTTTCACCACATAGATATACAGTATGTTTTATCATTCTAACTTAATTGAATTACTAAAAAAATAAATGCCATTGATTGAGACAACTATTACTGCTTCAATCAATGGCATTGTTTATTACTATTTGGAGTTCTTATTCAATCTCTTCTTTTTTCTTGCCTCTTATAAATGCGATACCACCAGCCGCAATACCAATTAATGCAACAGGTAATAGACCAATAGGAAACTCCTCTCCGGTCTTAGGCACCTTAACTCCTGTTGCAGTTCCTTCTGCTTCAGGGTCTTCCGGTTCAGAATCTCCCGTGACACCGCCTCGGGGAATTTCATTTACATCAATCTCTATGAGCACTTCCTCTTCCGTTCCGTCGGGATGCTCTATTACTATTGTAAAATCGTCCTTCCCTGTGAAGTCCTTATCCGGAATATAACTCCAATTACCATCTTTATCAACGGTAGCTTTTCCGTTGTCAGGTTTCTTCGTTATGGTAGGTTTGCCACCGTCAGGTACTGTTACCGTTCCACCCTTTGGTGTGTTTTCCGGTGTGATTTCAATAACTGGTTCCCTGGTTGGCGTTGGCTCCGGATTGATCGTTGGGGTTGGAGTCTTTGTAGGTACCGGTGTCACACTCGGTGTTGGTGTAGGAGTTGGTGTCTGTGTAGGCGTCGGAGTTGGTGTACCTGGCTGTCCGGGTGTAATAATAATAGGATCAGGTATGTATAGCTGGTTTTCCACTTCAACAGTAAATACAATACTGGTATTGTCTATCATTACTGTATTTGTCCTGGTATCCAATATATACCCCTGAGGAGCTTTCGTCTCCTTCACCAGATATTTTCCGAACTTAAGCCCGGTAAGAACTGCTGTTCCGTCATTTCCTGTCTTAAGGGTTTCTATGGTACCATCCGGAGCTGTTACTGTGAACTCTGCACCTTCCAGTAATTTTGTTTTATCACTTCTGTCCAGCTTGCGAATAATCAGTGTTCTGAGGATATCATTTTCTACTGTTACTGATATCTGCAAAGGAGAACCAACCTTTATCTGTATATCTGTTTCATTGGCAGTTGGTGTTATATACCCTTCCGGAGCGTTGATTTCTATCAGTTTATAATTACCAAGCAACAGATTGGGGATAATAGCAATTCCATTATCATCCGTCATAATGTTGTCAGCTACCTTTTTGCCGTCTTTCCATAATTCAAATTCCGCATTTTTTAACACAGTTCCTTCATCTTCTGCATCAACCTTTATAACCTTGATGGAACGGTAGATTTCATTACCAATGGAAGGCAGTATGGTATCGTAATCCGTATCATGGGTTATCTCAATGAAGGTAACCGGATTGTCGGGGAGTTTATAGCCTTCTGGTGCTTTGGTCTCAACCAGTCTGTAGCTGCCGACCTTCAGTCCTGATATTATAATCTCACCTTTGCTGTCTGTCGTATAAGTACCAATAAGTATATTGTCTGCATCATAAAGCTTGAATTCTGCTCCTTTAAGCGTCTTGTCAGGTTCTTCTGAATCAACTTTGATAATTTTAATTGTCTTAAGAGATGCATTTTTAATAACTTTAGTAATTATATTGTCCAGGCTGCCATCGGAGGATTCATCAGCGGCTGCATCTATTACTATAGTAGTTTCTGTATCTTTGGGCAGCTGATAACCAGCCGGCGCGGTTATTTCTACTAATTTGTAAGTTCCATTTACAAGGCCCGGAATCGTTAATATTCCATTGCTGTCACTGGAGTAGGTATCACCGATTTGCTGGTTAGCGGAATCATAGAGCTTGAATACAGCTCCGGATAATTTCTTAGAACTGTCTTCCTTATCCTCTTTTACTACTTTTAATGACTTTTTGCTTTCATTATTAATAACTTTTGTTATTATATTGTCCAGGCTGCCATCGGAGGATTGATCAGCGGCTGCATCGATTACTATTGTAGTTTCTGTATCCGGAGGCAGCTGATAACCATCCGGTGCAGTTATTTCAACTAATTTATAGGTACCGTTTACAAGTCCGGGAATCACTAATATTCCATTGCTGTCACTGGAGTAGGTATCGCCAATTTGCTGATTAGCAGAATCATACAGTTTAAATACAGCTCCGGACAGCTTCTTTGAACTCACATCCTTATCCTCTTTTACTACCTTTAAGGACTTTTTGCTTTCGTTTTTGATTGTAAAGACCAAAGGATTCACAGTCTCAGATTTAATTTCAATAACTTCTGATTCTACCTCTATGGGTAACTGATAACCGTTTGGTGCCGCTGTTTCTATTAGCTTGTAATTTCCATATTCCAATCCGTTAAACAGCAGCTCTCCATTTGTACTGGTTGTTTTTTCTTCTATAACAGTTTCTGTACTGTCAGACTCAACCTTTACAAGTTTGAATTTGGCTCCTCCCAGTTTCTTGCCGCTTTGATCCAAATCTACCTTAACTACCTTGATTCCTTTTTTGGCTTCATTAATAATGTCTTTTACGACGTTCTTATTTGTGGAGTTGACCGTTATTTCATATTCCGTATCGTTTGAATAATAACCCCCAGGGGCTGTCAGTTCCCTTAAATAATAGGTTCTGTAGGATAAGCCCTGATAAACAAGGATGCCGTTAGTCGTCTGCTGGCTGCTGCCGCTGATAACGGCCTTTGTACCATTCAGGTAATAATAAAGCTCAAATTCGGCATTTGAAGAAGTTATGAGAGCTCCCGTATCCTTATCCCTTTTATTAATGGTTATCTTTCCTTTATTGGTGGTACCTCCGCCTGTACCAAAGGCTGTCTGAGTAACTGTGAAGCCTGAACCATTATTGGCACTGCTGGTCTTTGACACTCCTGTTCCTGTCAGTTTCGCGGAATTTTTGATTACTCCGGTTTTAGCAGTTACTACCGTCTTATACTCTATTTCGTACTTGGAAGTTATCGTACCGTTAAAGATAACTGTTAAGTTCCATTCTCCGGCACTGCTGCCTGCAACACTGATTAAGGTATATTCACCGGAGGCAGGATCGACGATTTCTCTCGTTCCGGTGTTTATATTGGTGATTTTATACACTTTAAGGCTGTCATTTAAATATACATGACCACTGCTAATAACGTCAGTAAATATTGCATTCTGTACTTCTGAAAGACTCTTATTCAGTGCCACTTTCCAGTTAATTTCATCATCCGGGTATACCTTCATGTTAGAATCTACATCTGTTGCCGCTTTCTCAACAAAATTATTGTAATCCGGATATGAAACCTTCGCTTCATATGATGCAGATGAGGCACCCTTTATTACAGTAGCCTTATTGTTGTAATTAGCTTTAGAAAGACCATCTACCTTCGTTGTATACTCGATAACATAAGGATCTTGAGGATTTTTTGTAATGGTAACCTTAAATCCAAGGCCATTCTCATACGTTTCAAGGGTATAGTCGGTATCTTTAATCAGCGCTGTTCCATCCTTTACGGTATTTCCAGAAGCATCTAATTTATATTTTGTTACTACAAAAGAATCTTCCAGGAGGTGCTGTCCGCTGTCATAGGTATCCTCAATAATAATGTTACTGCCTTTATCAACGGAGAGATAATTGGTATATATCTTCCAGCTTATTTCCCTTTTCTGTCTGTCGAGAGTTCCTTCTTTTTTACCATTATTAAAGGCTGTATCCGACAATCCGTAAGAAGCCGTGTAAACCTCATTTATAGTCTCTTCTTCGGCTTTTCCTGAAAATACTGCCTGGTTTTCATAGGTTTTATCTGTATTTATAATGATATTTGGAGTATTCTGATCGAAGGTGGTCTTATAATAAATATGATAATCTGCACCTGACCAGGCTGTTCCTTTTAATTTTAATATAAAACCATATTGGTAGCCTGTCACCTCATCCGGACCGGTTGCAGGCTCTACGGTATAATCTGTTCCTTCAACCAAAGGTGTGGTAGCAGTTCCTTTTTGCAATCTCAGGGTATCTTTAAGAAATACCATTCCGTTTTTAGGGAAAGTATCTGTTATGGTTAATTCTGTTACATCTCGCTTTACAGGTTTAACCGTAATCTGCCAGCTCATGGTTTTGGCATCATAATTGATACCGTCATAGGTTATGCTGTCATAGGTTTTACTTCCCAAGGTTCCTTTTATGTATGAATTTGCAATAGCCGGAGCCACAGAAACGTCCTTAGCCAATTCCTCCGTCGTTCCGGGTCCTATTCCGGTTCCTGTACCACTCAGCCATGCTTTGTTATTAAAGGCTTTACCATAATAATCTTTCTCAACCGTAGTTGTATAGGTTATGGTATATGCAGATGTGATATCTCCCAGGCTGATGGTAAACTTACCGTCTTCACCAGAATTATAAGTGTAGGCAGGTGTTGTTCCAGTGGAATCTTTTACTGTTAAACTTCCAGCAACCAAGGTTAATCCGGCGGGCAGCTGGTCGTGTACTACAGCCCCTTTAACAGGATGATTCGCAGCATTTGCCACGATAGTCCATTTAATCTGCTTCACGGAGTAATTAACTGTTGCTGCTGCTGTCTTTGACAACAGCTCGCTTCTGGTTATATTAACAGAGGTTTCTGATTCTCCTGCAAATACCCCGCTGTCAGTCAGAATTGCTTTATTCTTAGCCTGAACGGTAGAATTATTGTCTTCCCAATAATAGTTCTCACCGTAAGCTACGGAAGCATCGTACACGATACGATAGGCTCCTTCTTTTAAGTCACCTAATGTAATCGGGAACTGCAGATTACCATCTTCATCAAGGGTGTTAAGTGACTTGATATCTGCTGTCACCTCAGCCCCCTGGCTCCAGGTGCTTCCACTTTTAACAAGTTTATATACCTTTATGGTACTATTCTTAATCGTCTGGTTATCGGATATTACTTCCTGAATAGCTGCTCCCGTAACAATGGATTCCGCTTTATTCACATTAATTTCCCAACGTACTGTTTTGGCATCCGTTCCGCTGACTGTACCAAATTTCTCCACCATGGCACTGCGAACAAAACCATTAATGGTTTTAGAAGCGTTGTCAAGCTCTGTATCTCCGTTATATAATACCGCATTATTTGTATATGAGGTCTGTGCATAGCTTGTAATTTTTGTTTTGTATACTATACGGTACGCTTTCCCTTTTATTTGCCCCAACGACACAGAAAATCCATTTTCTTCAATTACCGGTGTCACCGGACTTTCTGCACCAGGAGTCAAGTCCCCGTAATATCCTACAGCAAGCGGATATATTTTAACACTGTCTGCTATCAGCTGAAGACCTGCCGGTATGGTATCCTTAAATATTGCATTGTCAATATCCTCAAGAGCAGTGTTCACATCAACCGTCCAGGTAACTTCTTTGGCATTAAGAGCTTCATGGGTTTCAGTTTTTGTTATAAGATCGGTCCCGCTTGCAGGCTTAACGGTCAAACTGAAATTCAAACTCTCCATATACTCAAACTGAACAAGCTGAGTAGTATCTCCTTCAAACTTCGTAAGATCAAACTTAAGCATGATACCTACTGTTCCGCTTCTTTCTTCCTCATATTCTCCGCCGTCCTGCAGAACTTCGTTAAATTGCAGTTTAAGATATCCCGTATCCTTATCAAAGAGGAAGGTACCTATCACAGTATTGCCATCTGAGGCAATTAAATTACCGGAGGCAGTTGCAATGGGCTTAAATACTTCCGGAATCTTAACCTGGGCATAATCACCGCTTAGCAATTCCTTTTCATCAGGAATTTTCCAGTAGAACATTAATCCTACTTCCGTACTCTCCGTAATTTCCAACGGTTTATCCAGAGGCAGCAAATCCTCAGGATTGGCAGTCTTGGTCATGACCACCTGGGTAAATATATTTCCCAGATCCGGATTATGTTCTGCCTTTACGTTACCTAACCCAAATCCCTGAAGGGGTATATTGGATATAAGACTTAAAATCAAGATTACAACTAATAATTTCTTGATTTTCTGAAACATATTCTTCATTCATTTCCTCCTTATTTCTTTGCTTTTTATAATTTTCGAATTAAATTCTTTCTCATCACCTACTTTTTCTCTAAAGATTATTACCTTATGTATCTGATGCTTAATTTCTTATCTCTTTATGGAATATGGTAAAAGTGTTATAACCTCCATCTTATGTAAAATAAATTATAACTTTTCATTCTGAACAAATTCTAAACAAATAGTAATAGTAATCTATACTATTACTATCTTTCTTGGATTATAGCTTCTCAGAAAAATACAAATCCTCAGGGCATTCACGTGTTTCATGAAAAAAAGAGCAAAAATATGTATTTCTACATACTCTGCTCTTGTAAAGGTTGATTGGAATTCTTTCAACTATTATATTGTGCTATTTTATCCTCTTTTTATATAATGCTGATATATCTCTATTACTTGCCGTGACGGCATTATCCCCAGTTCCTCCCGGACGGTGTTACTATAATGCTCATATGCCTCAATTAAGCCTTTGGTATTACCTATGCCGCCATAGTAATTTATTAACAAAACAACAAACCTTTCATTATAAGCATCCATCTGTACCAATTTCAGTAAACATTTTTCAATAATTCCATTCTGTGATCTGGCTATATTATTATTTGTATAGCTCTGAAGACAATCCAAATAAGTATTTCTTAAATTCTGCTGCTCATAAATACACCAACTATACTCATCCTGTTCAAACAGATCACCTTCATATATGGTTAAAAGCCGTTTTATATCCTCGGTGGTGGGAGCCGTTTTTTCAAGCAGGTACTTTAATTCTTCCAGATCACTTTTAAAGGGCAGCGTCAATACATAATGATCATTTATGTATTGTATTCCTTCCTCAAACCCCATCTCTTTCAAGGTCTTTCTTAATTGATAGACTGTAGTATGCAAGAGCGCAGCTCCTTTATCAGGTGCAACCTCCGGCCAGAGTTCCTCCAGAAGACGATGTTTATAGACTGGCTGCTCATTATTCAGCCAGAGAAAGCAGAACATTTCTTTCACCTTTTTTGTACGCCAGCGCACTGTGGTATCTCCCTCGCCAGTCAGTATTTGAAATGTCCCCAAAGAGCGTATGTATATGTCAGTAGTTTTGTCGTCTATATGAACTTTCTTTATTTCTTTTATCTTCATACTGGCTTCTATTTTCTGAACAGCTTTTTTCAACCGTTCCAGGGTAACGGGCTTTAATAAATAGTCTAAGACATCCACTTCAAAAGCATCCACCGCATATTGAGCATAAGCTGTTACAAATATAACTGCCGGCTGCAGTTTTTTCTGGAGCAGTTCATGGGCAAACTGAAGTCCATGTAATCCTCCCATCTCAAGGTCCAGAAAAACAGCATCTGCCTCAATTACTGATAACTCTTCCAATGCCATGAAGGGATTCGTAAATTTTCCAACTACTTCAATTCCGTCTATCTGCATTAATAATCTTTGTAAAACATCCAAAGCCAGTTCTTCATCATCTACCAATAACACTCTCATAGAATCTCCTGTACTAATCCAGCAATTTGTATTTTAACTCTTGTTAAACCTTATTTCAGATAAATGGTGATACAGGTGCCCGACTCCTCTGCACTTTTTATGGCTATATCAGCATCTTTCATCAGTTTTATCTTTCGTAAGACGTTTGATAAACCTATTCGGTTGTTCTTATCTGCCATTAGCTCATCCAGCTTTTCCTTACTTATTCCCGGTCCATTATCTCTGATTTCAATTACATTCAGACCACCCGGTTCACGTCTTATATTGATTTCAACCGTAACTTTTCCACTGCTATTCCTGATGCCATGGTGAACGGAATTTTCCACTAACGGCTGGAGGGTCAAGGCCGGCAGCATAATATTAACAGTTTCATCTACAGCATAGACAATTTCAAGACGTTCCTTATACCTCATCTTTTCTATAGAGAGATACGCTTTTACCAGTTCAAGTTCTCTTTCCAGAGATATCATGGAATTGTAGCTGTTAAAGTCCAACTTGGCACGAAAATAAGTGGACAGATGCTGCAAAGCCTCACAGGTCTTATCTGCATCCCGAAAGCTTAATCCTATTATGGTATTCAGGGTATTATATAAGAAATGGGGCATTATCTGGGCATGAAGGTTCTGCATTTCCTGATTGATTGCTTCTCTGGCAGACTTCTTAACCAGAAGCAGGGTTTGGATACGTGCCTCTAATTCTTCCCAGGAATAAGGTCTTTTAAGAAAGTCATTTACTCCTGAGGCAACTGCTTTTTGTATTTCCTTGGAAGGACTCTCCTCGGTCAGTAATATAATAGGAAGTTCTGTCATAGTGTGGCGATGCCTTATCCGTTTGCAGACATCAAGGGCTGCTACATCAGTTATACTTTGATCCAATATTAAAAGGTCTGCTTTTTCGTTTAAGGCATATTCCATAGCTTTTGTATGAGAATCAATTAATACCAAGGTATATTTAGAGACCTGGTTTAACCGTTTCAGCTCTCTAAGACTCTCCTGGTCCCTTACCGCCGCAAGAATTATCTCTTCCTTAAGGCCTTTGAGGTTTTCCCTTATATTCTGTTCACATGTACTCTTATGGTCTGGCGGGGGAGCCTGTTCTTTTTCATCCATGGACTCCATAGAAGACTTACTGTCTTTTACTATATGGTCAGCTTCACCAAGAGGAAGGCTGAAGGTAAAACAGGCTCCTTTACCAGGTTCTGATACCACCCATATCTTACCTCCCTGCATTTCCACAAGATTTTTGGCAATACTCAGCCCAAGTCCAAGTCCGTTTAGGTACTGATTGCCTTCTTTCTTTCCTTGGTAAAAGGGAATAAAAATAATGTCTTTTTGGTCTTTCTCAATTCCTGTTCCAGTATCTTTAACCGATAAAAAAGCGGCATTACCATGTATTACAGCTGTAACAGTAATTTCTCCTTCTTCTGTAAACTTAACGGCATTCTGCAGAAGATGATAGAATATCTGCCTCAGTTTCGTTTTGTCTGCTCTTAGATTCGGTAAATCATTCGGTATTGTATGTATAAGCTTCAGATTCTTCTCATGCACCAAATATTCATAATCTTCAACAATACCAATAAGAACTTTATAGTCTATGTCTTCTGTGTTAATTACAATTTCCTGGTTCTCCCCTGAAGCCTCCAAAAGCTCCTCCAGGATGGTGAAAATATGCTTCCCCTCTCTATTTATTTCCACAACTTTCTGTTGTTGATGCAGATTTAATACCCCTTTCTCACCCTCCAAAAGCATTTCAGTATTAGTCACAATCTTATTTACAGGCTTTTGCAATTCCTTAGAGGTCTTAACCAGGAACTTATCCTTCATTTTATCATATACAAGAAGCTGGTTAGATAACTGCTCTACTTTTCTAAATGCCAATTTGGTACGGTAATTCATAAATAAGATCTGTGTCAATACAAGAATAAGCATCATAAAAGTCGGTATTTTACCAACTTCTAATTCAAACAGAAACTCAAGCACCATAGTAACCAGGTAACAGATAAACGCTGTTATAATAATAAACATATACTCAGCGGCCTCCACTCCACGGCGAAAAGCTTTCCCCATGACATAGAGTATATATCCGAAAGATATGATAATAATTGCAGCTATAATGATTTTATGCTGATATATCGATAAATTCATATTGAAAACCGAGTCCTCCGGCACCCAGTTGAGAAAAGAGCCTATCACAAGTATTAAGATACTGAGAAAAATAATAATCTCTCTCTTTGCATACTTATGAAAGAAATAATTAATTAACAATAATAAGAAAAAGAAAGATAAATACATAATCTGTATTTGAAAACTGTAAAAGACCATAGATACCCTTGGCATGGATATAATATCCGTTATGACCTTCTCGCCAATGGTTGATATATAAATACCCTGCATCAGAAGAAACATACCAAAATAAAATGAATTCTTAGAGCCTTTTCTCCAGCAGTAGAGAATAATCAGGCACAGCCCCAGAACAATACAGCTGGAAATTACAAAGAAATCAACAGCTCTGCCTAAATCGCGATCCCTAAGCAATTCATGGGCAGTTCCAAGCTTCACAGTGTGCAGTATTCCTCCCATAGCCCCGGGATAATCCGCAACCTGTATTACGATTTCCATCTGACGTGCCTCAGAATTTGTTATTCCTGTTATACTTTGACGGGAGGGTACCAGATATTCAAGCTCCTTTAGGGTCAGTCCACTGTCATATACCCTGGTTCCATTTAGATATACAGCCACACTATATTGAATACTGTTACTTATTATTCCAAAACTTCCGTCCTCAGGAAGTTCTGCAACCAAACGAAAGGTACCTAAATGAAAGGGATTACTTGTATATTCCTCATAATCCCTCCAATCATCCGGTACCTTAACATATCTTTTCAGATGGTTATATTGTTTAAATGTATCTTCCTCTTTGTTTGGAGTTATCAGTTCCCCCGGGTAGAATTCCCAGGTACCTCCGGCTGTTAACAGCCCTTTCTTGGAAGTATCCCAGTCTGCCAGTGATAACACTCCATTTTCAGCAGCTCTTATATTATAAGAAGGAAATCTGTTAATGAGAACAAGTCCCAAAACATTTGCTATGATAATTAAACTGCATATAAAAACTGCGGTTCTTCTTCTCATCTCATCCCAATCCTCTCATCTTTTAGCATTACTGCCTATACATTGCTCCAGCGTCCCGAGGCTCCGCAGGGCAGCACCAATTTATTGGAGGTTACAGGTAATCCAATTTCTCCGGCTTCTATTTTTCCTCCGAATTTACTCTGAAGCTCGATTCCCAGCATATAGGCAAGCACCGCAGGCTGAAGTCCTGTTGTATATGAATTTATCAGAAAAAACAGCGGATTCTTATTTAGCACCCCTGTACATAACTGAACAAAAGGGTGAATGCTTTCTTCAATCTTCCAGATTTCTCCCTTGGGTCCTCTTCCGTAAGATGGTGGGTCCATGATCACGGCATCATAAAAATTCCCTCTTCTGATTTCACGCTCTACATACTTACCGCAGTCATCAACAATATAACGTATAGGTGCATCAGAAAGTCCCGATAAGGCTGCATTCTCCTTCGCCCAGGTAACCATTCCCTTAGAAGCATCAACATGAGTTACACTGGCACCTGCTTTGGCAGCTGCAATTGTAGCTCCTCCCGTATAGGCAAAAAGGTTAAGAACTTTGATTTCCTTCTCCGGATGTTTCGCTTTTTCTTTTCTTATAAGGTCCCCAAACCAGTCCCAATTGGTGGCCTGTTCCGGAAACAAGCCGGTATGCTTAAAATTAAAGGGCTGCAGATGGAATACCATATCTTTATAATTAATCTTCCACTCCTTGGGCAGATCAAAGAACTCCCACTCTCCGCCGCCTTTGCTGCTTCGGTGGTAATGGGCATTAGGTTTCCTCCAGCCTGCCGCCTTTTTCTCTGTATTCCACAAAACCTGAGGATCCGGACGTACAAGGACATAATCCCCCCAGCGCTCCAGTTTCTCTCCGTTTGATGTATCTATAACTTCATAATCTTTCCAACTATCTGCTATCCACATATATTCTATCCTTCACATCATGTAGGGTTATTACCCTGTTTATTTAAAAAGCCGCTTCTACGGCACTAAGTAAAAATGTACTATAATTCTCTTCTAAATGCAAGTATTTGCGAGAAAAACGGCATAAAAATGATTCCAATCCTTCAAGGTTTAATTGATTTTCTGTCAATATCTCAATTAACTTAAGTATTTGGAATCATTCTGTCTTTATTCAATATTATTACTGCCTAAGAAATAGTTCTTCTTTAGGAGTTACCTTTTCTGATGGAGGATTCTCTAATCACCATCTCCGTATTCACCGTTAATATTTCCTTCGGCAGATCCATATTATCGATTCTCCAGATCAATTGCTGTACCAGTCTTCTCCCCATCCTCTGATTTCCGATATGAACAGATGTAAGGGACGGCGATAAGAGCTCAACCTCTTCCTTATCATCAAAACCGGTTACCGCTACTTCCTGAGGTACTTTTACTCCTTTTCTCTTGAGACAAAGCATGACATCTTTGGCAATATCATCATTGGCACATACAATAGCCTCCGGCAGTTCTTTTAATTTGCCAAGTTCCACGCTGACTTCTTCCTGTTTGTAATACTTATGTTCAACATGGCGGTTGATCACAAACTGCTCCTCGGGTTTGATTCCATAGTCTGAAAGAGCTGCAAGATATCCTTCGTAACGGTCCTTAATGGTTCTGCAATAAGTAATGTCTCCAATAAAAGCAATCCGCCTGTTACCCTGGCTTAGCAAATGCTCCGTTATGCTTCTGGTGGAATGATAACCTTCAAACAATACAACATCACCCATGGAGGTTATTTCATGAACATCGCTGGGTCCGTCTAAGAATATCACCGGCACATCTCTTTTTAATATCAGTTCCAGAAACCCTTTGTTAAATACATTCAAGATAATGATACCACTCATCTCTGTATCCATATCAAGCGGAGCTACATAATTTGCCTCATCTTCTTCACTGATAAAATTCAACTGCAGTTTGCAGTTATTCTTGTTCAACTCATCTGAGATTCCCATTATGATCCGGTTCCAGAAGGTTGATAATTCTCTTCTTGCAAATACCACTACTGTCCTGACCTTTTCAAGTCTGTCCTTTATCTTAAATTCGTTCAGAACAGTGGGCGAAAGCTTTGAATACCCCATTTCATAAGCTTTCTTAATTACTACATACCTGGTTTCATATGCTACCGTGTCACTGTTATTCAGTGCTTTCGCAACAGTGTTACGGGACAGGTTAAGTTCCTTTGCCACATCCTGTATTGTTATCTTTCTCAACTTGTTACCTCCTGGTAAACATACTTATTCATTCGTTTAATACCACTCCCATTAAATGCCCATCCGCTTTCAGATGTTGTATTGACGGAATTACCTGTCAGATACAATTACAGATACCAGGTAAAAATCCAGCCCGCTTGTCTCATCAGCCTCTGTAACCGTAATATCCACTGTATGTTTCTTCTTTTCTCCGCCTGTCAGCAGATTTTGAAGATACAGGCAATCACCCCAGTCCTCTTCAAAATTAGCATCTAATATAACCGGATTTTCTTTATTGCCATCAACGATAGCCACCGCAACAGGGGCTGTGCGTTTTATGGTTTTTCTATACTGAACGGCAATATTTCTGCCTTCTACCTCAAAATGAATGGTGTCATTTACTTTTTCAGCAGTAAAACCGTTGCGGAAAAATTCTGTAATATTCTCCTGCACTGTAGTATCTTTTACAAATCCATTGGATACCGGCTCTGCGTTTTTGTTATTGATACGAAGGGAGTCCATATAACGGTTGGCAGTCAGAGGTTTCTCCGGTAAGAAAAATTCCTTCTCTGTACCCTCTTCCATAACCTTCTTATAGATTTCCTCCAGCATATTAATTACAACATCTGCTACCAGCCTGTGACCTTTATCATTGGGATGGAGATCATCCGGTGTAATATCGGCAGCTGACAGTCTGCTTTCTTCTACTTCCTTATACACACTGTTCTTTATACTTACCATGGGAAGCTTATAATAAGCACCAACCTCATTATGAACCTCCTGGGCATTGGTGCCATCATTATAACATACATTATTAAGAATCAGCAGTCCGGGTTCGTTCTCATAGGTTAATATTCTTCTGACCAGTCCCTCATAGGTTTCCTGGAAGAAAAGATTGTTCGTATCATTTACACTGAATTCCGTGATAACAAAATCAGGTTTATGACACAGCAGATCTTCCTCCACCCTTGCAACACCAAATTGTGAAGTGGTTCCTCCAATTCCTCCATTTACATACTGAATATTGCTGTTCCTGAATTTATTTACCCACCACTCATATACGAGATAGGCATAACAGGTCTTTGGAGTACTGGAAAGAGACCCCTGTGTGATAGAGCCTCCTATCATTCCTATTGTTATATTCTCTCCTGCCTGCGCTTTTCTCATTACTTTACCGATACGGTATAAATTACCGAAATCAACGATTCCTCTATCTGCAATTACTTTTAAATCCATAATAACCCCTTTCTTGAATATCAAAGCTTTGATTTGATACACCTGAATTAGCAGCTGAAAACGCTTTTTTGTCTTTCATTCTAACCTCATCCTGATATCTAATCCTGGTTGGATATTCCTGATCTATTGCTGAAAACTCTTTATTATTTAAAATAATGTGCATTTTTAACACAATAACCTGATTCAATTCATAAAGAGCTCTTTGCTGCCTATTCTTGCACTGCTTTTCAAACCCGAGCACAAATGCACTATAAAGCAATCATACGTTTTCCATTAGTTTTACATTAATCTTACATAAATAATGTACAACACCAAGGGATACCTGTCAACGTCCTTTTCATCCATACATTGGTTTTTTTAATGTTTCTAATGTTTCCATTAGGTTTTTAACCATATTTTAACTTGACTAAAAGGGCAGAAAACGCTAAACTGATGATGCAAACAATAAATGGAAAGCAACTGAACGGAGGGTTTATAATGGGTATTTTAACAAGATTCAGAGATATTATGTCCAGTAATATAAATGCGCTTCTGGACAAAGCAGAAGATCCTGAGAAGATGATAGACCAGTGTTTAAGAAATTTAAACAGCGATTTAAATAAGGTAAAGGCTGAAACAGCAGCTATAATGGCAGAGGAACAAAGAGCAAAAAGAACTTTGGATGAATGCAAGGAAGAAATCGCAAGAATGCAGTCCTATGCCGTAAAGGCTCTGGAAGCAGACAATGAAGATGATGCAAGGAAGTTTTTAGAGCAGAAGGCTTCTCTTACCTCTAAATTAAATGGTTTACAGGAATCCTTTAATCTGGCAAATACCAATGCAGTTCATATGAGGGAAATGCATGATAAGCTGGTTTCTGATATCAATGAGCTGGAATCCAGAAAAGAAATGATCAAAGGAAAACTTGCCGTTGCAAAGACTCAGGAGCGTATAAATAAGATGACCTCCTCTGTATCTTCCGCTAACGATTCAATCGCAAGCTTTTCCAAATATGAAGAGATGGCCGACAAAGCATTGGATAAGGCAAATGCCATGGCTGAACTTAACCGCAGCGGCCCGGATGCCTCTATAAAGGATCTTACTAAGAAGTATAGTGAAGATGCAGCTGTTGAAGATGAATTAGCAGCACTAAAAGCAAGTCTTAACAAATAAAAAGAAATTACAACCGATAGTATATGGAAATAGCGGCTTTAAGCCGCTGTTTTCGCGTAAGGGAACTAATTATAGCAGTCTGCTGCCCTTACCTTTTATGGATAACTTATTCAGAAACTATTTTTATATGGTATCTTCATGAAATTAGGACAGAAGGATTGGCAGCAAAGATTATTTGTAATATAATTAGTTAGGATGATTCAATTGGGAGGTATCATATGGTTGTGCAATATAAGTGCCCGAGCTGTGGTGCTGATATGGCCTTTGACAGCACTACAGGAAAGCTGCATTGCGACAGCTGCGGCACCAACATGAACATTGAGGAAATGTCCGGCAGTAAGAACACCAAGGATTATAAACATACACATCAGGAGTCTGCTTCTAACAAAGAGGCTTTTGACCACGGAGCAGAGGTACATGAATATCATTGCAATAATTGCGGAGCTGTACTGATAACCGATCAGGATACCACAGCCACCACCTGCAGTTTCTGCGGTGCGGGAGTAGTCCTCTCAGACCGCCTCTCAGGAAGTTTCGCTCCCTCTCTGGTTATTCCTTTTACCATAAATAAAGAAGAGGCTCAGGCAGCTTTTAAAAAATGGTGCAAAAAGGGGTTATTAACTCCAAACGGCTTTATGACAGCTGACAGAATCAAGAGTATTACCGGTATCTATGTCCCTTTCTGGCTTTATGATCTGAATGGGGTCGGTACTGCTGATGCTACCTGTACCAAAGTCAGAACTTATACCAGAGGAGATTATATCTATACAGAAACAGATTATTATCATGTATACCGTAAAGTGAACCTTAATTATCTCAAGGTTCCAACCGATGCCTCTGAGAAAATGAATGATAAGATGATGGATAAACTGGAACCTTATCATTATAAAGATTTAAAGACCTTTAACATGCCATATCTGGCAGGATACCTGGCAGAGAAATATAATTATGATGCCGGTGAGATGTTCCCCCGGGTGGAATCCAGGGTTCAGGATTATGTGGACAGTTACCTAAGGCAGACCATAAGCGGTTATTCTTCCACCACGTATAATAACAAGGATATCCGTGTACACACCCAAAATGCCGAGTACGCCCTATTCCCCGTCTGGATGGTATGTTATGATTATAAAAAGTCAGAGCATACTTTTGCAATGAATGGACAGACAGGTAAGATTGTAGGCAAGCCCCCTTTAAGTGCTGCCAAAATTGCAGGCTGGTTCGCCGGTATCAGTGCGGCTTCCTTTGCTATTATTAAGATAATAGCACTACTGTCAGGAGGTCCCCTGCTATGATAGAAAACCATATTTTTAGATCACCTTATGTAAAAGGACTGCTGCTTATCTTTATAGCTGTACTGTCTGTGACCTTGATAAGCCCTATGACCGTTATGGCTTCTAAAGCAGATAAGACCACAGAAGAATCGGCAGCCCCGGAGGAAGAAGTTGCTGCAGATGCTGAGGCAGCATCGGATGCAAATACTGAGACCGGAACAGAAAGCCAGAAGCAATATTTGTTTGATAATTATGGCCTCTTTACGGAGGAAGAAGCTGCTTCCTTAAAAGCTGCCTGCATAGAATACAGCGAAGAAGCCAAAGCAGACATAATAATGATAACCACAGCCACACTTGACGGAAAAACTGCCAAAAAATACATGGAGGATTTCTATGATGAGATGGGGTTTGGTTATGATAAAGAATATGGCGATACAGTAATGCTCCTTGTCAATATGGAGGAAAATAATCGCTGGGTAGAAATACAGGGTTACGGTCAGGCCGAATACTATGTTAACAACGACCGCATAGAATACATGCTCGACGATATCTCTGAAATCTTAAAAAATGGTGAATATAAAGATGCCTTTATAGAATTTGCCAAGCAATCAGCATATTACATGAATGAAAGCAAAGGCGTTAAAGAAACTCCGGCTTCGGGTAATACCAATTCCAACGGCAGCATTGGTTCCAACGGCGGCACCGGTTCCGGAAATTATGGCGAATCCAGTTATAACGGACCAAGTAATTATTACGGAGAAAAAGAGAAGAATCCACTCTATAACACAGTTGTACAATTAGTTATTGCTCTTGTTATCGGCGGAATTTCCGTTGGGGTCATGGCGGCAAATTCTGGCGGCAGAATGACAGCTCAGGGCAGAACCTATCTGGATGAAGGCCGCTCCGGTCTGACAGATCACCGTGACGAATATCTTCGTACAACAACTACGAGAGTGAAAAAACCAACAAACAATGACAATAGCGGCGGCCGGAGCAGCGGTGGCGGTGGTATATCCAGCGGCGGACATTCACACAGCGGCGGCGGCAGAAGCTTCTGATAATATATAATACTTCATAACAAGAAAGGATGACAACTAATGGGTTTCTTTAAAGATCAATTATCCAATGTAGTGGAATGGGAAGAATTCAGAGAGGATATGATATTTTGGAAATGGAGCAACCGGGAAATCAAAAAAGGCAGTAAACTAATAATCCGCCCGGGTCAGGATGCCATATTCCTCTTTAACGGCAAGGTGGAAGGTATCTTTAAGGATGAAGGTGATTATGACATCGAGTCTCAGATTATTCCTTTCCTGTCAACCTTAAGCGGATTTAAATTCGGTTTCAACAGCGGCATGAGGGCTGAAGTCCTCTTTGTAAATACCAAAGAGTTCACTGTTAAATGGGGAACGAAAAATGCCATAAACATACCAGCACCTTCCTTGCCCGGCGGTATGCCCGTACGTGCCAACGGTACCTTCCAGTTCCGCGTAAACGATTATGTCAAGCTCATTGATAAGATTGCAGGCATAAGGGAAAGTTATCTGGTAGAGGATGTAAAGCTTCGTATAACCGCCCTCTTAGACCAGCTTCTGATGAAATGGATTGCAAAAGAAGGTAAGGACATGTTCAATCTGCAAAGCAATTCCTACGATATTGCAGCCGGTATCAAGACCGATCTGGATATGCAGCTCTTTGACACCGGCCTTACCGCATCGGGCTTTCAGATAATGAGCTTTACCTATCCGGAAGAAATACAGGCAATGATTAATAAGAATGCCTCCTATAATATGATTGGTGACATGAACCGTTATCAGCAGGTTAAAGTCACAGACGGTATGTTCTCCGGAGACAACAAAGGCGGCGGTATGGCTTCTGATATGGCCGGTATGATGATGGGTCTCAATATAGCAAATCAGGTGTTTGAGCAAATGAACAACAACCAGACTTTCAAGACCTCAGGCTCCAGTAACGGCACAAAACCTAACTTCTGTCCTAACTGCGGGGCTAAAACCACCGGCGCCAACTTCTGCGGAAACTGCGGACAGAAACTGTAAAAATCTCTGTAAAAATATAATTTGCTGCTATTCGTTATCTTATGGTAAGTAATTATCATTTCCAGAAGAATTCATACAAACGGATTATAGGATTTTACTTATGGTATATATGAATAATTCAGTATTTTTTCAGTTCTTATAAATATTTAAGTACTTTCCAGTTCTTAAGAATAAACTACAAAATTTCTTATATAACAATAAAGCAATCCCCCTTTCCTTATAACTGGAAAAGGGAGATTGCTTTATTGTTTACTAATTATTATTTGTTTACAGTTTATTCTTTGCTTACAGTTTATTCTTAGTTATAGACATCAATGCCATGATTCAAGTACCAAAAAACCTTGTTTCCATATAGTTTCAGGCAAATCGCACAAAGCAGAAGAACGAATGCGCCTATGGAAAGGTATTAGAAGTCCTTTTCTCTGGATATTTTTTGCTATAATATAAAACCGATTGTCTGAGCGTAGCGAGTTATCGGTTTTATATTATGTCCAGCATAAAATGTCCAGAGAATTAGGACTTCTTATACCTTGGAATTGAAGCATGAGTTTTTCTGCTTTGTGCGATTTGCCGTCCCCTTGTGAAACCCCACCTATCAGCCCATTACTTCACACCCTTGAATCCCCAATATCTATATCATCAGCCTACCGCAAATGCAGCATCCTGCACCAGTTTATCAAGCTTTTCAGCAGCATCAGAAAGGCTGGTTCCCTTTACACCAAAATAGAACTTAATCTTAGGTTCGGTACCGGAGGGTCTAACTGCGCACCAGGCATCCTCCTCCAGATCAAAATACAGTACATCGGATTTGGGCAATCCTGTAGGTGTTACAGCACCTGTCGCAAGGTCAGTGATAGTATCCCTCTCATAATCTCTGAACTTTAATACCTTCAGTCCGCCAGCTTCTTTCACCGGATTCTTACGGTAGTTACCCATAATTTCCTTAATCTTTTCCATACCTTCAATACCCTTTAAGGTAACGGAAACAAGATCCTCTTTAAAATATCCGTATTTCTCGAATACATGGTTCATCTGCTCATAAAGGGTAATACCCTGAGATTTATAATATGCCGCTGCTTCGCATAAAGTCATAACCGCTACAACCGCATCCTTATCTCTGGAATGTGTACCAATCAGACAGCCATAGCTTTCTTCAAAGCCAAATACATATTCGTTAGAGCCGGTCTCTTCAAATAACTTGATCTGCTCTCCGATATACTTGAAACCGGTAAGTACTTCGATTAATTCAGCATTATAGTGAGCAGCAATTCTGTCAGCCATATTTCCGGTAACGATTGTCTTAATAAGTGCTGCATTTGCAGGAAGTGTATTATGGGCAGCTTTCTGTGAAAATACATACTCTGCAATCAGGGCACCTGACATATTTCCGGTAAGCAGTACGAATTCCCCGTCTGTTCCTCTCACCTGAACACCAAGTCTGTCAGCATCAGGATCTGTAGCAAGGATAATATCAGCACCTACTTCGTCAGCCAGTTTCTTTGCAAGGGTAAATACCTTGGGGTCCTCGGGATTAGGATAACCTACTGTGGAAAAATTACCATCGGGAAGTTCCTGCTCCGGTACTACATATACATTGGTAAAGCCAAGTTCCTTTAATATTCTTCTTACAGGAAGGTTACCGGTACCATGAAGAGGTGTGTATACGATCTTCATATCCTTGCACTCTTCAGCAATAGGGTTTACTACTAATTTCTTAAGCTCTTCCATATATCTGTCATCAATCTCTGCACCTATGGTATAATAGAGGCCTTTTGCCTTTGCTGCCTCTAAATCCATGGTCTTAACCGCAGAATAGTCTGTAATGGCATTTACTTCACTGATTATTTCTACATCTTTGGGATAAGTGATTTGTGCGCCATCCTCCCAATACACCTTATAACCGTTGTATTCCGGCGGGTTATGGCTGGCAGTTATTACGATACCTGAAATACAGCCTAATTCTCTAAGCGCAAAGGAAAGTTCCGGTGTCGGTCTTAAGGATTCAAATACATATGCTTTTATTCCGTTTGCATTAAGGCAAAGTGCCGCGTCTGCTGCGAATTCCGGAGACATTCTTCTGGAATCGTAAGCAATGGCAACTCCCTTCTCCTGTCCACCCTGCTTTATGATAAAGTTGGCAAGACCCTGTGTTGCTTTTCTTACAGTATAGAGATTCATACGGTTGCTTCCAGCGCCTAATACTCCACGAAGTCCTCCTGTACCAAATTCAAGGTCTTTATAGAAGCGGTCTTTGATTTCACCGTCATTACCTTCAAGGGCCAAGAGCTCATTTCTGGTTTCCGCATCAAAGTACTCGTCCGTTGTCCACTGCTTATATTTCTCTAAATATCCCACTTTCTTGTCTCCTTTCACTGTTGCCTTTTTTCTTTCATTATTTTACTTAATTTCAAAACAAGTTGCAATGCATTTTGTTGACTGGTGCTATTATAGGATATTCTATTTATCCTGTCAATATTTTGTGCATTTATCGTTAATAATAGTGCTTAATCGTTTCATTAATGTTGCATCCGTTTTAGTAAAACTAAGAAAATTACTATTATTAATGTTGCATTAAGTTTTTTATTCAAAAAATTCTCCCTGAGTAAAAGAGTTTTAGTGTTAACATATCCGGGTAATAGACATTAATCCAAGGTTAAGCGGTATAATAGTATTTATTTACACGTAAAAGTAACAGTTGCCTAAATAAAAAGGAGTGCCGCAATATTTCGCGAAATATTGCGGCACTCCTTTTTATTTAGAGATCAGTTTATAACTCAAGTATCTTTATGTTTATACCTTTTAAAGGTATATAATTCAATAAATTAAGCTTTATTTACAGAGCCGAAAAGTTCCATCTTCTCTTTAACAGTTGCTTTGATAGCTTCGAAACCGGGAGCTAAGAGCTTACGAGGGTCAAAACCTTTTCCGGAAAGATCTTTTCCATCTTCAATATACTTACGTGTTGCAGCAGCAAAAGTAAGCTGGCACTCTGTATTTACATTGATCTTAGCAACACCAAGAGAGATTGCTTTCTTGATCATATCTTCAGGAATACCTGTACCACCATGAAGTACTAAAGGCATATCTCCTGTTAACTGCTGGATAGCATCTAAAGCGTCGAAGTTAAGACCAGCCCAGTTCTCAGGATACTTTCCATGAATGTTACCGATACCTGCTGCAAGCATTGTTACACCAAGGTCTGCAATGGATTTACACTCGTTAGGATCTGCGATTTCACCAGCACCAACAACGCCATCTTCTTCACCGCCGATAGAACCAACTTCTGCTTCCAGTGAAAGTCCTTTTTCAGCGCAGATTTTAACTAATTCAGTTGTTTTCTCAATGTTCTCATTGATAGGATAGTGGGAACCATCGAACATGATGGAAGAGAATCCAGCTTCGATACATTTGAATGCACCTTCGTAGCTGCCGTGATCTAAGTGAAGAGCAACGGGAACAGTAATCTTTAATTCATCTATCATAGCTGATACCATACTAGCAACGGTCTTATATCCGCACATATATTTACCAGCACCTTCAGAAACGCCAAGGATTACAGGTGAATTTAATTCCTGAGCAGTTAAGAGAACTGCCTTTGTCCACTCTAAGTTATTAATATTGAACTGGCCTACTGCATAATGTCCGGCCTTTGCTTTATTAAGCATTTCTTTTGCTGAAACTAGCATATCCATACCTCCATTTGTGTGAGTTTGTTTACTTGAAATAAAAACCTCTAGATATTATAACCTATTTGTCCGAAAAAGAAAATAAATTTTTCGGTATTCATTTTCATTTGTTATTTCATTGTCAAAGATCAGCAGACAGAATCCGTTTCCCGGTATTTACCCCGAATGCATGTTTGTGTTATAATAATACAGTATATATGATATTTCTGCTCCTTGGAGCCCATACAACTGAATGCAGCTATCAATTTCCACCTGATTCTCATATATATCTTAAGCCCGCCTGGCATACTGCATTGTTGACAGCATGGTATAATGCATTTATCAATTTCAGGCATGTCACCAGGCCCTGCCTGCAATATTAGTTAAATCAAAAGAATAAAGCTGTCTTACATTTCAAACTATAAACCCGGAGGAATGCAGAGCCTTATGAATGATAAAATAATATTTCACATTGACGTCAATTCTGCCTTCTTAAGCTGGGAGGCTGTGCACCGGCTGGAGCAAGGGGATACTTTCGATATCCGTACGATTCCTTCTGCAATAGGCGGTGATTTATCAAAAAGGCATGGCGTTATACTTGCCAAATCCCATCCTGCCATGGCATTCGGAATCAATACCGGTGAACCAGTCGTTCATGCCCTTAAGAAATGTCCTTCCCTTTATCTGGTGCCCCCTAATCACGGCCTTTACGAACAGTACTCCAAGTCCTTAAAGGATATATTAAATCAGTATACACCTGCTATTGAACCCTTTTCCATTGATGAGGCCTTTCTTGATATGACTGGAATCCCCGCTGCAAAAGACCCGCTGAAACTGGCAGAGGAAATTGCAAAAAGAGTTAGGGAAGAACTGAACTTCACCGTAAATATCGGTATCTCCTCCAATAAACTGCTGGCAAAAATGGCTTCTGATTTTGAAAAGCCAGATAAAATACACACTCTGTTTCCCCATGAAATTGAAAAGAAAATGTGGCCCCTTCCTTTGAATGAACTTTTCTTTGTTGGACGGTCTTCGGCCAGAATCTTAAGAAGTCTTGGCCTTAAGACCATCGGAGATATTGCCGCCACAGATCCTGCTATCATAAAAGCCCACTTAGGCAGAAAGCATGGGGAGCTGATTTATGCTTATGCCAGGGGGATCGACACAAGAGCTGTGGAAAGCAGTCCGGCTGCCAACAAAGGTTACGGTAACAGTATCACTCTGGCTGCTGATGTAACGGATATGGAAAGCGCCAAAGAAGTTCTGCTATCCTTAAGCGAGACCGTCGGCACCAGGCTTCGTAAGGATAATGTAAGAGCAGCCTGTATCACCGTCGAAATGAGAGACTGTGACTTTAATAACTCCTCTCATCAGGAAACCCTTCTCTCACCTGCCAATACCACGGATACAATATACCAAAGTGCCTGTAAGTTGTTAAAGGAAGCCTGGAAAGGGGCCCCCTTAAGACTGCTTGGCGTAAGAGCCAGCAAGCTAAAGGAGGAGGAAGACTATACCCAGCTTTCCCTCTTTGATTATCAGGAAGATGTTAAAAAGGAGAAACTTGATAAAGCCCTTGATACCATCCGTGAAAAGTTCGGCACCGATGCCGTCAAACGTGGTACACTGCTTGATAAGAAATAACAATTAAAGTATTCTAGTGGCAGCTGCAGCTATCGGATTCTTTGCAGCCGCAATCCTTTTGTTCCTTATGTTCTTCTTTATTACAGGAACAGACAGACTGACTTTCAGCCGAGGGATTACCGCTTTTATAACTTCCGTCCAGATAAGCTGCCGCTGCTACGTCAGCATCACCTGTTGCTCCCGGTACTACAAGAATGCCGTTATTCATGAGACCTTCCATGGCTTCCATACCGATACCGCCACAGAGCACCGTATTGATTTTCTCTCTTTTCATAAGTTCTACGGACTGTCCATGCCCCCCTCCGGCAGAGGTCAATAAAGTCTTTCCGGCCAGGGTACCATCTAAAATCTCATAAAGGGTGAATTCTGTAGCCTTTCCAAAATGACCAAATACATTATTACTTCCATCTGTAGGTACAGCTAAACGGATAAAAGAGGTATTCTCAGCTTTCTTTTTCTCTGACAGAAGACCTTTTAAGGCACCTACGGCATCATTTAACCAGTCACCTTTTAACTCTTCAATTTTTTCTCCGTCTACAGATTCTGCTATAGCAGGATTGATCGGAATTCTTCCAAGTACGGGCAGCTTGAACTTTTCAGCAGTTTCATTGACATGGCTTTTGCCGAAAACGCTGATTCTTTCTCCGCAGTTTCCGCATTCTAGGTAACTGTAATTCTCCACCAACCCAAGAATTGGAACCTTCATTGCCTCTGCCATATTAACGGCTTTGGATACAATCATGGATACCAGCTCCTGAGGAGAAGTAACGATAATAATGCCGTCCACAGGCAGGGACTGAAACACGGTCAGAGGAACATCGCCGGTACCAGGGGGCATATCTACAAACATATAATCCACATCATCCCAGATAACATCTGACCAGAATTGCTTTACAGTTCCTGCAATAACCGGTCCTCTCCAGATAACAGGAGTATCTTCTGTCTCAAGAAGAAGATTAACGGACATGACTCTTACGCCAGTCTTACTGATGGATGGAAATATACCCATTTCATTTCCCTGGGCTTTGCTGTGTATCCCGAAGGCTTTCGGAATTGACGGCCCTGTGATATCTGCATCCAGGATTGCGGTATTATATCCTTCTCTGTTAAGAAGTACACTTATATAGGAAGTAACAAAGGACTTTCCCACTCCGCCTTTACCGCTTACGATTCCGATAACCTTTTTTACTTTGCTGTATGGATTCAGGGGTTCCTTTAAGTCCTGCTGTTCTCCTTTTCTGGAGGAGCAGGTAGCCTGACAGCTTGAACAGCTGTCGCCGCAGCTGCTTTGTGTCTCATATGTCTCACTCATTTTCTGTGACCTCTTTTCTGCATTTTTTACATCTCAGGCTGCATCTGCAGCCGGTAGAAACCTTATAGTTTCCGCCTGTTATAACAATGCCCTTGTTTTCAATAAGGGCTTCGGTAACCTTATATCTTGCAGAGTACAAAATACGCTGGAGAGTGCCTCTGGATACATTCATGCTGTGGGCTGCCATTTCCTGGTCCATACCCTCAAAATCACATAGCCTTAATGCTTCCATCTCATCCATCTGCAGTTCTGTGTATTCCTTTCCTTCCGCTACAGGCTCAATAGAGTTGTATTTATATTCTGCACATACAAATCTGCATTTCTCATTTCCCGGCAAGGAAAGCTCCTTTCTGCGGATATCGGTAATTTCCCGCTTACAGAACAAATAAACCTTTTATTTCCATCGCTGCTTGACTGTTAAATCAAATTAATATGTGCATATGCACATTTCACATTATACTCCTTCCAGTACTGCTGTCAAGGCCTTCCATCCTTTTTGTCACAGCAAAAGTATATTGGGTACAAAGAAACTTAATTGAAAAATTCGCGTCATCAGTAGCAAATTATAAATCCCGGAATATGATGTAATAATAGATATTAAAGGAGCATTATCTTGGCTATTCGAATTTTTATAGATCAGGGCCATAATCCCTCGGGAATTAATGCAGGTGCAGAGGGTTTCGGATTAAGGGAACAGGATATTACCTATCAGGTAGGTATTTATCTGGCAAATATTTTAAATGGCGACCCCAGATTTGAAGCCCGCACCTCCAGAACCAGTCCGGAACAGGTGTTAGGTTACAGTAACACCTCCAGTCTTGCAGAACGGGTACGTCTTGCCAATACCTGGCCTGCTGATTATTTCTTAAGTATCCACTGTAATGCAAGTGACAATCCCGCCTTAAACGGAACAGAATGTTATGTTTACGAGAATTATTCCCAGTCATACTACCTGGCTGAACGTATCCTGCTGGCTATTGTAGACCGGCTGGATACTTACAACAACGGTGTGCGTATCAATCCCTCCCTCTATGTATTAAGAAGAACCAATATGCCAGCAGTACTGATAGAGCTTGCTTATATTACGAATTACAACGACGCTCAGAAGTTAGAAAACAGACAGTATGACTTTGCTTATGCCATTTATCAGGGACTGCTCAATTATTTCGGACTGCCGCCTATGTAACCCGTGGGCACAGACCGAATACGTCAGCACTCCCAGCATACGCATCTGCTTACAGATGTTACAATGCCATTAATCAGGGTGTGAATTTAGTGTTTGAATAATTCAACTTAACACCCATGTTTACCGCAAGGCTTTTGCGGTACTGCTCATATAAAAAGTGTGAAATGTCCTTGAATTCACGCTAACCATTCAACAAAGAAGGACAGCTGCAAATTCTGGCAGCTGTCCCTTAGATAAAATTTTTGTTTTCTTCTATTGATTTACTACACATATAAATAAACCAGGGTGTGTTTGAAAAAACGCATTTCCTCTTCGAAACACCCTGTTTTGCGGTTTTCTGCCCTTAACTTCGGAAACGCAGCTAAGAACTGTCTTGTACAATTAACCAGTACTAGAAGTTATTACCGTTATAGCCCCAGTGGCTAACCTCTTCATACTTTACATAAATTTTACCTGGTTCGATACCAAGTTCTGCTTCTAAGATGTCCGTAATCTCTGAAGTAAGCTTGTTATAGGAATTACTGTCTGCTTTTCCGAAGAGTTTAACTTCAACAAAAGCAATGGGCTTATCATTTTTTCCCTGGAAATAGAGGCTTGCCTCTCCTTCAAAGGACAGCATAAGCCAGGTTTCGCTTTTCCCGGGTATAATACCGATTGACTTACCAAGTTTTTCTTTTATGATAAGTTCTTTCTCTTTTGTTATTGCAATGTTGGTTTTTGTGCTGATATAGGGCATTGGGAATCCTCCTTTTAAAATCGTATAATTACTGGAAATTAATAACTTCAGCATAATTTATAAGGAATACCTTTGTCAAGTCGGTAAAGACTTTTAATCAATACAATTTTATAAAGATATAAATCAATGCTACTAAATTGGAAAACTGCCATTTTATTATTTAATGGATATTTTGATGACCTGTCACATATTTTATTCTAAAGATGTTTGGACATGATAATCTCTTGTACCTTTTTCGTGTTATTTCGGTTTTTGTGATAAAATTTATCTTTTCTTATCGGACAGCCTGTGCTATAATGATATTTGGTGGTAATTTCGTCCCATGAAACTTATTTACTAAATATTTTGCATGAAATGTCCCATGATTAATCATACTAGACTTGGGGCACTTAATTTTGTAAAGGGTTTCTTTTTTTATCGTATTGTGCAACAATGAGACCCATGGAGGAATATGATGAGCGAAGCAACACATAATTTTGAAGAAAGACTTAAAGAACTACTGTCCTATGCCAATGACAATAAAGGTGTAGTGGATGTAGGGAAGGTCAACGATTTTTTTAAAGAGATGAACCTTGATGTAAGGCAAATCGATAAAATATATGAGTATCTTGAGGCACATAACATTGTCATTTTAAATCCCATTGAAGAGGATGAACCTGATGATGAGATCATACTGGAGTTAGAAGACAGCGATGAAGCCGCGCTACTGGATTTTGATGATTTATCCATGATCGGCACCATGTCTGATGACCCGGTAAAACTGTACCTGAAGGAAATCGGTAGTTATCCCTTATTGTCCGTGGCAGAAGAAATTGAACTTGCCAAGAAAATTGAAGAGGGTGATGCCCATGCCAAGCAGGTCCTTGCTGAATCCAACTTAAGGCTGGTTGTCAGCATTGCAAAGCGTTATGTAGGCCGCGGTCTTTCTTTCCTTGATTTAATCCAGGAGGGTAACTTAGGTCTTATTAAAGCCGTTGATAAATTTGATTACAGTAAAGGTTATAAATTCAGTACTTATGCTACCTGGTGGATTCGTCAGGCTATCACAAGATCCATAGCCGATCAGTCCAGAACCATACGTATTCCGGTACATATGTCTGAAGTTATCAATAAGACATATCGTGTATCCAGAAGTCTTTTACAGAGCTTAGGCCGTGAACCTTCCGAGCAGGAAATTGCAGATGCAATGAAGCTGCCTATTGAAAAGGTAAGAGAAATCCTGAAGGTATCCGCAGATCCCATTTCCCTGGATACGCCTATCGGTGAAGAAGATGACAGCCATTTAGGCGACTTTATCAAGGATGATTCCATTATGGGGCCTGAAGATGCAGCTTCCTATTCCGTATTACAGGATCAGATCTCCAAGCTTTTAGAGACTCTTACAGAAAGAGAGCAGAGAGTGCTCATCCTTCGTTTCGGCTTAAAAGACGGCAGAACCAGAACACTTGAAGAAGTTGGTAAGGAATTTAACGTTACCCGTGAACGTATCCGCCAGATTGAAGCCAAAGCCTTAAGGAAATTAAGACATCCAAGCAGAGCCCGCATGTTAAAAGGCTATGATATCATGTAATTTAATACTGGCATGAAAAAGTTATAAGATAACTTGCAAATGTGCAAATATACAATTCTGCAATGCATGAATGCCAATTAAAATGCATTGCATTTTTCAAACTACTATTTCAGCAGTATCACAAGTCTTTTGTGCATACACGGATAATAGGTTGGAAGAAAAGATAGTTTCAACATCCTGATAGAATGTGTGCTCAGGCATACAGATGGAGGTTACTATGGAAAGAATCTTGGTAATGGTACTAAGGAGCATCTTTCAGCTGCCTTACTGGTTATATCTATTAAACAAATATAAGAAACATCCTGATAAATACAGTGAACAGACCCGTTATGCTTTTCTCCATCGGTTGACTGTTAAAGCCAACCGCCGAGGAGGGGTACATATAACCTGTACCGGGACAGAAAACCTCCCAAAAGAATCAGGTTATATCCTTTTCGGAAACCACCAGGGACTCTTTGATGCCCTTTTGCTGCTGGAGACTCACGATAAGCCCTTTGCAACTGTATCGAAAATAGAAATACAGAACATACCTTTCCTGCGGGATGTTTTCACTTTACTTGGTTCCAAATTTATTGTCAGAGAGGATGTAAGGCAGTCCTTAAAGGTATTGAATGAGGTCACAGAAGAAGTCAAACAAGGGAAAAATTATCTTATCTTTCCCGAAGGTACCAGATCAAAAAACGGAAATCAGATCCAGGAATTTAAAGGAGGCAGCTTTAAATCTGCCATGAATGCCAAATGCCCTATTGTTCCTATTGCTATTCTGGATTCCTATAAGGTGTTCGATACCCATTCCATTAAAAAGACCAGTGTACAGATTCATTATTTGAAGCCTTTGTATTATGATGATTACAAAGGAATGAAGTCCAACGACATCGCTGCTTATGTATCAGAAACCATTAAGAATAAAATAGCGGAATCTGAGGCTGCCCTGTAGTAAACTTATCCTAGATAAATAATGTTATGAATACGGTTAATCGGATAACATTATTTATTTTTAATTAAAAGTATATATTAACAAAAAATTTCTACAATAAGATATGAAAAAAAGCTGTACGTAATGTATCAGCTTTTTTCTTTTATATCTTATAATTCTTTTTCTTCGGTAACATCCTCTACAACATCATCAACAACATGAATGATATCTTCTACGACTTCCTCTTCCTCTGCCACTTCTTCTTCAGCTACTTTGGCACCGCAGCTGGAACAGTAGGCTGCCTCTTTTGAAAGCTCAACACCGCAGGTCTCGCATAATTTTGTTCCCTTTAAGCTCTGGATATCCTTCTTTAACTGCGCTATTTTATCCATGGAGACGGTTATCTCTCCACATAAGCCTTCATAATCATAATTCTCATCGGCTATATGTGCATTATAATAAGCACGGCCGATTTCAAGATAGTTTTTATTTATTTTATCTTTCTCACTGCTTACCTGATTGCTTAGCTTTGCAATATCTGCCAGCTCTTTGGCTTTCTTAGATAATTCTTTTCCTTTTTCTGTAATAGTGCCGCTAACTTTTTCAAAAAAATCCATTCTATTACCTCCTGTAATCCGCTTCTATCGGTTGTTATTTTGTCCGTATTGTCTGTCAACATTAGTATATGTCATATATAGTATCATAATTTGTAATAAATACAAGTATGTTTAGTGTTTTTTAATAATTCTAATTTATACTTAAAACTGCATATTTAGCAGGTTTGTTCGCGAGGAATATAAATAGTATCCAGCCTTTTACAGTATCTTATCATTCAGGGTATTATATTAAAAAGGAAGGGAATAACCCTTCCTTAAAATCACTTGCTCCCTACCCTTCTAAATGACTTTCTTATTTGTCAAATGCCGGGTTGAAAGCATAGAAGTTCTTGGAATCCAGATTATCCTGAACGATTCTTAATGATTCACCGAATCGGGTAGTATCAAGTGGATTTATAGCTCTATCAGCATTCATTACAACAAATTTACTGTAAAATTCCTCATCTGCAGTACAAAGCACGATAAATTTTCCAGGTTATATCTATCTGATTTCCCGAAATATAGATTACGGAAATCAAAGTATTTACCACTGCCTGTCTATCAGAAAACGAGAGTTCATCCCATTTATCTACATGATTTGCTATTACAATAAAATTATTATTATTGGCAGCACTGCTTAATTTATAAATTTCCTTCTTCAATTCATTTTTCTCTGCATCTAACACTTTAATCTTTTCATTTTATATTTCATTAAAGTATCATTTGCACTACTTATTTTATTAAGTGCTGCTCTATTTTGTCTTCAAGCCTGCTCAACCGAATTTTTTCTTCATTTAACTTAGGATTTATACTTGGTTCATCATCCGCCGTAAGCTCTTTAAACTCTTGTAATTTCTTTTTAATGGCTGTAAACATATATTGCTCAAATATATCTGCATAAATTGTCTTGCCTATGCCCTCACAAGTCTTTCCGTTGGTTGTTCATGACAGCGATCTGTTCCAGTACGAGCTGAAGCTTATGGTCAATATCGTTCAGGAGTAGTTTCTTTTGTTACATGGATGTAAATATTGTTGACCGAAACCTCTAATCCAGATACTGAAGCAGGTTGTGAAGCGCCTCCCATGAGTTCTGTCGGAACAGGAACAATGCTTTGAGGCATATCATCATATGAAATATGTTCAAGACAGGCTTTTCTTACTTCCTTTAATCGATAGTAATAATTTGCTGTAGTAAGTTCATGCTGGCTGCACCATTTACTGACGGACATTCCAATGAATCTGTTTTGACATTCACGTATTTGATCAGCCCATTGCTGAAGTCGATACTGCCTGGCTACTAATGATGTCGTTGAGATAATAGACTCACCCAATCAAAAAAGTTGAGCCTCAACTTTTTTGATTGGGTGAGTCTATTATCTCAAATGTATAGGATGTTGAAATATAAGGATTGGTAATCATTAAGTATTTTTATACTTTTTTAAGTAAATATAAATGAGGGTACTAAAAATAAATAATGTTTGAAAAAACGAAACTATGACTTTCATTATTTTCCCATAATCAGAAACCCATGAGTAATCATAATAATTATTATAAATTAAGTAAAGACTAATTAAACATAATATTAATACGATACAACTTATAATAGAAATTGTTTTCCACAATTTAGTACTTCTCAATTAATATTCACCTCTTCAATTTAATTATTTGGGCAATGTACCATTTTGCATTGATACTGTGTTACTATGGTTTTCATCATAACTTCTATTAGTAGGAAGTCCCATTAAAGTATAATATACATCAAAATGCAATCCGATTGCAATAGTGATGCTACCTCCGTTTGAAGCAACAGAATGCGTCGCCGAATTAAATTTTACAGTGCATGCATCAGCCCATGTATACAAAGTCACCAACCACCAGTTCAACTGGTGGTTTGAAATTAGCCCTCAAAAGAGCTATGTTACTGCTCGCCCAAGAGGGCGGTATCGCAAACACTTATACTGGTCCGCTATAAAGCGGTACTTCTTGAATCTTCTTTTCTAGATTCTTCTGCTTGCTCTTTTATATACTTTTGAACCGCTTCTTCTGTTATATTACCAATTGTTTCAACATAATATCCTCTTGCTCAAAAGGCTTTATCCCATTTGCTCTGCAACTCTGGATGTCTATCATAAACCATTAATGTACTTTTACCTTTTAAGTATCCCATAAAATCAGAAATACTTATCTTTGGTGGTATTGCCACACTTAAATGTACGTGGTCTATACATACTGCCCCTGCTATAATATCCACATTTTTATACTTGCATAATGTGCTTATTATTTCTCTAACGTCATCTCTGACTTTCCCATACAACACTTTCTTTCTATATTTCGGAATAAATACAATATGATATTGGCATTTCCATTTTGTATGTGATTAACTTCTATTGTCCAATATGGACCACCTCCTGCGATTAAGTTTGGCTTGCGACACCATTCTTAATATATCACAGGAGGTTTTTTATTGAAATCCTCACCGTCTCCGACTATTCCATTCTCCCCAGCATAGCTGGGGGATTAGTATTTTCATTTAATTGGATCTTTGGCTCCTGAAATATAGATTATGGAAATAAGAGCATCTATTACTGCCTGTTTATCAGAAAATGAAGTTCATTTATCTGATTACTGAAGTTATTCCCCGATATTTTATGGATTTGCTCTCTGTTATCCCCAATTCAAATGTACCTATTGAGTTGGGATTTTTAGAAATTCAGTAATTTTTCCATTAACGATATTTTCAATAAACCTTCTAACCTCTGTACTATTACTTATTCTATAATAACCATCGAACAATATCCCAGTAGATATATATGACCAAACAAAAGTTTTCTCATTATCATAATAAATTGTTATAATAGGACTAAGGTCGCCCTGTATTGTTACATGTATAGTTTTGTTGGAAAACATCCTCTCCGGCTTTGCTGCACCTCGATAAAATTTCGATTTTTCAAGTATTTTAACTAGACTATTAATTTCTTGTTCATTCAATACATAGTAACAATTTATACCTTCTATTTCTTTATCTATTTGAATATAAACTTTTTCCTCGCCGTTAACATTAAATGATTGAGGCATGAAAAAATATCCTAATAATACTATAAGTAGTATTCCTATTACTATATACCGTTTCAAATTGTTCTTCAGATGTTTTAGCATATAATTATATCTCCTATATTTAAAGATAATGCCATATTATTAATCTAATATGGCATAAAGAAATATACGTTTTAGGAATTAGCCTAAAACGTATATCCTATTTTAATTTTACTTTTGTGTTATAGTGAACCTTTAGTAAACAAATAATGTGCCATTTACTCTCATTGAAATATTGTTTTCAACCCAGCCTGGTCCGCCAGCCCATTGAACTGCCAATGCTTGTGGACTTGTATAGTTAGGAGAACTAAAAACCCTATTATAACTAATGGTGTCCGTCCTAGAATTTCCTCCTATATCAGTAGTAAAATACTCATACCATACAATGGATCTTTTGTTTACCATTTCTGTAACTGCTCCAGTAGCCCATCCACCACTACCAGTCATATCAACAAATGTCCATTTTGTCCATAAATCATATTTTACTCTAAACCACGCTCTATCATTAGCAGCTCCATAATATGTACGCGCACCCATGGTATTCAGGAAGTTTTTGAATATTGATAATCCTGTTGTAAATATTCCAACATATGTATTGGTTCCTGCTATATCTACCAAAAAGCTCGTAATTCCATCAGATATAGATCCTGCGTTTATTCCTTTTACATATTCACATTCAGGTGATTCCAAATTAGCATAGCTGACAAGAGTATCTTTCATTTTGTAGCTCCTTCCATTTGAAGCCACATATGTATAATAGCTGCTAGATTCACTCATTGGTGTAATAATAGATGAACTTGTCGTAGTTCCGGAACTAACTGGTGTGTATACCTCTACTGTTGCAGAATTATTATTTATTGCCGCTTGCTGCTGTGATCTTTTTAAAATATCATCCTTAACATCTTGAGAAATAGAAGTATCATTCATAATAGCATTTATATTTGCGCTATCACTTAATTTAGCAGTACGTTTTTGTACTATCTCGTATACGTCTGGTAGTGTTTTTATTAATAGTGTGCCATCTTCCAAGGAGTAGATTTCACCATGTAATAATTCTCCTCGCAATGATTTTTGTGAATTTTCTGATCCAACATATTGTCCATTATTCTTTTTAGTGACATATATCGCATTATCTGCGGCCAATACCTTAGTTGGTGGAATCATAGTTGTACTACTTAAAATTACTCCAATTATCAATACACCGCTTATAATTTTACAAAATTTCATAATTTTTCTCCTTTATGTTATTAAGTAATAGGGTTTGTGAAATGCCTTCAACCCCTTGATGAATTTTATAATGCTTTCTACAAAACTCTCGGCCGTAAGCGCGAGTTTCCCTCACCTCCTGTTTTAACAATAAAGCAAAACTCTATATTGATGTAAGTATTTTACAATCATAAATATAGCACTTGCTCAATTATATGTCAACTATTATATTAGTCATTTATGTCATGCCTTATATTCCATGTCACACCGTTAGTCCAGCAATAAAAAAGATATTGAACTTTATCTTTCAATACCTTTCAACTCTTCTTATACATCACTGATTCTTTTTTATACATTGCTTTGTGGGCATTACATACTTGATATTACCCGTTGCGTTTCACCGAATCGGGTAATATCAAGTATATTATATACAGTCTGCTTCGTTATATAACAAAAAAGTAAACTCTATACTTTCCATGTGATATCTATCTGGTTTCCGGAAATATAGATTACGGTAATCAGAGCGTCTACAACTGCCTGTCTATCCGTAAAGGAAAGTTTCTCCCATTTATCAGCGGGGTTTACTATTATGAGCATATTCTTATCACAGGGAATATTGTTCACTAGGTCAATTGTCTTCTTCAGCTCTGTTCTTTCTGCATCCAGAACTTCAATTTTCTCATTTATGTATTTCATCAAGACTTCATTTGCATTGTTTATTTTACAAACCAGCTCTTCTATTTCAGCCTCAAGCCTGCCCAGTTTAATTTTTCGTTCATTTAATTTATGATCCATGACGGGTTCATCTGTTGTAGTCAGAACATTTAATTCGCATAATTTATTCTTTACTGCTGTAAAGAGATACTGTTCCAGTATATCTGCATATATTGTCATACCTACACCTTCACAGGCCTTCATATTGAGACGGTTACTGCATACGAAATACCTTCCCCATTTTGTATTTGCTTTTGTAACTGTTAGTGCATAGCCGCACTTTCCGCATTTCACTTTTCCTATAAGCCATGAATTTTTTGCTTTCAGATTTGTCGCAGATTGCCTGTTCTCTAAACATTTATTCCTGCATTTGAGCCAGGTCTTAGATGTTATAAGCCCCTCATGAGAAGCTAATACCAAATCTTTATCAGTCAGTTTAGAAAGCTTATTACTCTCATCCTTTGTCCCGCTATACAAATAACAGGCATTCTGTCCAGTAAAGTCTTCTATGGGGTTAATTATGTTAGTCCCCTGACTTTTATAGAAATTATACACATCTGCATCTGCCCTGACGTAAACAGGATTACGTATTAATTCAGACAATCTGGCTGTATTCCAGGGTACACCTCGCATATTTTCTATATGATTTTCTTTAAAGTACCGTATAATAGCTCCCAAAGAAGTACCTGCTTCTGCGTACATGGCGTATATTAGCTTAATATGTTCTGCTTCCTCAGTGATAGGTACGTATTTAGAAGTGTGAATACCGTCTATTGTGGTTTTTTCTAACCTAAAACCATAGGGTACCCGGCCGCCCATGTATAAACCCTTTTTACTTCTTGCATAATATGCATCTGCTATTCTTTTCTGGATAGTTTCTCTCTCCAGTTGCGCAAATACAATGCAAATGTTAAGCATCGCTCTTCCAATGGGGGTGGAAGTGTCAAATTTCTCAGTAGTTGAGATAAATTCCACCTCATATTTTTGAAAGACTTCCATCATATTAGAAAAATCTAAGATAGAACGGCTGATACGATCCAGCTTATATACAACAACACTGGAGATAAGTCTCTTTTCTATATCCGAGAGCATTTCTTCAAAGGCTGGCCGGTTAATATCTTTTCCGCTGTATCCCTTGTCTATATATATTTTATAAGGTTCCCCATGTGTTTCATATTTACAGTACTCAATCTGTGTTTCAACAGAAATACTGTCTTCTTTATAGAGTGATTGCCTTCCATATAATGCAATATATCTACCTTTCATTTAAACTAAGCTCCTCCGCTATATTTCCCATGAAAAATACCTCCTCACAAACTGTAGGTAACTTAATCAATTATGGACAACCACTATTCATATTTCTTAAATATTCTGTAGAGTTCTTCTTTTACATTTTGCAGATCTGTAGCAGGCGGTTTACGATGGATTATAACAAATTGAACATTGTCCTGTTTGTATTCCTCCCTTTCAATGTTAAGGGATTTGTCAATTTGCTTTTTCATAATGCTTTTCCTCGTTTTTCTTAATTTTATGCATTCGGGTTCGTACAATATAATAAGAAAAAAAGGAGGTGTTGCAAAATCAATTTAATACTGTAAGAGTCCCCCTGCTTTCCTGCAATGTGCTGCCTGAAAGGCCTGTTGTAATTTTTATGTGCTAAAGCGAGCAATTATTGTACCTTTATATACATAAAATTGGTAATGCCTCTTGAAACGGTGTGTTGAGGAAAGCCTAGGGGGATAAAGCAATATTATAATTACATCTTCAAATAACTGTTCTGAACCAGTGCTAATTTTAGGTCCTAATGTATAGCTTAATTACAGCTGCACCATTTTGTCATTTATATAGAGTATTCGTGTACAAAATTAGTTGAATAATAAAGCTAGGTGTTAAATTGATTGACCTCATTCACCTCTTAAGCTTTCAAAGGTACCATAGATATTTACCATCCCATATCCCCATTCTTTGTTAGGATAAGTCAGATTGGATTTTCTGTTCACTCCTCGAATCAGATACTTCTTTATCTGATATGTATCCATTGAGCGGTTATTCCCCATTACAATTCCCCATTCAAGGAGCATAGCCGTTACTCCGGTAAGCAATGCCGCTGCAATGCTCGTTCCAGAGGACAAGCCGTAATTACCACCTGGCAGTGGTGCATAGATGTCCACACCCGGTGCTGCCAAGTCAGGTTTAATAATATTATTACGGGTAAATCCTTTGCTGGCATTCAGATAAAGACTCTCATTTGCTGGGTTGTAGGCTGTAACAACAATAGCAAACATATTATTTCCCGGTTCTGTTAAAGTTGTATATGGGTTCGGATTTAGAAATCCTGTTCCCTCCGAAATTAATCCCCGCGCCGGCAGCCACATATGAAACCCGGAATTTATTTTAGAACCATACACCTTAAATTTCCATATACCGGGTGTAGGTTTTTGAAATCGAATCAGAATAAGCTCATCACCGCTTTTCCCCTCCACAATGACATAATCTATAAAAATAGTAGTATTTTCAAAGATAAATCTTAATCTTCTGAATTCCCCAAGCCTTGCAGGAATACGCGGTATATATTCACCGGAAGGAGTCGTTATGTCTATAGAGTAAGTACCTGGTGTATTTCCCCATAATTCAATTGAGAAATCATTTTCCTTCTCTGCCACTCTTAATTCAACATTGGTAAAACCAGCTGCACTGTCAATCTCACCATAATAATGATGTCCTGCATTTCCTTCGTTTCCAGCCGCAATTACCAGGGAAATTCCAGCCTGATTTGAATAGGAGGTTATTAAATCATTCAAAGGACCAAGACCTTCATGACTTCCCTGATTCGTTCCCAGTCCAATACATATAGCAATGGGACGCTTGAGTTTTCTTGCAGTATTTACCAGATATGTTATAGCAAACATTATGTCCCCTTCCGAGTAGCAGATTACATTATCAGGTACCCCAAAATAATTTTTTGCATTTGCTTTCGCCGTTTTCAACTTAACAACTACAAACTCACACCTTGTTGCAACACCGGAGAATTCAGAAGTAGCATTTGGCATTCCACCGGCAAGTCCGGCGAGAGTTGTACCATGTCCTATCTCGTCGATACTGGGAACATGTTCTAATGGTTTCTCACTTTTAAGTGCTGCATTGATTTGATCCTTTGTATACTCTGTTCCAAAATAAAAAATATCAGCTGAAGCTTCCATACTTTCTATTGACTGATCCCATAAGGCTGCAATCTGGGTAGTTCCATCTGCATTTTGAAATATCGGATTTTGATAATCTATACCTGTATCTACAAATCCTAACAGAACTCCTTCTCCCTGAAGCGGTAAATTAGGTGTTTTTTGGAGCTTTATAACCCCCATATGCTCAAGGCTTGCTGTATCCTGTAAAGTATATAATTTCGGTATAACCGAATAAGCAATGGGGCCGATTAGTTGTTCCGGTACCCTATGCATCGGTACATAGACAACTGCATATTTTCCGTTTATTATATTTATTGTCTCTCCCGCATATCTGGAGAACTCCTCCTGACTGATGTTATAGTCTATAATGCCATCTGCGTAGTCATTGCTGATGATTTTTCTTCGTTCTTCTATATTCATTTATAAAGCTCACATATAAATATGAATTAGTTTAATATATGCCATTTGCTGAAGCCGGATATACTTTCTATTCTAATTACTTTTTATATCTGAAAAATACAGCTAGTATATAAGTCTATGGAAATCTTTACAAACCTATTTACATACCAATTTACATATCAATATAATTCGATATAATAGAAGAAGGTAATATCGAAAGGAGATTTATATGCATTCAGCAGATTATTTTATAAAGAATTTAAAAATGACAGCACATCCTGAAGGTGGCTTCTATAAAGAAATCTACGCCTCAGAGGAGAACATAACCTCACAGGAATTAAAGGTTGATTTTGATGGTTCCCGTATTCTTTGGACAAGTATCTATTTCCTGCTTAGAGACGGGGAGGTATCTAATTTTCATAGGTTAAAGTCTGATGAAATGTGGTATTATCACTCAGGTTCTCCTCTAACCATCTATATGATTAGCCCAAAGGGAGAACTTATTACCGAACAGCTTGGACTTGATATTGCACATGGTGAAAAACCTCAAGTACTGGTGCCAAAGAATTATATATTTGGTTCTGCCATGAATCATGAGGGATATGCGTTAGTTGGCTGCATGGTATCACCGGGATTTGAATTTAGGGATTTTGAGTTGTTTAAGCGAACTGACTTGTTAGAAAAGTATCCTCAATATGAGGAGATAATAAAAAAACTGACAACCATTGAGTAATATATAACCTTTTGAAATAACATAAACTCCATTACTATACTTTTTCAGGAAACATAAAATCAAGAGTCTTAATTGGAAAGCCCAGAAACATGAATTATGGATATAATCGCTTAAAAAACTCAAAATATAATAATAGAGTGGGATTCCTAGATCCCACTCTATTTCAGCTATTATTTCTCTTTTTGGAAGACAATCTATATCACTAAAATCCAATATATTCTGCATTAATCTAAATATCCTTGAGTTACTTACATTATATACCATTTAAAAGATTTTTATTGAAATTCTTCATTTATTCTCATCAATTACATCGTATGGCTTTGCAGTAAAATAACGAACATCAACTCGCTTTAAGGTTAAATTACTCCACCCTTTTGGTGAATGAATGCTTAATTCTAGCTCTAGGCATTCTCTTGCCTCCATAATACCATCACCTTTATTTTCTTCCTTCAGAACCAAATGTGTATCGTGACTATTTTTAAATTCTACAGGTCCACCTAAGTAAAAATTTTCACCTTCTAATGTATAGGTAAATTCATCAATATAATCTTTTTCATCATTAAATCCTTTATATTTCAAATAAAAGGAGTCATAATTTACTCCATTAACTTTAATTGATGTATACGTAGCAAACCAGTTTTCATCTTCACCAATGAATGCGCAAACACCATCTTTCTCAGCATTATATTTCTTTACAATATTTACACCAATTAAAGTAAAGCATATTATTAGAATGAAACCAGATATAATAAAAATACCTTTCTTCATAATTCCTCCAAGTCTATCAATAGATGCCGCAAATTAGTATCTGCATCTCAAACTGTAGTCAAAGAGGCTCTTAGATTAATTCTTTGAGCCTTTTTATCAATGTTTATTTAAAATCAAGTGTTATACTTACAAATATTTCACTATTAGTTCCGTCTTCTGCATCATCTTTATTTATTTAAAAGAAGATAGAACTAAAACCATTAGAAACTGCTAATATAATTAATTCTCTTTCCTTTCATCAATCACATCATATGGTCTTTCTTTAAAGTAACGAACATCTACTCTCTTTAAAGTTAGATCATGCCAACCATTTGGTGATTTAATTGATAAGTTAAGTTCCATACATTTTCTAACATCCGTAATTCCATCACCTTCATTTTCTTCTTTGAAAATCAGATGTAAATCTTGGCTGTTTCTAAATTCTATAAAACCTCTTACAGTAAACCAACCGTCTCCTCCCTCTAAGTCATAATTAAATTCATCTATATAATCTTTTTGGTCATTATAACCTATATATTTTAAATATAAATTATCGTAATTTGTCCCATTTACTTTTATCGAAGTATATGTCACAAGCCATTCATCATCAGCACCATAAAATGCACAGACTCCATCCTTTTGAGCATTATACTTTGTTACAAACTTTATACCGGCTATTATCAGGCATAACGTAACAGCAAATCCCAAAATAATTAAGATACCTTTCTTCATTAATCCTCCCGTTATATTACTAGAATGCAGGCTATATAGGTAAACCTGCATTCTAATTTTTATAATTAATCTACATAATATGCAAAAACATTTATTTGTTGGTTTGTCAGTACTGGTGTTACAGTATTAATATAAGCAATGTTAAAAGTCCAAAAATAACGCACTACTCTTAATAATTAATTTTATACGTATAATATATCTATATTTTACATGCAACTATCACATTAGTCAACAAGACGTTTATATCCCAAATTAATACAAGTTAGTATTTAAATTAGCTTATCACCAAACAGCTTGGACTTGATATTGCACATGGTGAAAAACCTCAAGTACTGGTGCCAAAGAATTATATATTTGGTTCTGCCACGAATCATGAGGGGTACGCTTTAGTTGCCTGTATGGTATCACCGGGATTTAAATTCAGGGATTTTGAGTTGTTTCATAGAAATGATTTGTTAAAGAAGTATCCTCAATGTGAGGAGATAATAAAGAAACTGAGTAAGCTCTAATGTCTAAAATATTTTCATTTACTGGTTTAGGGACTCGATGTTAGTCAGGACCACCAGCTAAGCTGGTGGCTTGCTCTACCCCTATAAGGGGTCTTTCCATGCTTGCGCCCGGGGGCGCCTGAGGAATTTGCCAACCGCACTACTTTCTCAGGCTAACCCTTAAGGGCTT